>ERZ827528.4504-NODE-4504-length-10249-cov-2.962527_pt1 | contig 10249 bp, 7 predicted proteins | sample MGYA00519768_ERZ827528 | MGnify/ENA primary metagenome ERZ827528 (study PRJEB31778, sample SAMEA3449343) | human gut metagenome | biome: human gut; feature: human-associated habitat; material: faeces | place: United Kingdom | collected 2010/2012 ...
TATTTCTTTACCAAATACGAAACTGAATGATATACCTTCTCTACCTGCACGACCAGTTCTACCGATTCTGTGTACATAATATTCTTCGTCTTGTGGTAAGTCATAGTTAAATACCATTTCTACATCATCAACATCTATACCTCTAGCCGCAACATCTGTAGCAACAAGTATATCTATTGTACCTTGTCTAAATTTATCCATTACTATATCTCTTTGAGTTTGTTTTAAGTCTCCGTGAAGAGCATCTGCAAAGTATCCTCTTGCTTGTAATTCACTAACTAACTCATCAGAACCTCTTTTTGTATTACAGAATACTACAGATAATTTAGGATTATATACATCTATTAATCTACATAATACTTCTAATTTATTAGCTCTTCTAGTTTCTATATAATATTGTTTTATGTTTGGTACAGTTAATTCTTTTCTTACTATTTTTATTAATTCAGGATCATCTTGGTATTTTTTAGTTAATTCTAATATTTCTTTTGACATTGTAGCTGAGAAGAAAGTCGTTTGTCTTTCAGCTGGTGTTTGTTCTAATATTAACTCAATATCTTCTCTGAATCCCATATCTAGCATTTCATCAGCTTCATCAAGAACTAACATTTTTACATCGTCCATTTTTAAAGTTCTACGATTTATATGGTCTATAACACGCCCTGGTGTTCCTATAACAACTTGTACTCCGCTCTTTAATGATTTTATTTGTCTATCTATTGGTTGCCCACCATAAACTGGAAGAGTTTTTATTCCACTTTTATATTTCCCTAATTTTCTCATTTCACTAGATACTTGGATAGCAAGTTCTCTAGTTGGACATAATACTACTGCTTGTACAGATTTTTTATTTGGATCTACCATATCTAATACTGGTATAGAGAAAGCTGCAGTTTTTCCTGTTCCTGTTTGTGCTTGTCCTATAACATCTTTTCCAGTTAATATTACTGGTATAGATTGCGCTTGTATTGGAGATGGTTCTTCAAATCCTAGTTCCGCTACTGATCTTTTTATCTCATCACTTATTGGTAAATCTTCAAATTTTATTATATTCATAAATTATTTATTTCCTTTCCGTTATCATAAATATTAACTTTTCTATTATATAGTTTATTTCAATATTATGCAATTATATTTTTACCTAAAAAGAAGGTCCTATTCAGCTAATAACTTATTTTATCATTAGTTGAATAAAACCTTATATAATATGTATGTAATTTTTTTATTATGCTAAATACATAAAGTATAAAGTACTTATATAAATTATATACACTACCAATAATAATATACCTTGTAGTCTATAAATCTTTCCACTTTTAATTGTAGGAAGTATTAATGTTAATAGAAGTATTATCATAAATATGAAATCAACCTTTATATTTTGTGCTAATATTGGTAAATCATTTATTAATGATGAAAATCCTATAACTGAAGAGATATTTAATATATTTGCTCCTAGTATATTTCCAACAGATATACCATGATGTTTCTTTTTTATAGCAGTTAATGAAGATACTAACTCTGGTAAAGAAGTTCCAAGTGCTATAACTGTTAAACTAACTATCCCCTGTGGAATACCTATAAAATCTGCTATTTTCACACCATTATCTACTAATAATCGTGAACCGACTACCATCATTATTAAACCAAGTATAAATAAAAGCCCTATTTTTAAATTTTCATGCTTACTCGATTTTTTATTACCACAGTAGTTTAACTCTAATTTTTCATTTGACTTACTTTGATTTGATACACTTTTAATATTCGAATACATATAAATTGATAGTAATCCTAGTAATAATATTCCATCTATCCTATTTATAGATCCATTTATACCTAGAGTTATCAATGATATGACAGAAACTAATAAAATAATTGATTTTGAAGAAAACATCTTCTTATCTACCTTAAATGGACTTATTAATGCTACTAGTCCTAAAATCAAACCTGTGTTACATATTATAGACCCTACCGCATTACCTAAACTCATCGTTGTATGATTATCGATAGATGCAAAAACAGAAACTGTTAACTCTGGAAGTGTTGTTGCAAAACTTACTATAGTCGCTCCTAATATTAATTCTGATATTCCAGTCTTCTTTCCTATTTTTACTGTACAGTCTATAAATATATCTGCTCCTTTGCTAATTAAAATAAACCCTACTAGAAATAAAATTATTACCACAGTCATCTTATCCCCCCTATTTTATAGGTATTCAAAATCTAAATCTTTATGATATAAAATAAAATTTTAAATTTTTTAGCATTTTTTAGAAAAAAGTGTTTAAGGAATTATTTGGCGGGTATTTAATTAATATAACAAAATAATATATTCTTTCCCTTAAAATACAAATATTTTGACAGTAGATTTTTGTATACAATATACTACATTTGTGCTAGAATATATTTGTTGTAAGTTATAAACTATAAATAAAATTTCAATTATAAATTTCAACATATTTTAATTAATTATTATTTACAAAAATAGTAATAAATACTTTTAGGAGGATGTCTCATGAACGCATGGCAAGGTTTTAAAACTGGAAAATGGACTAAAGAAATAGACGTTAGAGGATTTATCCAAGCTAACTACACTCCATATGAAGGAGATGCTTCTTTCTTAGCTGGTGCTACTGAAAACACTAAAGTACTATGGGAAGAAGTAATGGAATTATTTAAAAAAGAAAGAGAAAATGGTGGAACACTAGACGTTGACACTAAAACTGTTTCTGCAATAGATGCTTACGCACCTGGATATATAGACAAAGATAGAGAAACTATAGTTGGTTTACAAACTGACGCACCTTTAAAAAGAGCTATAATGCCTGAAGGTGGTATAAGAATGGTTGAGTCTTCTTGTAAAGCTTACGGATTCGAATGTGATCCACAAGTAAGTGAAATATTCACTAAATACAGAAAAACTCACAACCAAGGTGTTTTCGATGCTTATACAAGCGAAATGAGAGCAGCTAGAAAATCAGGTATAATAACTGGTTTACCAGATGCTTACGGTAGAGGTAGAATAATAGGTGACTACAGAAGAGTTGCTTTATACGGTGTTGATAGATTAATAGAAGATAAAAACGAGCAAAAACTTTCTTTAGAAGTTTCTTGCATGGATGAAGATGTAATAAGATTAAGAGAAGAAATATCTGATCAAATTCTTGCATTAAAAGAATTAAAAGGATTAGCTGCTAGCTACGGATTTGATATATCTCAACCAGCTACTAACGCTAAAGAAGCTATACAATGGTTATACTTTGGATTCTTAGGAGCTATCAAAGACCAAAATGGTGCTGCGATGTCTTTAGGAAGAACTTCTACATTCTTAGATATCTATATTGAAAGAGATTTAAGAAACGGTGTTATCACAGAAGAAGAAGCTCAAGAATTAATGGACCACTTCGTAATGAAGTTAAGATTAGTTAAGTTCTTAAGAACTCCAGAATACAACGACTTATTCTCAGGAGATCCAACTTGGGTTACTGAATCAATCGGTGGTATGGGATTAGATGGTAGAACTTTAGTTACTAAGAACTCATTCAGAGTACTTAACACATTATATACTTTAGGACCATCACCAGAACCAAACTTAACTGTTTTATGGTCAACTAGATTACCTCAAGGATTTAAAGATTTCTGTTCTAAGGTTTCTATTGATACATCATCAGTTCAATACGAAAATGATGATTTAATGGCTCCATACTGGGGAGATGACTACGCTATCGCTTGTTGTGTATCTGCAATGAGAGTTGGTAAGCAAATGCAATTCTTCGGTGCTAGAGTTAACTTAGCTAAAACTTTACTTTACGCTATAAACGGTGGTAAAGATGAAAAGTACGGAATGCAAGTTGGACCTAAGACTGCTCCATTAACTGGTGAATACTTAGATTACAATGAAGTTATGGATAGATTCGATGTTATGACTGACTGGTTAGCTAACCTTTATGTTAATACATTAAATGTTATCCACTACATGCATGACAAATATTCATATGAAAAATTACAAATGGCTTTACATGACAGAGACGTATTCAGAACTATGGCTTGTGGTATAGCTGGTTTATCAGTTGCTGCTGACTCATTATCTGCTATAAAACATGCTAAAGTTAAAACTATAAGAAACGAAGCTGGTATAGCTGTAGACTTCGAAATAGAAGGAGACTATCCAAAATACGGAAACAACGATGATAGAGTTGATGATATAGCTGTATACTTAGTTGAGTCTATGATGAATAAAATAAGAAAAAATAAAACTTATAGAAATTCAGTTCATACTCAATCTGTACTTACTATAACTTCAAACGTTGTTTACGGTAAGAAAACTGGTAACACTCCATGTGGTAGAAAAGCTGGTGCTCCATTCGCTCCAGGGGCTAACCCAATGCACGGAAGAGATAACAGCGGAGCTTTAGCTTCATTAGCTTCTGTTGCTAAATTACCATACGAGCATTCTCAAGATGGTATATCTAATACTTTCTCTATAGTACCAGGTGCTTTAGGAAAGAACATGGACGAAAGAGTTTCTAACCTTTCTTCTATGATGGATGGATACTTCGGAGATGGAGCTCATCACTTAAACGTTAACGTATTCGATAGAGCTACTTTAGAAGATGCTATGGAACATCCAGAAAAATATCCTCAATTAACAATAAGAGTTTCAGGATACGCTGTTAACTTCATAAAATTAACTAAAGAACAACAATTAGATGTTATAAACAGAACATTCCACGGAAAAATGGCTTAATCTTAATTGATAAAATACAAGTAAAAAGACTAAATTCATTTTTAGTCTTTTTATTTTACCCTTTTTATTAAATTTTCATAAATAAAATATATTTTGATTAAAATAATAATTAGAAAACTAAAAATTTAAGATATAGATGTTACTCTTTATAGATTTATCTATACAGTTAATCTATAATATCTTTTAAATATTGTATGTATATTCTTTATCTTTTTTGGTTTTAATAATTAGTTTTACGAGGTGCGATATGACTAAAGGAAGAATTCATTCAATAGAAACATTTGGTACAGTTGATGGACCTGGAATAAGAAGTGTATTATTTTTACAAGGCTGTCCATTAAGATGTAAATACTGCCATAATAGAGATACTTGGGATCCAAAAGGTGGAACTGAATACACAGCTGATGAATTAATAAACAACGTATCTAGATACTCTTCTTACTGGAAAGCATCTGGCGGTGGAATAACTGCATCTGGTGGTGAAGCTACTTTACAATTAGATTTTCTTCTTGAATTATTTAAAAAAGCAAAAGAAAAAAATATTCATACTTGTTTAGATACATCAGGTTTTGTTGATATAGAAAAAATAGATAAGGTTCTTGATTATACTGACTTAGTATTACTTGATTTTAAACATATGGTAGAAGAAGAAGCTATCAACCTAACAGGTGTTGGTATTGAAAAAACTATAAAATTAGCAAAACATTTAGATGAAAGAAATATACCTATTTGGTTTAGACATGTTCTAGTTCCTGGTGTAACTGATAGTGAAGAAAATCTTTCAAAAATAGGTGAATTTGCTGCTACTTTAAATAATATAGATAGACTTGAAATCCTACCTTACCATACTATGGGTGTTCATAAGTGGGAAAACATGGGCCTTAAATATGATTTAAAAGATGTTAGAGATGCTAATGATGAAGATGTTGCAAGAGCTGCAGAAATCATTGAAAGATACGGTGTTAAAGTTTTTAATAAGAAAAAATAATTAACTTTATAGATATTTCTATAAAATCTATTAAAGAAGTCTTATTTATTTTAAGGCTTCTTTTTTATTTTATAATTCCCCTCCCTAATATAGCACCTCCTAAACTTAATAATAAATTTAATGCTATGTTAAAAATAGCTAGTAATAATTCTCCTTTTTCTATTAACTCCATAGTTTCATAGCTAAATGTTGAAAATGTAGTTAATCCTCCTAAAAATCCTGTTGTTAAAAATAATTTCATATGAGGCGAAATTAAAGATGTCTTTAAAGTTAATTCCATAACAATACCTATTATTAAAGAACCTAAAATATTAACAGTAAGAGTTCCTATGGGAATTTTCGACGTAAATAATTTTGATGCATATAAAGATATAAGATATCTCGTAGATGCTCCTATAAATCCTCCTAATCCAACAAAAACTATATTCATCATTTTCACCTCCAAATAATATCTATTATCTTCTATATATTAACAATATATATTCTGCACATTTTTCACAAAAAAATAAGCCCAATAGTTTAACTATTAGACTTATTTTTATTTAAATTAGTATTCTATAACTTCTACTTCCATGTTAGATATAGCATCTTCTATTAATTTTTCTACATCTAATGCTTTTTCTGAATCTTCTATTCTTTCTAATTTAGGTTTAGTTACAGGTTTTTTAGGAGCAAATACTGAACAACAATCTTCCTCTGGTATGATTGAAGTTTCAAAAGTATCTATTTTTTTAGCTATATCTATTATTTCAGTTTTATCCATTGCTATTAATGGTCTAAATACTGGTAAGCTAACTGAAGCATTTGTACAAGTTAAACCTTGTATAGTTTGTGAAGCAACTTGTCCTATACTCTCTCCAGTTATTAATGCATCACAATTTCTTTTAATCGCAACTCTTTCAGCTATTCTCATCATAAATCTTCTTGAGATTATAGTCATTTCTTCATCTCTACAGTTTAAACCTACAGATTTTTGTATTTCAAGTAAGTTAACTTTGTGAAGTCTTACTCTACCACAGTATTTAGCTAATATTCTTGCTAAATCTTTTACCTTCTCTTGTGATTTTTCACTTGTGAAAGGATATGTGTGGAAATGTATAGCTTCAACTTCCATACCTCTTTTTGCAACCATCCATGTTGCAACTGGTGAATCTATTCCTCCTGAAAGTAGTGACATTGCTTTACCATTTGTTCCTATTGGAAGACCACCATAACCTGGTACTGTATCACTGTAAACTACTACATTATTTTCTCTAAGTTCACATTTTATTTTAACCTCAGGTTTATTTATATCAACTTTTATTTTATCTCCAACATTTGATAATAAATATCCACCTATATCTATACTCATATCTTGAGAAGTTAATCTAAATGATTTATCTCCTCTTCTTGATTCAACTTTGAAAGTTTTTGCTCCATTTGCTATTTTTTCTTCTAAAACCATAAGAGCAGTTTCTTTTAATTTATTGTAAGCAGCTTCCACATCTTCTTCGTTATTTCTAAGTACTTTAACAGCTGGACATACACCAACTACACCAAATACCTTTTTTACTTCTTCACAAACTTCATCATATTCGTAGTCACCTAAATCAACATAAACTCTTCCGTATTCTTTGTATACGTTAAATTTATCAATTGGTTTTAACATATTTTTTATATTTTTTATTAATTTATTTTCGAATATATATCTATTCTTTCCTTTTACTCCGATTTCTCCGTATTTAACTATAATTGAATTATACATATTTCACCTCTTATTATCGTCTTTTTATTATCATTCTTAAGTCATTTATTGAATCTTTTAAAACTTTAACAGTTTCTAATATTTCTTCTTCTGTATTAAAATCAGATAAACTAAATCTTATGGCACCTTCAATTTCATCTGGTGTAAGTTTTATTGCATTAAGAACATGACTTCCTTTTTTCTTAGAAGAACATGCAGACCCTGTAGAAACATAAATATTTTTTTGTTCTAAGAAATGAAGTAATACTTCTCCTCTTATGTTTTCAAAAGAAACATTTAATATATGGCAAACTCCATCCTCTGGTGAATTAATTTTTACACCATCTATATTTTTTAATATTTTTTCTTTTAATAAATTTTTTAGATTTTCTATTTTTTCTATTTTTGAATCTAAATCTTTATTCATTATTTCTACTGCTTTTCCAAGACCATATATACCTGGTACGTTTTCAGTTCCAGATCTTACTGATGATTCTTGTCCACCACCAGTTATAATAGGTTTTAATTTACTATTTTCTTTAATATACATAAATCCTATTCCCTTTGGTCCATGGAATTTATGACCACTAACTGTCATAAAATCAATATTATATCTAGATGGTCTAAATTTAATTTTTGTATAAGATTGAACACAATCCACGTGGAAGTATATTTTTTCATCTAAAGTTTTAAGATATTTACCTATTTCTTCTATTGGTTGAATACTTCCCACTTCATTATTAACATGCATTGTTGAAATTAATATAGTAGAGGGTTTTATTGCTTTTTTTAAATCTTCTATATTTATTTTTCCACTTTCATCAACTTCTAATAATGTTATTTCAAATCCTTCTTTTTCTAAATCAGCAAGTGTATTTAATACAGAAGGATGTTCTATCACTGTAGATATTATATGATTTTTAATTTTTCTAAAATTATAAGCAACACCTCTAATTATTGTATTATTAGATTCTGTTCCTCCTGATGTAAAGAATATTTCTTTATCTTTTGTACCTAAAGTTCTTGCTATATTTTGTCTTATTTCTTTAATTTTTCTATCTACTTCTATTCCTTTTTTATGTAGTGAAGATGGATTTCCGTACTCTGTAGTAAGGGCTTTCACCATTTCTTCTACTACCTCATTATAAGGTTTTGTTGTAGCGCTATTATCTAAATAAATTTCCATTTACTACACCGTCCTAATATATATTTTTTGTTAATCTATTAATCAATTATATAATTTAATTAATTAGTAAAAATATTCGTATCTTCTATTATACCATTTTTATACTTATTTTTTAATCTTATACTATAAAGTTTTCCTAAGATATATTAATTATATTAACATATTTTTATCAAAATATAGTTTTTATTTTTTTATGTGCAATTTTTATTTTTTTATTGATTTTTTTGTCGAATATTGTTATTATATATATGTAGTTATCCCCTTGATAACCCAATTAAAGTTTCTATTCAAATACCCCTTTTTATGAATAGATATATATTATGTCTAAGACGAATTAGATTTAATTTATCAGAACGAAAAAGAGCTTCCCCGGCTCTTTTTTTGTGTTTAAATTTATACTAATATGATGAAATTATATAAAAAAAATAAATTTCATTTATATTTTTGGTATAATAAAATTAGCATTTAAATACAAGGAGGTAATATTATGTCTATTAAAAAAAAAGTAGGTATATTATTTACTGGTGGAACTATTTCTATGACAATAGATAAAGAAATTGGTGCTAATGTTCCAACTTTATCTGGAGAACAAATTATGTCTATGGCGACAAACGTTAAAGATGTTGCTGATTTTGAAATAAAAGATTTTGATGAAATTCCGGGACCTCATATGACACCAGAAAAATTAATGCAATTAAAACACTGTGTTTTAGAGTTATTAAATAGAGAAGATATCTGTGGTGTTGTTATAACTCATGGAACGGATAGTTTAGAAGAAAGTGCTTACTTTCTTGACTTAGTTATAAATCATGAAAAACCTGTCATAGTAACAGGTGCTATGAGAAGTAGCTCAGAACTCGGATATGATGGTTCAAATAATTTATCATCAGCTATTTGTGTTGCTATATCAGATAATGCCAAAAACAAAGGTGTTCTTGTTGTTTTAAATAATGAAGTATTATTAGCATCGGAAGCAACTAAAATTGATACTATGGCTTTAAATACTTTCCAAGCTCCAGTTAAGGGATCTTTAGGTATAGTAGATAGCAACGAGCTTTTATTATTTAAAAATGTAACTCACAGAACATTTATAGATACTGATAATGTGGAAAATAAAGTTGCCTTATTCAAGTCAGGTATAGGTATGGATCAAACTTTTATAAAACATGCTGTTGACATAGGATACAAAGGTATAGTTATAGAGGCAATGGGACGTGGTAATATACCTCCTGGGATGTACGAAGGGGTTAAATATGCTAGAGAAAATGGAGTTATAGTTGTTATAACTTCTAGATGTTCAACTGGTAGAGTTCATGACTCTTATGGGTACTTAGGTTCAGGAAGAGATCTAAAAAATATTGGATGTATTTTTGCTGGAGACTTAAATGGACATAAATGTAGAATAAAATTAATGCTAGCATTAGGTAAAACTAATAATCTTGATGAAATAAAAGATTACTTTGAAAAAGGTATCTATTATTAATATTTTTTAAATTATAAAATTAGTATTATCCAATTTCATTACAATAATATATAGTATCTTTAATCAAAATAAGAACCTAATATTTCATTAGGTTCTTATTTTTATCATAAATAAATCAAAAT
>ERZ827528.4509-NODE-4509-length-10239-cov-3.648763_pt1 | contig 10239 bp, 7 predicted proteins | sample MGYA00519768_ERZ827528 | MGnify/ENA primary metagenome ERZ827528 (study PRJEB31778, sample SAMEA3449343) | human gut metagenome | biome: human gut; feature: human-associated habitat; material: faeces | place: United Kingdom | collected 2010/2012 ...
AGAATGGTTGTATGGGTAAATATTCCTTGTTATCGACATTTGGTACTTGAATAAAAATATGGCTACAATTGTTTTGCATACCGAGCAAGTGGAAACATCCACAGATGCAAAAAGGCCAACGATAACTGTATCTGCATTTTTAAACAACTTACAGTATTTGGTTGATAAAAAGATAGATGTAAGCAATGATACCGATACTGGTTGTGCTATGTTTATCAGAGCTGGTATACTAAGTAAGAAGGGTCGTCATAGTCACAAAACTTATTATGCCGGAATGACTCCTATGTTTGAAAAGAACATGGTGTTCTGGGGCGAAATATCTGATATTGGAGGAGTATCTGGCCTTATTCCGGGGATGATATTAGGTGAATATCAGGATAAAAAGAAATTCGTTAGTCATGGAGGCGTATATTATGGTCTATATGATTTTGGAAATGGTCTTGAACCTGCTGTTTATTCCTTTGATACTGTTCGAAAAAGAGGACATCTTCATCCATACTCCGATAATGATTAGGTATTTTATGGTTGGCATGAAGGCGTGATTTTAGATTGATTTTTCTCAGATTAACGCATACATGGAAAGTGCGAGGAGGTAAGAATAAAGAACATGAATGCGAGATATACTAAATCTATACTATTTGGTATGCTAAGCATAGCCTTTTTGCTTTTTTTACAGTTTCCAGCTTTTGCAGAACGCAAGGAAATCCCTTCCAAGCTAGGCCCTCAACGAATTGTCGTTTTTCCGCTTTTTGCCGAGGAAATTTTATATGAGCTAGTTGAGCCTGAACGTATTGTCTATGTGGGGCATCGATATGATGAAGCGGGAATAGACTATTGGCCAACTATGTCAATTAGTCGAAATGCAGCCGGAGCAAATTGGCAAAATTCAGGTGATGAAGAACTTCTCGCTTTACATCCAGATCTCTTGATTTTTAGCGGCTTCCAAGAAGATGAATATGAAGAAATTTTTAAGCGGAGTAAAGAAGAATATCTTCTATATCTCGCTCATCACAGGCATGGCTGTGCTTGTGACGGTGCTGGGACTTTATAACGCAAAGACAAATTCAAAGGAAAAAAATATTGTGATCGGACAGAATACACCGTATGGAGATACATCTGAGTCAGGCATGCAGACAAAAGAGACGTTAAGTGGCAAGGATAAAAATGCAGGCACAGAGGATGGTACACGCAATGATGTGGAGCGTGATGCGACTGCGGACAGCACATATGCAGAAGATTCAGCTGCAGATCTGGATGGCGGAGATACAGATGCTGAGATAACTAAAGATGATGCTGGGCAGAGTGATGTGGATTCTGAGAATACACAGGAAGACAGTGAGGCAGTGTCCGCCGCAACAGGTGGAGAGGAGACTCTCAGCTATGATCCAAAAGAGAGTATAAGCTGGCCTTTGACTGGAAATGTGATAATTCCGTACAGCATGGATACCACAGTGTACTTTGAGACATTAAAGGAGTACAAATGCAGCCCTGCCATGGTGATCGAGGCAAAGACCGGCGATGAGGTAAAGGCGGTATACAAGTGTAAGGTGGCTGAGGTGTCAAGCAATTCCGAACTGGGAAACTATGTAAAACTTGACCTGGGCAATGGCTATGTAGTTACACTTGGACAGTTTGAGGATATAAAGGTTGCCCTCGGAGAGTATCTGGAAGCTGGTGATGTCGTAGGAACTATTGGCGAGCCAAGCCGGTTCTACACCAAAGAGGGAACAAATCTCTACTTTGCAATAGAAAAAGACGGGAATCCGGTAGATCCCATGTTGTTAATCCAGTAGCCATGGGGTCAGGTACCTCCGTCCCCCAGGAGGGACGGGCATAAAAAACAGCCATCTCTGTGGTTGAAACAGAGATGGCTGTCTTTTTTGTATGTATGTTATATCTGTATCACAGCAAGCTGTGATATGTAAGGTATTAACCCATTACAACCTCTACAGTGTGAGTCTTGCCGTCGCCAAATGCTGGAAGAACATTGCCCTCGATGGCATTGCCATCAACTACAACGCTCTTAACGCCCTTGTTGATATGATCAGGGTTAGAAACCTTGATGTCGTATGTAGCACCACGGAACTGACGAGTAGCTGTCATTCCATCCCATGCAGCAGGTATAGATGGATCAATCTTCAGACCATCGAAGTCTGCTGAGATACCAAGGATGTACTGTGATATAGCTACCATGTTCCAAGCAGCTGTACCTGTCAGCCATGAGTTCTTGCCCTGACCGAAGTGGTTGCCTGGCTTGCCGATGTCTGATCCGGCATCCTTACCACCAATCATCTGGCCGTATACATATGGCTCAGTCTTGTGTATATCTGATGTCTCCTCAGTGAAAGCAGGAGCTATCTCTGAGTAGTACTTAAATGCCTGATCGCCAGCACCTGCGTAAGCAGCAGCACAGATGATCCATGCATTGTTATGTGTGAATATTCCGGCATTCTCCTTGTATCCGCCTGGGTATGTAGAAATCTCACCATACTGGATGTAATACTTTGTGAATGCTGGGTTGTTGAGTACAAGTCCGTGCTGTGTATTGAGTCTCTCGTCGATCGCAGCAAGAGTCTTCTTGTCGCAGCCCTGATCCTTGCCTATGTCAGACATGATAGCAAATCCCTGTGGCTCGATGAAGATCTGGCCTTCCTCGCACTCCTTAGATCCCATCTTCTCACCATTTGCATCGTAAGCTCTGAGGAACCAGTCACCGTCCCATGCTGACTCCATGATGTTGGCCTTCATCTTGTCGATCTCAGCCTGAGCAGCATCAGCCTCAGCGTCCATTCCAAGGTGCTTGAGAATAGCAACATAGTTAGGACCTGTATATGTGAAGAGTGTAGCAACCATAACTGACTCAGCAACCTTTGAGTATCCGCCTTCAGCAGCGAACTTAGGGTTGGTGTATGTCTGGAAGCTCTCACCTGGTGTGTCTGAGAAACATGAAAGGTTGATACAATCGTTCCAGTCAGCTCTCATTGCAAGTGGAAGTCCGTGTGGTCCAAGGTTGTTCACGATCTTGTAGAATGAAACCTTGAGGTGGTCAAGCATAGGCTTTGCAATTGACATATCGTTGTCATATGGAACCATCTCGTCAAGGATGCCCCAGTCGCCTGTCTCCTTGATGTAAGCTGATACAGAAAGGATCAGCCATAATGGATCGTCTGAGAAGTCTCCACCGATATCTGCGTTACCCTTCTTGGTAAGTGGCTGGTACTGATGGTAGCATCCACCGTCTGGGAACTGTGTTGAAGCTATATCGATGATTCTCTCTCTTGCACGGTCAGGGATCTGATGAACAAATCCGAGTACATCCTGGTTGGAATCACGGAATCCCATACCACGGCCGATACCTGACTCGAAGTATGAAGCTGAACGTGAAAGGTTAAATGTAACCATACACTGATACTGATTCCAGATATTTACCATACGGTTTACCTTGTCATCAGGAGTGTTAACGTTGAGGATGCCTAAGAGTCTGTTCCAGTGATCCTTGAGCTCCTTAAGACCTGCAGCAACCTTCTCAGGTGTGTTGTACTTCTCGATCATCTCGAGAGCCTTTACCTTGTTGATAGTCTTGCTGTCAGCCTCGAACTTCTGGTCAACAGGCATCTCAACATATCCAAGTATAAATACAAGAGTCTTTGTCTCGCCTGGAGCAAGAGTGATCTTCTTGTAGTGTGAAGCGATAGGTGACCATCCATCAGCAAATGAATCATTTGCCTTGCCAGCTTCAACAGCCTGTGGGTTGTGGAAACCGTTGTAAAGTCCGATGAATGAATCTCTGTCTGTATCGTAGCCATCGATCTCGTCATTCACTGTGTAGAATGCGAAATGGTCACGTCTGTCTCTGTATTCTGTCTTGTGGTAGATAGTTGAACCGACAACCTCCACACGGCCAGTACTGAAGTTTCTCTGGAAATTGGTGCAGTCATCCTGTGCATCCCAGAGACACCACTCCTCAAATGAGAAGAATGAGAATGTCTTCTCCTCTGAGCCTTCATTTGTAAGGACAACCTGCTGAACCTCTCCAGCGTAGTTCTGAGGAACAAAGAAAGTAACCTCAGCCTTAAGGTCATTCTTCTTACCTGTGATGATTGTATATCCCATACCATGACGGCACTGGTACTCATCAAGCTCTGTCTTGACTGGTGACCAGCCTGGATTCCAGATAGTACCGTTGTCGTTGATATAGAAATAACGTCCGCCCATATCTATAGGCACGTTGTTATAACGATATCTTGTGATTCTACGAAGACGTGCATCCTTGTAGAAGCTGTAACCTCCTGCAGTGTTGGAGATCAGTGAAAAGAAATCCTGTGTTCCAAGGTAGTTGATCCAAGGATAAGGAGTTCTAGGAGATGTGATCACATACTCCTTGTTGGCATCATCAAAATAACCAAATTTCATGTAGCATATACCTTCCTTCCAATTGTATTATGTTCGCTTTCAGATAGCTCTCATAAGCCCCCTCTGAAGTCTTCTGTATCGTCTTTGTGCTATTTCTCCCTTAAAAGACAGCCATACAGTTTGATTATATAATAAATGACGTAAAAAGACAACAAAGTTATGGTTCTATTTGTACAAACTAGCCATGGGATGGCCGGTGGCATTTTGCATATCATATAATGAAACATGGTTTTGATGTGTTGAGAATATTGCCTGTTATGGTATACTGTAGAGGTGCTTGGTGGAAATAAGGCGGATCGTTCACCGGAAAATAGAAAGAACAGGAGTTTTGGCGTATGAGAAATGCTAGTGATCAGAATAATATATCATATAAAAATGAAAGAAATAAGCAGGAACGTGTGTATGTTGGCGGCAGCGGCGCATCGGATATGGGATTTGATGACAGGGACGTCCAGGTAGCGGATGAGCTTGCGAAGGAGAAGAAAAAGAAAGTTGCGATAGCTCTGTCTGCGGTATTGCTGGCAGTTATAGTTGTGGTTGTGTATCTTGCGGTGACAAGACTTAATACAGGAAAGTCAAAAAGCATAAAGTTGGTAGACACTTATATGTCGGGTCTTGAGAATACGGATGTCGATAAGGTGAAGAGTGTCATGGATCGGAAAGCTGTGGATGACGACTCTATAAATACGCTTGTCAAGATATTTGAGACATACAATGAAAATGGGATACAGTATACTCTTGAGTACACAACGGCTGAAGGCCGGGAGGCATCGCCGAAGGAGCTTGATGCTGTGAGTCAGGCATTATACAGTAAGACAGCTGATAAAGCGGGTGTGAAAAAGGGATATGTGGTTCCTGTTAGGGGAACAATCATGCTGACATATGACGGACAGACTTCTCCGTATGAGATGGATATGGACATTATATGTTACGAGAAAGACGGTGAGTGGTATCTTGGCGGAACTGTGGATAATGGCACAGATACGACGGAGAGCGCAGAATAATAGGGAATCGACATAGATATAATAATAAAAGCCACTGGTGAATGATGGGCCTGTCTGCGCGACAGGTGGATAAGTACCATTCTCCGGTGGCTTTTATATTGCTCCGGCTGCCTATTTCTTTCTGCCGGAAATGAGTATGATAATGAACGATGCAAGAATAGTTGCAAGTACAGTTATTAATATGACAAGCTGAAGGTTGCGGACACGGCTTTTTCTCTTATCCACAGTGTCGCTTGACTTATAGTTGTTTATCTGTTTTGAACTGCGCTCCGTTGTCACTTCAGTTGTGGTCTCAGTGGTGCGCTTTGCCCTTGTAGTGTACTCGTGCATTGTGTATTCGGTAGTTGTCCGCTCTGTTGTGTAAGGCATAAAATCGGTTGTTGCTTCCGTGGTTGCCTGCGTAGTCGCTTGGGTTGTGGCGGTTGTGGTTGTCTGCGTAGTCGCCTGAGTTGTTGTGGTCGGTTTCTCCTCTATAGAGAAAGTTGCGACTGCATCACCCGTGGTTGAACGTATTGTGAGCGTGTGCTTTCCGGCACTGAGCGTATCAAGATATGAGGATTTCAACTCGATTATAGTACTTCCTTCGCTCTTGGTGTAGTATGTCGGGGATATAACATTGTTGTCCACAAGTACGCATACAAAGTCGGCAATATCAGCATCTGAGCGGAACTTAAGCGTGTCGCTGCTGGATTTTTTCCATTTTACGTCATTGCCTCCTGTAATCTTAGGTGCCTGTTTGTTTATAACTGTGTCGCCTTTGCTAATATTCTTAGTGCCCTTGCTGTCACTGAAATATTTGCCGCAGGCCGAGCAGTACCAGTATTCTATATTGCCGCTTTTTGAAGCAGTGGCTGCAACGGCGTCTACTTTCTTCAGGGCTGTGTGGTTTGTCTTGCTCTTGTGACCGTATTTGGCGCCACAGACGGCACAGACAGCTTTTTCTGTACAGGTTGCTTTTCCTCCAGAACAGTCTTGGGTAACTCTGTAACCGCAGTCTTTGTTTTGACAGGTTGCTGAATGGGTTCCGTTGCCGTTGCTCTTCCATTTGCTGAGCTTGTGCTCAGAATGAGCCTTGGACAGCTCTTTTCCACAGTATTTGCAGACGATAGGAGTTGTGCAGTTGCTGTCGTCCGGGGCTGCAACGTGATCTTTGTTGACTGTCGCTGATATCTCCGTCTTGTTGCCGGCCTTATCCGTGGCTACCAATGACTGCACACCCTTTGCAGGTGAAAGCTTGAATGACATTGAATCATCCAAAGTAATTTCTTTGCCGTTGACTGTCAGTTTGTCCAGGTTATCCTCAATGAGTGTGACATCTACAGCTGAGCAGTAAACAGAGCCGTTGGTTATCCCATTGAATGCAGGAGCCTTTGTGTCCATGGTGAAGCCCTCTGATGATATGTATGATGTTTTATCGCCTGACTTTATCTGTGCATATATCACATATGATCCGTCATCGCCTACGGTGAAAGCGCCACCGTATTCGGTAAATGAACCGTTTGCCAGAGCATCCTCGGAAAGCTGTTCCCCGCTTATGATGTAGCCGATCTTTGCATCTTTGTCTGCTGATATGGTTACCTTTACGGCTTTTTTGTAGTAAGTGTCAAATGAGATCTCATCCTGAAGGGAATCCCAGCTTTTCTTGCCAATGGTGATCTTGCCCTTTGAAGAATCGCTTTCCCACTGGGCATAGAAAGTCAGGTTTCTCTTGCTGGTATTGTCGTCAGGATCAGTATAATTGTAGCCGTTATCGTCTGCCTTTTCAAAATCGCTGTAGTATATCATACTTATATTTTTGCCGGAGCCGTCAGCGCTTGTGTTCCAGCCAGTGAACTTGTATCCTTCCCTCTCGGGGGTGTAGTCTGCCAACGCGATGCCGTATGATTTGCCGGCAACGTCAAAATCGTAGGTTCCGCTTTCTGCATCGCTGATGGTTCCTCCGTTTGCATCAAGGGTGAATGTAAGCCCTTCCCCGGAGTAGCTGTCCTTTGTGTACATGGCAGTGATGACAAGCCTGCTTGATTTGTCAGTGAAATATGAGCTCTTTATGCTGGTTACTTTTTTAGACTTGTTGTACCATCCTGTGAAAGTAAATCCATCACGTTCAGGGATGTATTCGGACAAGTCTATGTCCTGAAAGTCTTCTTTAGCCTGAGAAAGCTCGATGCTTTCTTCCCCGGATATATTGCCGCCTGCGGCATCAAGCGTGACATAGTAAGTGTCGGGGTCATCCCCTTCATCCGCCATTGCGCATACCCCATTAAAGCAAAACAGAGAACAGAAGACGATAGATAAAAATAAAAATTTTTTCATGAAATTCCTCCCTCGAATGAGTTAGTGTACAGTCACAATAAACGTTGCAGCTGTACAAAATAAACCTATTAATATTAAATATACATATGGTTTTTATTAGTTTTATTTTATTATAAAAAAAGGTATAAGACAATGAAACGTAAATATAATTAATAAGATGAAAGGAACGACCGTCCCTGGCATGGAGCTTGATATAAAACTCTGATCCTGGAATGATCGTTCCTTTCCTTTGGGTCTATATGCAGATCGTATTACTGAACTGTTGTAAATATCCTTTCTCTGACTGTCTTGGACTCTCCTGGTGCAAGCTCTGTGTAGCCTGTAACAGAAGGATCACCTGAGAGATTAGGAGCATCAATGTTCCAGCTCATTGGCTCTGGGCAGAAGTAACCCTTGTCACCGTGGTCATTCCACATGATCCAGAACTTCATGGTGTCATCGACTTCGTAGCAGATCCTCTTGCCTGTGGCAGTGTCTGTGATATATACTCCGTAGAATGGCTTGCCGTCGAGCTCGTTCATCTCAGCGGTGTAAAGGTCGTTATCTATGTCCTTGAGAACGGGAATCATGGTTCCGTTCTTGTACTGAAGATCATAGTCGGTGATAGGAAGATTTTTCTCTGTAGGAATTGCGTGCTCATCCAGTTCCCATTTGTCTCCTACAGGGACACAGAGACGCACATCCTCGCCCTTGCCTGAGCTTGTAAATGGTCCCTTGAATGCTACGTGGTTACATACTCCGTAAGGCATCTGTCTGTCGGATAGATTGGTGAGGGTGAATTCGTAGTTGAGTCCCTCTGGTGTAAGTGTAAATGTAAAGTCTGCTCTGAAGCTTACAGGGTATGTGGAGAAGAATTCGTCGTTCTCATCATATGTATAAGATGTCTTTCCTATAGCGTTGTTGCCGTCTGCGGTCACTTCTTTGACATCGTGGTTTCTCAGATGAAGGAAACCATGGAGATGGTTGCCAAGAGGATCGTTGCATGGGAAATGATACATTGCGTCTGATGTCTTGAGATTGCCGTGTGAAAGTCTGTTTGGAAGATACAGGGTAGGCATACCGTATATCTCGGCGGCAGCTTTGAGCTGTGCAGGTGTGAGTTCAGGATCGTTTCTGAAAACATCAATATCCAGAGCTGTGTTCTCGAGTTTCATCACATTGCTTCCGTTGAATGGAGCGATGAGGGCACGATAGTCTCCGGATATAAGTTCAATACAGGTTTCCCCTTTATAATCAATAGTACGCGCAATTGTGTTCATAATATTCTCCTCTACATTATATATAATAACTATTTACAATACTACCACGTTGAAAATAAAGTGTCTATCTTTTAATAGTGAAAAAGATATTGAAAATGCTCTCTCAAAAAGGTTTTCTTGATTATTTTATCATTAATTGATATACTATCTCCGGTATATTTATTTTGTGTTGGAAATTGTGTATATTACTCGGAGGTCAAAGTGACTAAGAATAATAACAGATATCATAAAAATAACCGACTTCTGAACGGAGTCATCGGTCTTGCGGTTTTGATTGTATTTGTGTGTGCTATTGGACAGGGAAATCTCAGAAAAGAGGTTCACGGACAGGAACAGGTGAGACCAGAGGGTGGTACATCAGAGAGCATAAATGAAAGTCCGGCACCTTCATATGATATTGTGGACGATAGCTATTTTGCATCATCGCTGTTGGTGGGAGATTCCAGGGCGGAGACGCTTGGGCTTTACAGTGATCTGGCGGACTGGGATGTGTGTGCTACAAGAAATCTGGACATAGAAACGGTTGAGAGCAGTAAGATCGTGGATACTGGCTCGGGACAGATGATAACGGTTCCGGACATGCTTTCAAAGACTAATTACAACAGTATATATATATCATTTGGGACAGGTGAACTTGGATGGTATAAGGAGAGATTCATAACCGCGTACAGAACATTTCTTGATAAGATAACCGCACTTCAGCCGGCGGCGGACATATACGTCATGTCCATACTGCCAGTGTCTGCGGAGTTGTCATCGGAGGATTCGGTGTACAACAATCCGGCGGTTGACAGATTCAACCTGGCCCTTCAGGAGCTGTGCCGGGAGTATGACAATGTCAAGTATCTTGATATAGCGAGCAGTGTTGCTGTAGACGGTGTGCTTCCGGATGATGTGGGAACAGACGGCATACATTTTAACAAAGAATATAGTCAGAAGATCATAGACTATATAAAGAACAATGTGTAAGCTGGGATATAGACAGAGAAACCGACAGGTGTAATAGACGGAAACGGAGATAGTATGGTCAGAAAGATAATGATGTTGCTCGTAGGAGTGTTGGCCATGTGTGGCCTTACAGGTTGTGGGGGGAGCGACAGTCAGGAAGTTATCCAGCCCGATGTGCATACATTGTCGGGCAAACTGACGGACGGAGTGAAGTTTGAGGATTCTGTGGAAGAGATATCTCTGGAAAGGGCTCTTAAGTATTATGGGATCGACAGCAGCATGGTGAGCGATGGGGATGTGTA
>ERZ827528.4520-NODE-4520-length-10215-cov-6.555807_pt1 | contig 10215 bp, 8 predicted proteins | sample MGYA00519768_ERZ827528 | MGnify/ENA primary metagenome ERZ827528 (study PRJEB31778, sample SAMEA3449343) | human gut metagenome | biome: human gut; feature: human-associated habitat; material: faeces | place: United Kingdom | collected 2010/2012 ...
GGGGCACGAAGCAGAGGTGCAGGTGGGGCGTTTTCTCGTCCATGTGGACAACAGCCGAGATAAAAGTTTGGGTGTTCTGCTTGCTTTTCAGAAACTCCAAGGCATACTCGAAATACGCCTTGATCTCCCGGTTGGTCTTATCCTTGAAAAACTCCGGGCTGGCGGTGACAAGCGCCTCCACCACCCGCACACTGTCCTTGCGGACACGGCAGTGGGCGGCGGCTATCATGCGGTCGGCTTCTTCCCGGTACCTGCCCTGCGGCTGCACCAGATGGAGGTTGTAGCGGCTCCGGCTCGTGTCGATGTCCGGGTTGCTGGCGTACTGCTCCTTGGTGCGCTCGTTGTGGGCTTCGATGGGGCTGATGGCAGGCCCCTTGTACTTTTTGAATCTTAAAATGCCGTATTGGGCTTTCATAGACCACGCTCCTTCTTGGGGTGTACAAAAAATCTGTACGGACTTCAAATAACCCGTACGGTCTGTACGGCGTACGGAAATTTGAAATATAAACGATAGCACGTTTTAATTTACTTGAATTTTCCGTACAGGTGCGTACAAGTACAGACCGTACAGGTTGTACGAACTTCTTCCGTAAAAAATGCACTTTTTACGGACAGGGGTGGACAAGCGGTTCAATGCCCACAAAACCGCGCACCCTGCGGCCACCGGGCAGGGCGGTGTTATGCGTTGCACCAGAGACCCCAAAGTGGGAACTCTGGTGTTTTTTGCTTCCTGCCTGAATATACGGAAAATTTTGCAGGAAAGGCGAAAAAGCGGCAGAACTGCAACGGAAAAAGAAAAAAGCCCTTACTGGTTGCAGGGCTGCAACAGCAAGGGCGGAGAGGTAACCGTATATTGAACAAAACGGCAGAGCGTATTATAATGAGGAAAAAGCTCAAAAAGGAGGGCCGACCACATGGCACAGGAATATCTGCCCGCACCGTCCAACGTCCGTCTTGCGGACTTGATGAAAGAGCACAACATCAGCCAACCAGAACTCGCCAAGGAGATCGGCTGCTCCAAGAGCACCATCAGCCGTTTTATTAGTGGTGCGAAAGGAACCCTGACCCATGAGCAGGTGCTAAAGATTGCAAGGCTGTTCAACGTGTCCACGGATTTTTTGCTTGGAGAAACCAATATCCCCGACCGCAAGAATTACGACATTGCCGAACTTGGCCTGTCCGTAGAAGCCGCAAAGAACCTCTACACGGGGCGTGTCAATACAGAGGTGGTCAACCTGCTGTTGGAAAACGCACGCTTTGCAGAGCTTACTTACCGCATAGCGCAGTATTTTGATGATACCTTTGCTTCCGGCATCGCAGCACAGAACGCCATGCTCACGACATTGAGCACCCTGCTGCGCACAAGGGTCAAGACCCCGGAGGCAGCCAAAGCCGCAAAGGACATCAGCCTTCGGAGAAAGCCGGTGTATCAAGGTGATCTTGATGACATTGAAATGTACTTCATGGCGGCGGTCAAGGAAATCAAAAAGGGTATCGGGAGCCATTACGCCGAACAGGAAGCCATGAGCAAGAAAGTGGCAGAGAAGATGTTCACCGAATTGACCAAAGGGCAGGATGTGCAGCACCCAACGATTACGGCAGAGCAGTTGACAGATGCAATGTTGGACAGCGTTTCGGGCATGGAAGGAGCCACGCCGGAAGCACTGGAACAGCTGCGGAACGGTCTGCTGGGAATCTTGCAGTCTGCCGCAGAGCAGGAAAACGCCCATGAAGCAGACGAATGAACGGCTTTGTGCGCTGGCACAGAAAGGCGATGCTGCCGCGCTGGACAGCCTGATCGACAACAACAAGTCCTTTATTGGCAAGGTGGCAAATGACCTTTTCCGCAGCATGAATCTGGCACAGTCTGGCTTGAACCTTGACACGGACGATTTGAAACAGGCAGGCAATCTGGGCTTATGGAAAGCTGTGCCGAAGTTCGATGCAGCGCGCGGCATGAAGTTCCTGACCTATGCGGCTCCTGCCATCCGCAACGCCATGATGGACATGGTGCGGGATGCCTTTGCCGCTTTTGAGCAGCGGATGGTGACGGAAGACAAGGACGGCGTCTGTTACCAACGTGTTTCGCTGGATGATGTTCTGCCGGGAGAGGAACAACTACGGCGCATTGAGGCCATAGCCGACCCCTACGCCATGCAGCCGCAGAGCATTATGGAGGAGCAGGAATCGCGCCGGGAACTGTATTATGGCCTGAAACGGCTGACCCAACGGGAGCAGACCTATCTGCTGTACCGCTATGGCTTCACCGATGGCGAGGAACATCCGCTGATCGGCACGGCGATATACTTTCACCTGACAAAAGGCCGCGCCAAAAAGACCGAGGAACAGGCCATGGATAACCTGTGGCTGGAACTGCCGTGGTGGTTTGATTAAAGGGAGCGAAGAAAATAGCTTTTATACACTAAAGAATGAAATCAAAATGAATGAGAATTTATTTGGAAGTTTTAGGGAAGAATGCACATTCTAATTTTTTTAATATGGAAAGCTTTTTACGGTTGATAGCTTGTCTACTGACACCAGATTTTTCTGCTATATCTGCGATGCTCATTCCTTTAAAAACAAATTGAGATAATAAGGTCAGTTCAGAAGGTTGAAGAACAGAATGTAAATCGGAAATCAATAGTTCAGGATATTCATCGTTTGAGGACAAAGACATCTGATCGAAATCAATTTCATCAACGCTTGCGATGACAGAGTTATCTACGGCGTTTTTTCGGCTGTTAAGCGAAATGTATTGATGCCGGATAGAGGATTCAATATATTTCACTAATGTGCCGTCATCTTTTCTTTGAAGTTTGGTCAATTTTCCGGAATGCAGTAATTCGAGAAGATATAATTGTAAATCTGAATAGGCATCCTCATACTTAAGAAGAGCTGCATATTTTTTCAGTAATGGCTGAAAACGTTGGACGATTTGTAGCTGTGCAAAGGAGTTGCCGTTATATGCATTTAGAAAAAGGTCAAAAAGCGTATAATTCAATTTTCTTTCCTCCTTTTAAGAGGAAAGAGAAAAAATGTTAAGATTTGTAAACGGAAAAATAGATTTTTGTGAGCTAATATAAAAAGTTTACAAGAAGGTAATAGAGACTAAACAATATGTTGATAAACTTATAAAAAAGGAGAACATATATGAATTGTGCAAAAAGTGTAAAAATGATAGTGATTCTAGGTTGTATTGTGGTGAATTTGGTGGGATGTGGAATGAATGATACAACAGCATCATCAATGTCCACAGTAGTTTCGTCACAGGATACATCGTCAAGTTCATGCAATTCTGAAGAAAAAAATGATTTGCAAGATTTTTCCCAGACGTTAGTTGATTCGACCTCGGTATTTTTAGATCAAGATCAATATACTGTTTTTGAAAAAGCGCAGAAAATAGACTATGCACTTTGGGGACAATCAAGTAACTTAAAAGGACTGAATTTTAAAATTGAAGATGCTCCGACTTTTGTGCCTATGACGCAAAATGCGCCGACATATGTAAAACTGAACGGACATGATTATGAGGTCTATCAAAATTCTTATAAAGAGTTTGAAGAATATATGAAATCTATTTTTACAAATGATTTCTTGTCACAAGATTCAATTGAGAAAAAGTTTGTGAATTATAATGGAAAACTTGCCGTTTGTGATGACTATGATTTGGCACAAATTCCATATTTTACTGGATATGTGGGAGAATATTATCCGGATGATTTCTGCTCAGTGCGATACTATTTGAAAAATAAAACGGAAGCACAAGTAAATTTTGTAATGATTGCATACTATAATCCCAATGAAACGTATGAGGAACATGATGAGTATTCATATGATGACATGAATAAAGTCGAATATGAAATGCAGTTGGTAAAAGTTGGGGATGTGTGGAGAGTAAATAAATATCACTCGCCTGAGCTTGGATAAGCAGATAGTGAAAAGTGTTGCATATAATAGGCATTGAAAAATCCCCCCCGAAGCCTTTTCGAGAGTTGAGAAAAGACTTTGGGGGGGATATATGTTAAAAATGATGCTTTACAACTTATTGTTGATGAAGAGAGTAGAGATATTTAGGAGCGACGAGCGGTTGCGATATAATCACCGTATACGGTTTCATTGCGTGCAGTTCCCGCTTCCTCAAGAGTTCGAATGACACCACCAGCAGGATCAATGACGGAAATGCTGCTTGCAGAGGAGCAACTGCCAGTATAAGCAATCGCTGTGACAAAATGCGTCTTTTTGCCATCGCTACTGTTGAGCCGAATAATGATGGGAAGGTTATTGTCAATACTTGCTTTGACTGCACTGAATACAGTCGCCTGCTCCTTACCGCCATGAGTGTAGTTGCTCGTGTCGATTTTACCATTGCACTTGCTGGGAAGAGCCCAAGTATTCAGACCGTTTGCACCCCAATTTCCACAGGCAGTCAGGACTTCGTTAGGGGTGAATTCACGAGGCCCATAGATATTAGCGGTATTCAACACGGCAACAAGAGAGCAACCACTATTTCCAACAAGCTTAACAATGTCCGGATTCTTCTGTGCCCAAAGATAGTTTCTATCAGTAGGCAGAGTGATTGAATGAGATTGACCACTTGTACCGCCCGAAGAAGCGTTCAATGCGTTTAGGGTGGCACTGCCGACCATACCATCGGCAGTCAAGCCGGATGCTTTCTGAAAACTGATAACAGCGTTATAAGTGCCTGAACCTGCAAGGCCATCCACTGTACTGGCGTAATAACCTTTGTTCTTCAGGAGCTGCTGGATGGTTTTAATGTCGCTTACCAGTGCGTTCCATGTACCATCGCCAACAATGCCATCTTGGGTAAGACCTTTTTTGCCCTGATACTTCTTAACAGCATTTTCAGTACCAGAGCCAAATTTGCTGTCAAAACTACCCGGAGGGCAGCACATGATATGCAGTCCATACTGCAGGTACATAACATAGTTGCCAGTACTTCCATTTTTGAGTAACATAGTAATAATCTCCTTTTTTTAGTAGGACGTTTATGGGGCCCTTCATTTGCGTCCTTACGTAATAGAAAGAGAGAATCACAGATGTTTTGTAAACATAGAGAGATAATTTAGGATATCTGGGTCGGTCACTCAAACCATTGCCGTCAAGTCGGTGGTGGATAGTGTGATTTTTGTTTGTCAGAGAGTAAGTGCACGGTTTCTGCACGGATTTTGCACGGTTTCAAAACGTGCAGAGGGTGCTTTTCGCTGCAAAATCCGACAAAGGGTGCAGAAATTGCTGGGTGAAAAATCACGTTGATTTGATTAAAAATAACGATGACTCGAAACTTCCATAAATTGAGACGAACCGGCGGCTTGCTCTCTTAATCAGTGGGCCCAGGGTTCGAGTCCCTGGAGGTGCACCACAACAACAAAATCCGAACTTTTTTCCAATAGGAGAAGGGTTCGGATTTTTTGTTTTATCTCGCATCTGATACCACATCGCAAAAATCTATTGATTGGTGCGACTCTGAATCTTAGGGAAACAGAAGAATAGAACTTTTTTGAAAATTATGCTATAATGAAGACGAATCACCCTTTTTATACGACAACAGCATCGGCCTGCATACTAAAATATGCTGTGTTGAGATGCACTTTTTCCTGGGCTGCGACAAAAATCAGGAGGAGGGATCTGCCGTGAATCTTCTGACCCAGATCAACCAGTTGGAACATCTGACCAGCAATGAAAAAAGTTTGTGTGATTACATCCGGAATCACCCGATGGAATGTCTGTCCAAAACGCCGCAGCAGCTGGCCGGAGATCTGTATCTTTCTACATCTACGGTCTACCGGCTGCTGAAGAAGCTGGATCTGAAAGGATACAGCGACTTTAAGGTGGCTCTTTGGACGGTGGTGCATCAGAAATCGGAAAGCGCGGTGCAGGACATCAATTTTCCTATTGAGGCAGAGGCAACACCGGACGAAATACTGCTCCATTTGAAAGAGGTTTACGAGTACACGATCTCGGACACGCTGGAACTGGCAGATCCCTACGCGATGGCACAGGTGGCAGAAGCGATGGAACGTGCAGAGCGCATTGACATCTACACATCGGCGGGTAATTTCTGCATGGCAGATAATTTCCGGTTTCAGATGCAGGAGATCAATGTGCCGGTGGAGGTGCCGCACGAGGCTTATATGCAGAAACTGGCGGCGGCCAATTCGAACCCGAAGCATTTTTCCATCGTCATCTCCTTTGGGGGGCGCAGCTCCACGGTGGGCCAGATCTGTCGGCTGCTCAGGCAGCAGCACTCGCCCATTGCGCTTATCACATCCACCGATAAGACTCCGCTGTGCGGCTATGCAGATCATCTGCTGTATCTCTCATCCAACGAAGACCATTATCAAAAGATTTCGGCCTTTTCTACCCGGATGTCGCTGATGTATCTTCTGGATTCGCTCTATGCGCTCTACTTCAAACGGCATTACAAGGAAAATGTCCGGAAAAAGCTGAGCGCTTATGAGCGGCTCCATGCGGCGGACGTTGCCGATGCGGAGGAAAAAGTTGCGAAATGGAAGAACGAAATGGAAAAATCAAAATATGGCATAGATGACCAGTAATTTTGCAAAAACGATTCAAAAACCGTGCATTGTGTTGAACAATGCGCGGTTTTTTCTATAATAGAAACAACAAAGAGCAAAAAGCTCAAAATGAAACAGATTGGAGGAAAATATGAACGGAAAAGTGGACAAAAGTTTTTTGTGGGGTACAGCCAGCGCAGCATACCAATGTGAGGGCGGCTGGAACGAGGGTGGAAAAGGAGAGAGCAACTGGGATCAGTTCTGTCACGGCCCTAAAAACACCAAGGGATTTACCGGCGATGTGGCGGCAGATTTTTACCACCGCTACAAGGAGGACATTCGGCTGCTGAAAGAGGGTGGACACAACACCCTGCGCTTCTCCATTGCCTGGACCCGCATTCTGCCCACCCGGGACGGCCCGGTGAATATGGAGGGAGTCGCCTTTTATAAGGATGTGCTCAAGACCTGCAAAGAGAGCGGTATCGTACCCAACGTGACACTGCTCCATTACGACATTCCGGCATGGCTGGAGGACATTGGCGGATTTCAGAATCCGATCTTCTCGGATGAATTCGCCAAGTATGCAAAGGTCTGCTTTGAGCAGTTCGGCGAGGAGATTTCCTTCTATGTCACGATCAATGAGGCGACCCATAACGGCTGCTGCTCCTACCTGACCGGTAACTATCCTCCCAACAAGCACGATGTGCAGGCACTGGTGCAGGTGTCCTATAACTTCATGGTCGCAAACGCCAAGGCGATCCGGGAGTTCCGGAAGATGGGCTTCAAAAACAGCCAGATCGGCATCGTGCATACCACGAACACGGTCCAGATCCTGAAGGATACGCCGGAATACCGCATCGCCCAGCGCCGGGGCGACTTGTTCAAGAATAAGTGGGTCACCGACCCTGCGATTCTGGGGCATTTCCCTGCAGACCTCAAGCCTCTGCTGCTGGAAAGTGGCATCGACCTCTCCTTCGTCAAGGACGAAGACCTTGAGATCATCAAGAACAATACGGTGGACTTCCTGGGCCAGAACTGCTATACACGCGCTCTGGTAAAGCCCTACGAATCCGGTGAGACCAACTACTACCCCAACAATGTGGGCGCAGGCCAGAAGAGCCTCGAAGGCTATGTTGTCAAGGGCTGGTTCCAGACCGACGTGGACCCCAACCCCCCAAAGAATGCGTGGAGCCGCGAGATCTACCCGAAGACCGTGTACGATATGCTCATGGGCATCAAGAAGGATTACGGCGACATTCCGGTGTATATCACGGAGAATGGACACGCGCTGTATGAGCACCCGGACGAGAACGGCTGCGTCAACGACGACGAGCGCATCGAGTTTATCCAGTCCTATCTGGAGTGGCTCATCAAGGCCCAGAACGAAGGCTGCAATGTCAAGGGCTATTATGCATGGTCTACGACCGACTGCTATTCCTGGATCAACGGCTATGATAAGCGCTACGGCCTGATCTATGTGGACTATGAGAACGGACTGAAGCGCATCCCCAAGAAGAGCTATTACTGGTATAAGCAGTACATCAAGGATCACACCGAGGAATAAGGAGACAGAATGATGAGTGAAAAATTTCTGTGGGGTTCCGCTACGGCGGCCTATCAGTGCGAGGGTGGATGGAACGAGGACGGCAAAGGCCCCAGCGTACCGGATATGTGTACCAACGGCTCCCACACCAGCCCGAAGTGGGTGACCACCCACATCCACCCGGACCGCCTGTACCCCAGTCATGAAGCCATCGACTTCTACCACCACTACGAGGAGGACATTGCTCTCTTCGCCGAGATGGGCTTCCGGTGCTACCGGCTGTCGATCGCGTGGACCCGCATCCTGCCGAACGGCGACGACGCCGAACCCAACGAGGAGGGCCTCGCCTTCTACGATGCCCTCTTCGACGAGTGCCACAAGTACGGCATCGAACCGCTGGTGACCATCTGCCACTTCGATGCACCCATTGCTCTTATTAAAAAGTACGGCGGCTGGAAAGACCGCCGCATGGTGGACGCCTACGTCCACTACTGCGACATCCTCTTCCACCGCTACAAGGGCAAGGTCAAATACTGGCTGACCTTCAACGAGATCAATATGCTGCTCCACATGCCCTTCATGGGGGCCGGTCTGCTCTTCGAGCCGGGCGAGAATGTGGAACAGGCCAAGTATCAGGCCGCTCACTACGAGCTGGTGGCCAGCGCCAAGGCTGTCAAGCTGGCCCATGAGGTCATGCCCGGTTGTATGGTGGGCTGTATGCTGGCTGCGGGCGAATTCTACCCCCGCACCTGCGCACCGGAGGACGTTCAGGCCGCTGCCGAGGCCGACCGTGACAACTACTTCTTCATCGACGTCCAGTCCCGCGGGGCCTACCCCGTCTGGGCCAAGAAGCGGATGGAGCGGGCCGGCATCGCGCTGCGCACCGAGCCGGAGGATGACCAGACCCTGCGGGAGGGCACCGTGGACTTCATCTCCTTCAGCTACTATTCCAGCCGCTGCATCACGGTGAACAAGGAGCTGATGGAACAGGCCGACGGCAACGCCATCGGCGCGGCCGCTAAGAACCCCTACCTCAAGACGAGCGAGTGGGGCTGGGCCATCGACCCGGTGGGCCTCCGCATCACCATGAACACCCTCTACGATCGCTACCAGAAGCCGCTGTTCATCGTGGAGAACGGTCTGGGCGCTGTGGATACCGTGGAGCCGGACGGCTCCATCCACGACTCCTACCGCATCGACTACCTCCGCGCCCACATCGAACAGATGGAAAAAGCCATCAACGAGGACGGGCTGCCCCTGCTGGGCTACACCACATAGGGCCCCATCGACCTTGTGAGCGCATCCACCGGTGAGATGAAAAAGCGCTACGGCTTTATCTATGTGGATAAGGACAACGACGGCAACGGCACACTGGCCCGCAGCCGCAAGGACAGCTTCTACTGGTACAAGAAGGTCATCGCCTCGGACGGTGAAGACCTTGCCTGAGATCATTGCGCACCGCGGGGCAACTTACCTTGCACCCGAAAACACCCTGACCGCCTTCCAGAACGCCATCGTCCTCGGTGCCGACGGCGTGGAGATGGATGTGCAGCAGACCAAGGATCAGGGTCTTATCATCCATCACGACTACTTCATCGACCTCGGCACCGAGATCTCGGCCAAGATCTACGACCTGACCCTCGGTGAGCTGGAAGACATCGACCTGACCAAGTGGAACGGGGTGGACTTCACCACCGAAAAGCTGCCCACGCTGGCCGAAGCGCTGGCTTTTTGCAGCGGGCTGGAGGGCTGCACCGTCCAGCTTGAACTGAAAGCTCCCATCCTGCCGGATCCGTCCTTCGTGCCCCGCGTGGTGGAGCAGATCCGGGCCTCCGGCCTTGGGGAGCGGCTGCTCCTCGTCTCCTTCCGGCATGACCTGCTCCAACAGGCCAAGGAGCTGATGCCGGAGCTCCGGATCGGCATCCTGACCCTCGGCTCCCTGCCCAGCATGATGCTCCCGCCGCCAGTTCTCTGGAAGGACCTCGGCCTTGTCAACAGCATGGACGACGAGCTGGACGAGGAGAACTGCCCCGCGCTGAAAAAACAGGCCGGGCTGGTGGCCAGCACCATTTCAGACAAGCTGACCCTCATTGCGGCCCTCTACCCTCAGATGAGCGTCCGGCAGATCGTGGGCAC
>ERZ827528.4525-NODE-4525-length-10208-cov-2.059293_pt1 | contig 10208 bp, 9 predicted proteins | sample MGYA00519768_ERZ827528 | MGnify/ENA primary metagenome ERZ827528 (study PRJEB31778, sample SAMEA3449343) | human gut metagenome | biome: human gut; feature: human-associated habitat; material: faeces | place: United Kingdom | collected 2010/2012 ...
CTATATATTATACTGTGGTAAGCAGAACTTCCATCCAGACTTCTTTACGAAAAAGAATAAATACGATATACTTTACATAAATTATAAAGGCTTTATCCAAAGGATTATTGAAGTAGAGACTGTGTTGTTACACACCCCTTGGGTCAAAAGAAATGTGGGAAAGGGCACACCTACCAATAATTCTTCTCTCCCATATATCCGAAAATCGAACGCCATCGAAGTTTAGATGCACATACCAAAGTTCCTGTGTCTCCATCTTCCAGCTCTGTTTTATCTTCGCAGTCGCTCCAGATGATACAATCCTCTTTCAGAATTATATTGGAATCGAGTATTTCGCATGAATAGCGTTCGTCTGCCGGAAATAACTTTAAGTATTTTAATCCCTGAAATTCCATTTCAATCATTGAATCTTCTTCATACTGCCGTTGTATTATTACTCTCAGAATCCTGCGATCGTTTACAGGATACATATCCAGGTTTTCATTAACATATGCTCCGCTCAGATAATGCATCTCTTTGATACAGCTATCATGGAAAAACGACACTCTTTCCATAAATTCCTTCAGCGAATTCTCATCTGTAATCTCATTCCACTTGTGCATATTATCACCACTTTCATTACTGTGTATTTTTTCTTCCCTCCTGACCAATCTACTTTGTCTTCTGTTTACTTTTCAGGAATCATGGCAACCTTTTCCCACTGATAAGTTCCATTATCGACTGTCATTACTGCCATGGTGATTTCCTGGTCGAAACGTCTGGGACCGCAACTTCCCGGGTTAAGCCATAGGCGGTTGTCTATCATTTTTTCGAAATATTTATGGGTGTGTCCGAAGATTACCACCTGTGTGTCTTTTAAATCCCAGTCTACATCTTTTTTATTGTGAGTCATGAAAAATTTTACCCCTTCTATGGTAAAGTGTAAGGTTTTCGCCATTCCCTCTGCCCAATCTTTGTCGTTATTTCCTCGGACTACATAAATAGAACCCATCATACGCAGTGTATCCAGAATTTCCGGTTTGTTTACGTCACCTGCGTGGATAATACAGTCGCAACCCTTTAAAATTCCCAGTATTTCCGGCCTGAGCAGGCCATGGGTATCTGAAATAATCCCTATTTTCTTCATACACTATTTCCTCGCTAATCATTCTCTTATAGGCCGTTTTATAATTTCATCATTCTATGTTTAATTTTCATCAAACAATTCAATCTTTCCATATTCCCCATCATACCCCGGAATTCTCTTCACATTTCCGGTTCTTACATTTTCAATTCCTTCCGCAATCCGTTCTCCTGCACAGGATTTAATATCTTCTGACGGTACATTTCGCAGAATGTCGAATTCTGTCCCCAGTGTCTGAATCATCTGTTCAAAACACCCCTGCACTTTCTTACTTGCAGCGGAATAGCCCATACATGTAGAGATCACTTCCGGCAGAGGTACAAGGCTTTCATATTTCTTACCATCTTTTTTCACAAAACCTTCCGCTCTGTCTGCAAGCTGTTCTACTCTGTGATCTACGCCCATGGTCAGCTTCTTTCCGCAGACAGGGCAGATTCCTCCAAGCCGTTCTGCTTCCACCGGGCTTAATGATACACCGCATTTTCTGTGACCATCGAAATGATATTTCCCCTCTTCAGGAAAAAATTCTACTGTTCCTTCCAGCCCTTCGCCAGTCTGGATTGCCCGATAAAGTCCTTCATAGGAACAGTCAATATCCAACAGATTCGCCTCGCGCCCCAGCTTAGACGGGGAATGTGCATCTGAATTGGATACAAGCTGATAGCGGTCCAGTTTGGAAATTCTCCAGTTCATAGCCGGGTCAGAGGAAAGTCCGGTTTCCAGTGCGTGCACATACGGTGTCAGTTCCTCAAAACATTCCTCTACAGAATCAAATCCTGATTTCGCACCTAATACAGAGAAATGCGGTGTCCAGATATGAGCCGGAACCAGAATTCCTTCCGGGCATACATCCAGCATCATTTCCAGAAGATCATGACTGTCCAGACCCAGAATCGGGCGGCCGTCAGAGTGAATATTTCCGATTTTCTCCAGACGCTGTGCCATGGCATCTGCTGCCTCCAGACCGGGAAGCAGGATTACATTGTGTACTTTTCTGGTCTTTCCATTTTTCTTATAAATAGAACTGATTTCCCCGGAGACAACAAAACGTGTTCCTTCTCCCGGGAACTTCCGGCTTTCTTCTTTTACGTATTCATCTCTGAGACGATACAGGCCGTTTCCCTCTGTAACAAGTCTCTCCTTCAGTTCTTCTCTCCATACCGGATGCGTGAAATCACCTGTTCCAATCAGTGAAATTCCTTTCTTTCTCGCCCAGAAATCCAGATTTTCAGGCGTGCCCTCTTTGCTTGTCGCCATGGAAAATCTGGAATGAATGTGCAGATCAGCTATCATTTTCATTAACATTTATCCCCTTAAATTCACATCAAAGTATTTCTTTTCAAGAGTTATAAAATATCAACACCCAAAGATATATTTATAACTTCCATCCGTTTTCTTTCAGCCACAACTTGTACGTCTCATACTCCGGCATTACTTTCCCGACCTCGTCCCAGAATGCCTTCGAATGATTCATCTCCTTCAGATGGCAGAGTTCATGTACCACTACATAATCCAGCACTTCCGGAGGCGCCAGTATCAGTTTCCAGTTAAAGTTCAGATTCTTCTCACTGCTACAGCTTCCCCATCTTGTTTTCTGTTCTCTGATGGTGATATTGCGGTAAGAAACGCCCATGAGTCTGGCAAAATAAGAAACTCTTTTGGTAATCGTTTCTTTTGCTTTTCGTATATAGACATTTCGTTTCGATTCGCTCAGATCTGCGCTCAGCGGCTTCTGTTCCCGGTATTCTTTTGTCCGTTCCAGACATCCCAGAACCCACTCCTGCTTCTGGTTTACAAATCTTTTGATCCTCGGCAGACCTGTACGGAGAGGTGCGCGAACGATTACGTTTCCATCCCTGCGAACCTCCAGAGTCATGGTTTTTCTGGCACTTCTTATGACCTGATATTCCAATTCTCCGCAGGTGAATTTCTCCTGATTATTTTTTGTTTCGAATTCTCTCATCCATATATTCCTCCATCTCTGCTGCCAGAATATCCATCTTTTCCTGTGTTTCCGGCAATGCATAGGGAACTCTGTCCTTAATCCGTTTCACATAATCATGTTCACCCATGATCTCATAGGTTTCCGGGAAATTGATGTCATAATACTGAGCAATATAGGAAATCCAGTAGTCCACTTTTGAAACTCTGTCTGAAGATAATACAGATTCCTTTGCCATACAGGACTCCCATACCTTTGGTGCGATTACTCCTTCACCAACACCCTTCTCATCCACTCCCAGAAGTGTTTCCATGGGCTCTTCCAGCTTTACCCTGCAATTATCCAGCTTGTCTGCATCCCGGATCAGTTTTGCATGGAAAAGTGTTCTTGCATCGTGGATTCCTTCCAGTTTGAAATCACTGTGCTTCCGAATTGCTGCATCGATCAGCTCATCAAATTTATCATCCTCCACGAAGCGCCGGATCAGCTTCTCCTCCCCGAAGAGAAGTTCTGCACCGAACACGGCATGATCCATGGTTCCCGGCTCAAAGCTGTGAAATCTACGGATCTGCTCAAAACGGCCAATATCATGAAGCAGACCGATCAGCTCCGCAAGTTCCACATCTTCACCGGAACATTCCATTTTTCTGGCAATCTCTCCTGCGTATTTCACCACGCCATAGGTATGTACGATCTTCAGACAGATCTGTTCATCCTCCCGGTCGTATTCATCCAGATATTTTTCGAATTCCTGTTTTGCATGTGCAATGTCGATCATTCTGCCACACCCCTTCTTCTTTTGTTCATTCTGTAGCCCTGTAAACACTCTGTATTTATTATATCGAAGGTCTCTGACAAATTCTACTGTATTTCCCGGAATTTTAAATCTTCTCGCTGCTGCCGAATGACTTCCCTGCTCAAGGAGCCAATTATCCCCTTCGTTTCCGGAAATGATATCCGGAACAACATGGGCAACACCGCCCTCCTCTGTCTGGTCTGCCTCCACATCACGGAGCCATTTTCGGTAGAAGGAATAGGTATTTTCAAGGAAGCATGCCGTACGGCAGAAGATTTCTGCATCACCGGTCCATCCAAGACGCTCATCTCCCTGTGGTGTCTCAAAAATATTTTTTGGTTTTACTTCCTCCATAAGGGAAACCTGTCCGGTAAACCGTTTTTTCCGGTTTCATCTATTCATACTTTACGATTTCTTTCCGCAGCCGCTTCATGATCCGCTTTTCCAGGCGGGAAATGTAGGATTGCGAAATTCCTAAAAGATCCGCTACCTCCTTCTGTGTTTTCTCGCTTCCTTCCCGATTTCCGATGCCGAATCGCAGACGGATGATCATCTGTTCCCGCTTTGTCAGTTTGCTGATGGCTTTTCCAAGAAGTGCGATCTCCACCTCATCTTCCAGACGTCTGGAGATCACATCGTCATCCGTTCCCAGGATATCCGAAAGCAGCAGCTCATTTCCATCCCAGTCCACATTCAGCGGCTCATCAATGGAAACCTCCATCTTTGTTTTGCTGTTTCTCCTCAGATACATCAGGATCTCATTTTCGATACATCGTGATGCATAGGTGGCAAGCTTGATATTTTTTACCGGATCAAAGGTATTGATAGCCTTTATGAGCCCTATGGTTCCGATGGAGATCAGATCCTCCACACCTACCCCTGTATTATCAAATTTCTTTGCAATATAAACCACCAGCCGTAGATTATGCTCGATCAGAACCGACTTTCCCTCTTTTTCCTTTTCTGTTCCCAGCATTTCGATCACTTCAGCCTCCCGTTCCGCTGACAACGGCGCCGGAAGGATATCATTTCCACCAATATAAAAAACCTCTCCCGGACGATTGAACATAAATTTCCGAATCACCTGAAACGGATAGGATCTTGCAGCTGCTCTGTTCATAACATAAGCCCCCTTCTCAATTTAATAGTCTGGAATTCAAAAGTATCTCGTACTCTTCTCCCAAAGCTGAGGGCTCGGATGTTATGGCAAGCACCGGTTTTCCTACATGTACCACCCTTTCGGGAGTCTGGATCAGAAGTTCATCAAGGATCACTGCCAGCAGCAGTCCTTTTTTTCCATCTGCGGTATGACAGCTCAGAAAATGCGGCTGCAGACTGACAAATCCTGTATTTTCCAGTGCCTCTGGTTTATCTTTAATATCCATCAGTTTTTTCACCTGCTCTTTCGATATCAGGCTTCCCAAAAGTTCCTGTTTGATGATCGATACCGGCTGTTTTTTCACAGGATCCATAAGGAGATTTCCGGTATCATAAAAGCCGTATGTCTGCTGCAGCTTCCCCTGATATTTCAAAGTGACCGGAAAAATATTTCTTCTTCCAAACCGGAAGGTCTCGGTCACACATCCCAGAGTATAAAGTGTGCCATAAATCCCTGCCAGAAAAAGCAGAAATATTTTCACCGTCATGGTTCTTTCCGTTTCCAGTGCCTGATAGATCCCGCCTACCACAAAAGCTGTGAAATACAGAGCCAGAATGGTTTTTACAAGAAGGCCGCCTTTTTTCAGTCGAAAAGCAAACGACGCCATAAAAAAAGCGCAGCCGCCATGGATCAGTACAGCGGCAGGAAAAATGATCTTAAAAGGTGCACATACAAGCAGGCAGGATACAAAAGATCCAAAGGCAGCGGATATCACACATCTTCTGCGTTTCCCGTCAAGATGCAGAAATTTTCCCACAAGTCTTAAAAGCATGTAATCCATAAGGAAATTCGTCATAAAAACGATATCTATGTATATCCTCTGATACATAAGCTTCCCCCACTGCTGTTTCGCCTGCCATCGATTCTCAACTTTGGTAAGTGCATTTATTATAGGGCAAGCTCTTTGCATATTTTGTCAAATCCGGATGTCGATTCTTCTAACTTATCGGGTCGTTTCTGTCTGTCTCGACATTTATAGATTTTTTCTATGAATCGGCGACAAAAATGTATAAATTTCCGTACAATATTTGTATTTGTTGATTTTCGCACTTTATAGTGCTAAAATATTTTTTATTATATTTCGTAAAGAAATTCTATTATATGAGATACAGGAGGGAATCGAACAATGATCAATATTACCGGACATACCGGGCTTACCGGCCTTCTGGGAAGCCCCGTTGCACACAGCGTATCACCTTTAATGCACAATGAAGCATTTCGTTACCTCGGGCTTGATTATGTGTATCTCTGTTTTGATGTGACAGAGGAGACCCTTCCTCAGGCAGTGGAGGGACTGAAAGCCTGCGGAATCAAAGGCTTTAACCTGACCATGCCAAACAAGAATAAGATCGTGGAACTTCTGGATGAACTTTCCCCCACTGCCCAGCTGATCGGAGCGGTAAATACCGTCCGCAACGACAATGGAAAATTAAAGGGGTTTAATACGGATGGTTATGGATTTACCCAGTCTGCCAGAGATGCCGGCTGTGATGTAAAGGGGCGCACCATCACCGTTATGGGTGTCGGCGGTGCCGGAATGGCGATTTGCGGCCAGTCCGCCCTGGAGGGTGCAAAAAAGATCCATGTTTTTGCACGTCCTACCAGCCGTTACTGGGAACGTGCCGCTGCCATGGCAGAAAAAATGTCTCATATGACAGAATGTCAGATGATCCTTCATGAGATGGATGATCACACTGCGCTGAAGGACGCACTGGAGGAAAGCAATCTCCTCATCAATGCAACTTCTGTGGGAATGGTTCCGGATGTGACAGGCACCGTGATCCCGGACAAGACTCTGTTCCATCCGGAACTTACCGTAGCCGATGTTGTATATGAGCCAAGAGAAACAAGACTTCTCAGGGAAGCCCGGGAAGCCGGATGTCCGACCTTTAACGGAATGTACATGCTGCTCCACCAGGGTGTAAAGGCTTTCCACATCTGGACCGGACTGGACATGCCGGTTGAACTCATCAGGGAGAAATATTTTAAATAAAAAATATCCGGCAATACTGACCGCCTCCGCATCACAGCGTGGTCTCAATATTGCCGGATCAAAAATAAAGGCGGCCCGCCTATCACACGGGTCGCCTTTTATTTATCCGTCAATCATCTGTTTTGTTTATTTCTTCTCTTCCTGAACCTCGATCTTACGGATCGTTTTGTTCTTGATCTCTTCTTTGATGAAGTCAATGAACTCACCAAGCTCTTTCATTCCCTCATCGCCAAGATAGCGGCTTCTTACGGAAACCTTACCCTCTTCTTCCTCTTTTGCACCAACGATAAGCATGTAAGGTACTCTCTCAAGACGTGCCTCACGGATCTTGTATCCCATCTTCTCGGAACGTCCGTCTACAGAGCAGCGGATTCCTGCTTCTCTCATCTGAGCTTCAACCTTCTGTGCATAATCGTTATACTTCTCGGAGATCGGGATCACACGAACCTGCTCAGGGCAGAGCCATGTCGGGAACATTCCTGCGTATTTCTCAATGAGCCATGCCAGTGTTCTCTCATAGCATCCCATGGATGTACGGTGGATGATGTACGGACGCTGTTTGTCGCCATTCTCATCGATATAGTACATATCAAACTGCTCTGCGAGAAGTGCATCCCACTGGATCGTGATCATGGTGTCTTCTTTTCCGTATACGTTCTTTGCGTTGATATCAACCTTCGGTCCGTAGAAAGCAGCCTCGCCCACATCCTCTGTGAATGGAATGTTCAGCTCCTCAAGCATCTGGCGGATATGGCCTTCTGTCTCTTCCCATACCTCCGGCTCACCGATGTATTTCTCTTTGTTTGTCGGATCCCATTTGGAAAGATGATAGGTTACATCTTCCTCAACACCAAGTACCTGCAGACAGTACTGGGCAAGTGCGATACAGTCTTTGAACTCTTTTACCATCTGGTCCGGTCTTACGATCAGATGTCCCTCGGAAATAGTAAACTGACGAACTCGTGTCAGGCCATGCATCTCTCCGGAATCCTCATTACGGAACAGTGTGGAGGTCTCGCCGAGACGGATCGGCAGATCACGGTAGCTGTGCTGCTCTGCTTTGTATACATAGTACTGGAACGGACATGTCATCGGACGAAGTGCATAAACCTCTTTGTCCTTCTCCTCATCACCAAGTACGAACATACCATCTTTGTAATGATCCCAGTGTCCGGAGATCTTGTAGAGATCGCTCTTTGCCATAAGAGGAGTTTTTGTTCTTACATATCCACGCTTTGTCTCCTCATCCTCGATCCAGCGCTGAAGCTCCTGCATCATGATCACACCGTTTGGCATGATAAGTGGAAGTCCCTGACCGATCACGTCTACAGTTGTGAAGATCTTCATCTCACGGCCAAGCTTGTTATGGTCACGTCTCTTTGCTTCTTCCATCTGCTCCAGATGCTCTTTCAGCTCATCCTTTGTAGCATAGGCTGTTCCGTAGATACGTGTGAGCATTGCGTTCTTTTCGCTGCCTCTCCAGTAAGCGCTGGAGGAGGAGAGAAGCTTGAATGCTTTTACACCCTTTACACTCATAAGGTGAGGACCTGCGCAGAGGTCTGTCCAGTCTCCCTGGGAATAGAAAGAGATTTCGGAGCCTTCCGGAAGATCTTCGATAAGTTCTACCTTGTATGGTTCATTTTTCTCCTGGAAGTATGCGATGGCATCTTCTCTTGATTTTGTGAAGCGTTCAATCTTAGCGCCTTTTTTGATGATCTTTTTCATTTCTTTTTCGATTGCATCCAGGTCATCACGGGAGAATGGAGGGCAGTCGAAATCATAGTAGAATCCTGTATCAATAGAAGGTCCGATAGCAACCTTTGCATCCGGGAATAAGGTCTGTACTGCCTGGGCAAGTACGTGGGATGCTGTATGGCGGAGAACTGCAAGTCCTTTTTCATCTTTTGCTGTCAGGATGTTTAATTCGCAGTCACTGTCAATAACTGTTCTCAGGTCTACAACTTCTCCGTTTACTTCTCCTGCACAGGCAGCACGTGCAAGTCCCTCGCTGATGTCGTAAGCAATGTCGATGACTGATTTTGCTTCAGCGTATTCTTTTTTTGATCCGTCTTTTAATGTGATCTTCATCTTTTATCTCCTTTACGTTAGTATGGATTTGTTATAGTTGCTGTTCACTGTTGATATCCCGCGGAGCGTGTTGTTGAGAACGGAGTGAACAGTAACAGTTTTTTGTACTGCGAAGGGGTAAAAGAAAGAATAAAAAAATCCCCTACAGTACGGTTAAATACTGTAGGGGACGAGATAACATTACTCGCGGTTCCACCCCGGTTGTTCTGATACATTACTGATGGATAAATCATCTGATCAGAACCGCTTCATTCGATGGTAACGGAATCACCGGACTGTATTAAAGTCACTCAGAGGTGGTCTTCGGCTGGTTCGCGATGAAATGCTTGCACCGGTATACATTTCTCTCTGTAACGTTCCTCAGCGTACTCTTCTCTTCAACGTTTTAATCCTTCTTATCTTTTCTGCCGCCTATTATAAACTTGCAAAGTGGGTTTGTCAATCAGTAAAATGCAAAAAGTTGATTTACGAAAATAGAGATTAATGTTATACTGACGAAAGTGAAAAACAATAAAAAACATGAAAGGAATCAGATAAATGAGCAGATGGGAAGAAAATATACGTAAAGTAATACCATATACACCAGGCGAGCAGCCCAATCAGCCGGACATGATCAAGCTGAACACAAACGAGAACCCATATCCCCCTGCACCAGGCGTGGAGAAAGCATTACACGGGATTCAGCCAGATACCCTCCGCCTTTATCCGGATCCTACAGCTGGCGATCTGGTACATGCAATTGCCCGGAACTATGGACTGAAAGACGAGCAGGTTTTTGTAGGTGTTGGCTCAGATGATGTACTTGCCATGAGCTTCCTCACCTTCTTTAACTCAGATAAACCGATCCTTTTTCCAGATATCACCTATTCTTTCTATGACGTATGGGCGGATCTTTTCAGAATCCCATATGAATGTAAAGCTCTTGATGAGAACTTCTGTATCCGCAAAGAAGATTACTTCGGAGAAAACGGTGGAATTATTTTTCCGAACCCCAATGCACCTACAGGCGTGGAGCTGCCCCTCGGTGACATCGAGGAGATTCTCTTACACAACCGGGACGTCATTGTGATCGTAGATGAAGCATATGTAGATTTCGGAGCGAAATCA
>ERZ827528.4526-NODE-4526-length-10200-cov-2.624741_pt1 | contig 10200 bp, 8 predicted proteins | sample MGYA00519768_ERZ827528 | MGnify/ENA primary metagenome ERZ827528 (study PRJEB31778, sample SAMEA3449343) | human gut metagenome | biome: human gut; feature: human-associated habitat; material: faeces | place: United Kingdom | collected 2010/2012 ...
AAATTTCGATCTGAATTATGACGTTTGCTTTTCGACCTACGCCGTCCCGATGATCGCCGGCGAGATCCGGCGCCATCTCCGGGACGAGGGACCGATCAAGGTGTCGCGCTCCGTAAAGGAACTTGGCTTTAAAATCAAGGCATACGTAGAAGAATCGGAAAGAAAATATTTTAAAGAGCCGCCTATTTCAGAGATCGCCGAAGCTCTGAACGTCGAGCGGGAGGATATCATTATGGCGATCGAAGCGTCGCGGACTCCGGAATCCATTTATGCGGCGGTCGACGAAAGCGCTCCGAACCCGGAATATCTGATAGACAAGCTTACGGGATCTGAAAGCGAAGAAACTACGGGATACGACAGGCTTTTAGATCGAATTTCCCTCGAAAAGGCAATGGAAGAGCTTGATGAGCAGGAAAAAACAATTATCAAGCTGCGGTATTACAGCGATCTGACGCAGGCGAAAATTGCGGAACGCCTGGGCATCTCACAGGTGCAGGTCTCGCGGATGGAAAAGAAAATTCTGATCAAGATGCGCAAGAAGCTCAGCGCCCTGTAAAAATATGCATAAAAACATTCAGATACGAAACAATATCTCCGTAACGAAAAATCAACGGAGGGATTGTAAGTTATGAGTGACCATTTAAATAAACTTACGAAAGAAAAATATGGAGAAATGTCGGATCGATACTCAAAAAAGTCCGGCATTGTCAAGAACTGCGCTATGGCGTTTGTTTTTGGCGGAATCATCTGCATGATTGCCCAGGCGTATTACGATATCCTGATGAGCAAGGCCGCGGCTTCCGTGTTCGGAACGATCAGCGAAGAAAACGGGAAAGCGCTTACCGTCATGTTTATGGTTTTTCTCGGCGTCCTGCTGACGGCGCTGAATGTCTACGATGAAATCGGCAGCATTGCAGGCGCGGGGACGATCGTGCCGATCACAGGCTTTGCGAACTCGATCACGTCGCCTGCAATGGAATATAGAAGCGAGGGATTTATCCTGGGCGTCGGAGCACAGATGTTCCAGGTGGCCGGCCCCGTAATTGTATACGGAACCGTGGCGTCCGTAATCGCAGGCTTTATCTATTATTTGATCAAATAAGAGGGGAGAGAGTACGTATGTCTATCAAACAGGGAAAACAGACATATATCAATGACCGTAAGGTGTATATCAAGGAAACCGCGGCAATCGTCGGCCCGCGAGAGAAGGCCGGCCCGCTCGGCGAGTATTTCGACGAAGAGGACTACGACGAGAAAACGTGGGAAAAAGCGGAAGCGAAATTTGCAAATGCCGCATTTCAAAAACTGATGCGCAAGATCGATAAAAAAAGCGATGACATCGACTGCATTCTGGCCGGTGACCTGATGAACCAATGTATTGCCTCCTCGCTCGGCCTGCGGGATTCCGGTATTCCGTATCTCGGATTGTTCGGAGCCTGCTCAACAATCGCCGAAGGCATGACTACGGCTTCGCTTCTGATCAACAGCGGAGGAATGAACCATGTGATCTGCATGGCGTCGAGCAATTTCTGTTCGGCGGAGAAAACGTTTCGAATGCCCGTGGAGCAGGGAGGACAGCGTCCTCCTACGGCACAGTGGACGGTAACCGCTTCCGGAGCTCTTCTCATCTCCTCAGAGCCGGGAGGCCCCCTCATTACATCGGTGACGATCGGAAAAATTACAGACTATGATATTACCGATTCCAACAATATGGGCGCGGCGATGGCGCCGGCTGCCGCCGATACGATCCTGGCTCATCTTTCTGATTTAGGTCTCGACGCAAACTATTATGATGCAATCGTGACCGGGGACTTGGGACTGACCGGAAGCGGAATCCTGCGGGAACTTATGGATCTGCATGGCTGCAGTCTGTATCGGCCGGAGGAGGATCGTTTTATCCATCAGGACTGCGGCGCCATGATTTTCGATCCCGTGAAGCAAAAAACGAATTCCGGAGGAAGCGGCTGCGGCTGCGGAACGGCAGTCTTCGCTAATTATTTCTATAAGCAGCTGCAGTACGGAATTCTCAAAAGAATTCTGTTTGTCGGAACGGGAGCGCTGATGAGCCCCATTTCGGTCAAGCAAGCGGAAAGCATTTCCGGGATCGCACATGCGGTCGCAATCGAAGCGCAGTAAACGAGCGGCGCGTCCCAAAGAGGTGTAAAAAATGGATTTTATAATAAAATATTTATGTGTTTTTGCTGTCGGCGGTTTTTTATGCATGATCGCACAAATCCTGATCGACAAAACAAAGCTGACCTCGGCAAGAATTCTGGTTCTATATGTCGTTACAGGCGTATTTCTGACTGCAATCGGCGTATATAAATATGTAGTAAAGCTTGGAAGCTTTGGCGCCACGATCCCGCTTACCGGATTCGGCTTCTCTTTATGCAACGGTGTTTTTAAAGCTGTGGATCAATACGGCTTCAGAGGAATTTTTACCGGAGGACTGGCAGACGTCGCGTCGGGGATCGTAACGGCAGTATTTCTGGCGCTGATTGCGGCGCTCGTATCGAAGCCCAAAAGCAAAAAAAATTGACGAGACGAATGAAGCGTATTGCCGCGGTGGCCGCGAAAAACGCAATCCCGCTGCTCTTCTGCCTTTTTTTGTTTCTTTCGCTGATCCGCATCCGGTTCGGCGGGCTGCCGCGGACGCGGAACGGATGCCGGAGTACATAGACGGATTCGTGTACGACGCGATCTGGAACAAAAACGGGCAGCTGCTTTTTTTACCGGAAGCGGGAGACGCTCTGCTTCTTTCCTGCACTGCGCAGCCGCCGGAGCTCGTCGAAGCATTGGGCCGGGGCGCATATCTCCGCGTGGCGCTTTCGGAAGGCACAATAACCGTTCCGGACACGGCAAGCAATCCCGGAGCTTTTGATCAGCGGCAGTATCTGGCAGGAAGGGGCGTGAAAGGCATCCTTACGCCTGCAGACGGAGAGATTACATGTCTTCCGCAGGCGGAGCTTTCCGTATGGTTCAGACTGAGGACTCTTTATCTCCGCGCGGCAGCTGCATTGCGGCGAAATATGAGCAACACTCTGCAGGCCGCGCTCGGCGAGCGGTACGCGGGTACGGCGCTGGCTGTGCTCACCGGAGATACGGACGGAATCGCGGACGAAGAAATGCAGGACTATCGTGATTCCGGAATTGCTCACGTTATGGCGGTTTCCGGAATGCATGCGGGATTTGTACAAAATCTTACAATGCGGCTTGTCTCACGAAAAAAAATCGGCTATCCGGCAAGGCAGCTTTTCTGTGCAGCGGTGCTTCTGCTGTTTGGATGTATCGCGGATTTTTCTCCGTCGGTTACGCGTGCGGTGCTGCAGAGCGGTTATGTTTTGATTGCAAAAGCATTGAAAAAACCATGCAAGGCGCAAAATGCTCTTTGCGCCGCATGTGCGCTGCAGCTCGCCGAGAATCCGTATGTTCTCTTTAATACCGGATTTCTTCTCAGCTATGCGGCAGCCGCATCCATTCTTGTAATTAAGCCGGCGCTTGCCAAGAGAATCTTTTTCTTCCGCAAAATTCCGGATTGCATCGGCGTCGGCCTCGCGGTCAATCTCGGAATGCTTCCGCTTTTGATCACGTTTTTTAACTGCTTTTCTCCAGTAGGAATTTTGGCGACAATTTTTGCGTCCAAACTTGCCTATTGGATCTGCATGCTTGGCTTTACGATCTGGATCGCAGGAGCCGCAGTGCCGTTTTTGATGGTTATTATTAAAATTCCAGCATTTCTGATTTCTTCGGCGCTTTATGCGCTGCATCAGGTTTCCGCCGTTGGGGCCGGGTTTCCTCCGCCTGTAGGCCCAGTTCGGCTTCCGAGCATCCCGGCAGGCTGGATTGTTCTGTATTATGTTTTTTTATTTCTGTTTCTAAACAGAACGTGTTTTCTGTTTGTAAAAAAACATGTCGTTCTTTCCGCTTTTTGCGTGCTTTTGATTATAACGACCAGCGTACTCCGAAAGAACCGAACGGAAATTCTGTTTTTCGACGTAGGACAGGGGTTTTCCGCACTTATTCAAACGGGAAAAATCTGCGGGCTGATCGATGGGGGAGATGGAAGAACCGATATCAGCAGCCTGCTGCTCCGGCAAGGCGTTGGAACACTGGATTTTATTTTGCTTACGCATGGACATGCGGATCATGCCGAGGGGCTTTATGACGTTTTGCAGGAGCATAAAGTGAAATGCTTGTTTGTGCCGGACAATCCGTATGACGCGGGGGCGGCTGCCGTCAGCCGGGCCGCTGCGGCGCAGAATATCGAGGTGATCCGAATCCGCGGAACGCAGGAATATCTGCTGGGAGACTTGCGCATGAATTTATATGCAAATGAGGCCTTCATGATTTCCGAGGAGGAGAGTGATGTCAATAACAGCTCGCTCGTACTGCGCGCCGTAAGCAGGGACGGAAGCGTTCTTTTCCCTGGGGATATCGAACGGGAAGCGGAAGCGCTGCTGGTTCGGAGCGAAGGCTTTGGAAAAACGGACGTGCTTGCCGTAGCGCACCACGGCTCCGATACAGGGAGCGAAGCCAAAAATATTTCGATAATTTCACCTGATTATGCTATAATAAGTGTTGGCAGAAGGAATCGTTACGGTCATCCGTCCGGGCGTGTGACAAAGACGTTGAAAGACGCGGGCGCGGAAGTATACCGGAGCGATTTGTGCGGCGCCGTCAGAATCACCATAAGAAAGGGAACCCTGCATTTATGGCAGAAATTGAAGACATCAGATCAATCAGAGCTCATCTGACGCAGGAGCAGCTGAAAAATGTTTATTTGTTTTACGGCCCGGAGATGTATCTGAAGGATCTGTATACCCGCCGGATCCGCGACAGATTGGCGTTGGATCAGATGAACTGCTTTTTTTACGGCTCAGACGCAGATCCGAAAGAGATCGCAGCGCTGGGGGCTTCCGTCTCCATGTTCGGGCAGCAGAAGCTCGCTGTAATCAGCGGCAGCGGTTTCTTCCATTCATCAGTAGATCCCTCTTTCCTGGAAGACGCCGAGACCGCCGGAATCTACCTTGTTTTTAAAGAAGACGAGGTAGACAAGCGGAATAAACTCTATAAAAAAGCGTGCGAGTGCGGAATCGTTTTTCATTGCAAAAGACAGCCGCCCGGGGAAATTAAAAAGGTTCTTTCCCATACGGTAAAGGCTGCAGGGAGAACTGTCTCGGAGACGGCGCTTCAGTATATGATCGAAGGAATCGGAGACGATATCACAACGCTGTTGTCAGAAATCGAAAAGCTGATTCTGTATGTTCCTGAGGGCGCGCAGATCGAGAAAGAGCACGTGGACGCTCTGTGCAGCCTTCATTTCAGCGCGCGTCTGTTTGACCTAAACGCCGCCGCTGCCGCCGGCGATACGGACCGGGCGTACCGGATCGTACAAAGCCTGCTCGCAGAGAAAGAGCCTCCGGTTAAGATGATTGCGATTCTCAGCAGAATGTGGTCGCAGCTCTACAGCGCAAAGCTGCTGGCGGCAGGCGGAGCGAGGACGTCTGAAATTGCGGCGCATCTCGGTGTGAAGGAGTTTGCAGCGGGAAAGCTGGTCCGGCAAGCGGCAAAGCTGAAATTCGAAAAAATCAGAGAAAAAATAGATTTATGTGAAGAACTGGATCTGTCCGTCAAGAGCGGTCTGCTGAAAGACACCGATGCGATTGCGCTTCTGACGGTCGGATAAAGATATCCTTAGGAGGAACCATGCTGAAAGATTTTAGAGAAATCAGATTTACGGAGAAAGCAAGCGCGGCGATTGTAATCGCAGAGGAAGAAGCGCGGAGTCTGGGCAGCAACGTGGTTGGAACGGAACACCTGCTTCTGGGACTGTGCACCGACGCCGTGGGGATTGCGGGTATGGTGCTGCAGCAAAACGACCTGCGCCCGGACCGGATCCGGACGTCGATCCTGCGCCTGGTAAACCAATCCGCAGCCGTGCGGGGCACGTATACGGGAGAAATGTTTTACACGATCGCCTGCGAACGCGTGATTAAAAGAAGCAGGGAAACCGCACAGCATTACGGTCATGATACGGTAGGAACAGAGCATCTGCTTGTTTCCATATTCCGAGAGATCGACAGCATTGCCGTACGGGTTTTGATCGATATGAATGTGGAACCGACGCAGCTGTTTAAAGATATCGTCGCAATGCTGCAAACGGACGAATTTACGGCAGATCTGCAGAGACAAAAACGCGTAACAGACGACGCCGCGCCGATGGAGCTGCTTGCGGTCGACTATATGAAAAACGGAGGAGAGGAAGCGCCGTTTCTTATAAAATACGGAACCGATATGACAAAAATGGCGGCGGAGGGAAAATACGACAGAATTATCGGCCGTCAGGAAGAAATGAAGCGCGTTCTGCAGGTGCTCGGCAGGAAAACGAAAAATAATCCGTGTCTGGTGGGGGAGCCAGGCGTTGGAAAAACAGCGATCGTAGAAGGCCTGGCGCAACTGATCGCTGATGGAAACGTCCCGGACTCCGTGAAAAACAAACGAATCATCGCCATCGACCTTTCCGGTCTTGTTTCCGGTACAAAATACCGCGGAGAATTTGAAGAGCGATTGAAGCGTGTCATTGCCGAAGCGAAAGAGGACGGAAATATCGTGCTGTTTTTTGATGAGCTCCACACGATCATCGGCACGGGCAACGCCGAGGGTTCCCTGGATGCGGCGAACATCCTGAAACCGGAGCTGTCAAGAGGCTACATCAAGGTGATCGGTTCCACAACGCTGCGGGAATACAGAAAATATATCGAAAAAGATCCGGCTCTGGAACGGCGCTTTCAGCCGCTGCAGATCGCTGAACCGGACGAGGAAGAAACGATCCGGATTCTGGAGGGAATTAAAGGCGTTTACGAAAAATATCACAATGTAGTCATTTCAGAGGAAGCCGTACGTGCCGCCGCAAGGCTGTCGAAACGGTATATTACCGACCGATTCCTGCCGGATAAAGCGATCGATCTTATTGACGAAGCGGCCTCTGCAAAACGGATTGTGAAGGATATTCCTTCCCTCAGCGACGAAGGCAGCGACGAGACAACGATTCTGGATCTGCGGGAAAAGCGGGACGAAGCGATGCTGGCGGGCGAATTCGAACGCGCCGCCGATTACAGAAAGCAGGAGCTCATGCTGCGGAACGGAATCGAACAAATGGGATTCTACGACAGACGCCGGGCAAAATCAGAACGAAAAACGATCACCGAAAACGATATTTCCGAGGTCGTATCCATTTGGACGGGAATCCCTCTTGCAAAGCTGGATGTGGACGAGGCGCAGCGGCTTTTGAACATCGAGAACATTATGCATCAGAGAGTGATCGGGCAGGAGGAAGCGGTATCTTCCGTCGCAAAAGCGATCCGCCGGGGAAGAACGGGGCTGAAGGATCCGAAAAAGCCTGTTGGTTCCTTCATTTTTCTCGGCCCCACCGGCGTCGGAAAGACGGAGGTGTCCAGAGCTCTGGCAGAAGCGCTTTTCGGAGACGAGCATTCCCTGATCCGATTTGACATGTCGGAGTACATGGAAGCGCACAGCGTGTCTAAATTGATCGGTTCGCCGCCTGGATACGTCGGCTTCTCCGATGAACCGATTCTTTCGCAGAAGGTCAGAAATCAGCCGTACTCCGTCGTGCTTTTCGATGAAATTGAGAAAGCGCACCCCGATATTTTCAATATTTTGCTTCAGATCCTGGACGAGGGACAGATTACGGATGCAAAAGGACGGCAGATCGATTTCAAAAATACGGTCATTATCATGACGTCAAACGTAGGGGCCCGGAATATTACCGAGCCGAAGACGCTGGGCTTTACCCAGTACAGCGAGGCGGAAAAATATGAACGGATGAAAGCGGGAATCAATGAAGAGCTGAAGCGGACATTCAAACCGGAATTTCTGAACCGAATTGACGATATTCTTGTCTTTAAGCAGTTGACAAAGGCGGAAATCCGAAAAATTACGGACATCCTGATCCGTCAGCTGCAGGAACGGGCCGCGCTCAGCGGCATTCATCTGCAAATTGATGATGCCGCAGCAGATTATATCGCAGAAAAGGGATACAGTCCGCTGTACGGCGCGAGACCGATCAAGCGGCTGCTGCAAAATGAAGTAGAAGACAAAGTAGCGGAGCTGATGCTGTCTTCAAAGAAAAAAGACATTCATATTTCTGCCAAAGACGGCGCAGTGGTGATCGTCGATGGCTAAAACAAAGACCGTATATTATTGCACGGAATGCGGCTACGAATCGAGCGGCTGGCTCGGAAAATGTCCTGGCTGCCAAAACTGGAATACTTTTGTGGAGGAGCGGCTCCAGCCGGATAAAAAGTCTGCGGGAGGCAATTCCTTTGGCTTTTCGGGCGTCCATTCCCAGACAAAAGCAGCGCCGATTCGTGAAATCACCGCTGATGTCAGCAAACGTGAAGCTACAGGCATCGGAGAGCTGGATCGGGTGCTCGGAGGCGGCATCGTAAAGGGCTCGCTGATTCTCGCCGCGGGAGATCCGGGAATTGGAAAATCCACAATGATGCTGATGTTGTCAGGAAATATGGCCCGGACACGGAACGTGCTGTATGTGTCGGGAGAAGAGTCGGCCCAGCAAATCAAAATGCGCGCCGACAGACTCCGCGTCAGCGGCGAGCATCTGTTTGTTTTCTCAGAAACGCTGATTGCAAGTATTGAAAACGAAATCGAACGCATCAAACCGGACTGCATCGTCATAGATTCTATACAGACCATATACGACGAGGAAATCGCATCTGCACCGGGCAGCGTCAGCCAGGTCCGCGAAGTTACGGGGCGTCTGATGCGTATCGCCAAGGGCCTGAATATTTCCGTATTCATTATTGGGCACGTTACGAAGGACGGGGGGATTGCAGGACCGAGGGTACTGGAGCATATGGTGGACACCGTGCTGTATTTTGAAGGAGAACGCCATCAGGTGTACCGGATTTTGCGCTGTGTGAAAAACCGGTTCGGCTCAACCAATGAAATCGGGGTGTTTGAAATGCGGGAGGACGGCCTGGCGGAAGTCAAAAACCCCTCGGCCGCCATGCTGGAGGGCAGACCTGCGGATGCCTCGGGCACTTCTGTAGTATGTACGCTCGAGGGAACGCGCCCCATGCTTCTTGAGGTGCAGGCGCTGGTTTCCGGCACCACGCTTGCTAACCCGAGAAGGATGACGACAGGACTGGATTACAACAGAGTATCTCTGCTGCTTGCGGTGCTTGAAAAGCGAGCGGGATACAAGCTGGGCGAATGCGACGTATATGTCAACGTCGTAGGAGGAATGCGGATTTATGAGACTGCCGCCGACGCTGCGGTCGCCGCCGCGCTGATGTCCTCATATCGGAATAAAATGATCCCGCACGACACGGTCCTTTTCGGCGAGGTTGGTTTGACCGGCGAAATCCGGAGCGTCAGTCAGGCGGATAAACGCGTATCGGAAGCATTTCGGATGGGATTCCGCAGGTGCATCCTTCCAAAGGGAAACGAAGACGGCATACGGAAATTATTGGAATCCGGTTTGTATGAGGGCTGTATTGCCGAATACATATCGGGAATCAACGATCTGAACCGGCTGTTTGCACAGCCGGCGGACGGATAAACCTGTAATTTGAACGCAGGAATCATTTTATGAAAGGATTTTGTTGCTATGAAAATGTTGATGCTTTTTTCAGACGGTTTTGAGGAAATCGAAGCGGCGGCGCCCGTCGATCTTTTAAGAAGGGCGGGGGTATCGGTGGAAACCTGCAGTATTACGGAAAATTCGACGCTGACCGGAGCGCACGGCATCCCGCTTGGCTCGGACAGCATTCTGCCGCCGGAGATCGACGCCCCAAAAGCGGAAACGCTTGCGGCGGCATACGATGGCCTTCTGCTGCCGGGAGGTCAGCCGAATGCGGGAACGCTCTGCGGCGATGCCCGCGTGATCCGGATCGTACAGGCCTTTTTTGCCGCAGGAAAAATTACGGCAGCGATCTGCGCCGCGCCCTGTGTGTTCGAACGCGCCGGAATTTTGACGGACAAAAAGGCGACCTCCTATCCCGGCTGCATCGATCCGGCTTCGTGTGCGGAATACCGTCAGGACCGCGTCGTGCGGGACGGAACCGTTATTACAAGCCGCGCTGCGGGGACGGCAATCGACTTTGGACTGGAAATTTTGCGGGGACTTGGCCTCGCTGAACAGGCGGAATCGGTTCGCGC
>ERZ827528.4530-NODE-4530-length-10197-cov-3.166732_pt1 | contig 10197 bp, 7 predicted proteins | sample MGYA00519768_ERZ827528 | MGnify/ENA primary metagenome ERZ827528 (study PRJEB31778, sample SAMEA3449343) | human gut metagenome | biome: human gut; feature: human-associated habitat; material: faeces | place: United Kingdom | collected 2010/2012 ...
AAACGGTCAAATTTACATTCTTCCACAAAATTCATTAATCCTTCATGATCTTCTTGACTTTCTCCTGGAAATCCAGTGATCAGTGTTGTACGGATCGTGATATCAGGAATCTCTTTACGAAGTTTCTTGATCACTGCTACAAGATCTTCTCTTGATGTTCTTCTTCCCATTCTCTGTAAGATACGATTCTCACTATGCTGAATCGGCATGTCAATGTAATTGCAGACTTTCTCTTCTGTCTTGATCACTTTGATCAGCTCATCTGTGATCTCTTCTGGGTAGCAGTATAACAGGCGGATCCATTCAATCCCTTCGATCTTGCAAAGTTCATGAAGTAATAACGGAAGCTGTTTTTCTCCTGTCAGGTCTTTGCCATACAGTGTTGTTTCCTGAGCTACCAGTACTAATTCTTTCACTCCTTCAGATGCTAAACGCTTTGCCTCATTCAACAGTTCTTGCATTGGAACACTTCTGAAACGTCCGCGGATCTTTGGAATGATACAATAGCTGCATCGCTTGTCACAACCTTCAGCAATTTTTAAATATGCCATGTGATTTCCTGTTGTTACAACACGTTCTACTTCAGAATTATCTGGAAGATAATCAATACTTTCGTAATGTTCAAAATGTTCCCCTGTATTTTCTTCTAATGCGGTATTCACTGCTTCTACAATAGAATCATAACTTGTTGTTCCAAGAACAGCATCAATCTCTGGAATCTCTTTTAAAATCTCATCTTTGTAACGTTCTGCAAGACATCCTGCCACAACTAACGCTTTTAAGTTCTGTTCTTTATATTGTGCCATCTCTAAGATCGTATTGATACTTTCTTCTTTGGCATCATGGATGAAACAGCATGTATTAATTACAATAACATCTGCCTGTGTCTCATCGTCGGTCAAAGTGTAGCCATGCTTGGTCAAAAGGCCAAGCATAACTTCACTGTCTACTAAGTTTTTATCACATCCAAGCGAAATAAATAATATCTTCATTTCTCTTACTCTCCAAACAGTTTCTTAGATTCTACGCAGTTTTTCATTAACATTGCAATCGTCATTGGCCCAACTCCACCTGGAACTGGTGTAATCGCTGTTGTCTTTGGTGCAACTTTATCATAATCTACATCACCACAAAGTTTGTTATTTTCATTTCTGTGGATTCCAACATCGATAACAACTGCCCCGTCTTTTACATAAGAATCATCAATAAATTTCGGTTTACCAATTGCTACAACTAAGATATCTGCGCGTTTGCAGACCTCTTTTAAATCTTTCGTATGAGAATGGCAGATTGTGACCGTTCCGTTCTCACGTAATAATAACATTGCCATAGGCTTTCCTACGATGTTACTTCTTCCGACTACCACACATTCTTTCCCATCAATTTCGACACCAGAACGTTTTAATAACTGGATCACTCCGGCTGGTGTGCATGGTAAGAATCCTTTTTCTCCGATCACCATATTTCCAACACTGACTGGGTGGAATCCATCAACGTCTTTCTTAGGATCGATTGCTAATAACACTTCATCTTCATCTAAATGTTTTGGAAGTGGAAGTTGTACTAAAATTCCATTGATCTTAGGATCTTTGTTGCATTTGTCAACGATCGCCATTAATTCTTCCTGTGTTGTCTCTTCTGGAAGTTCATAGCTTACAGATTCGATTCCTACATATTCGCAGGCACGTTTTTTGTTACGTACATAAACGCTTGATGCTGGATCTGCTCCTACCTGGATTACGGCAAGAGCAATATCTTTTCCTTCTGCTTTTAACTGTGCTACTTCTTCTTTTACTTCATCTTTGATTTCCTGAGAAATCTTCTTTCCATCAATAATCTGCATTGTATTTCCTCGTCATTTCTTTTAAGTATATATTGGCTTTATTTTTGTTGATTAGAATAATCCTGTGATAACTCCATCGTCATTTACATCGATTCCTTCTGCTGCTGGTTTCTTTGGAAGTCCAGGCATTGTCATGACATCACCTGTCAAGGCTACTAAGAATCCTGCACCTGCATTGACATAGATCTCACGGATCGTAATATCAAATCCTTCTGGGCGTCCAAGCTTCTTAGGATCATCAGATAAAGAATACTGGTTCTTCGCCATACAGATTGGAAGATTTCCATACCCAAGTTCAGTCAGTCTCTTCTTCTGACGTGCTGCAGCTGCTGTGTATACAACTTTATCTGCTCCATAAATCTTAGTTGCGATCGTTTCGATCTTTTCTTCTATCGTTGTATCATCATATGTATATAATGGTTTGTAATTGCTTTCTTTATTATCTAATGTACGAAGGATTGCTTTGGCAAGTTCGATTCCACCTTCTCCACCTTTTTCCCATACCTGAGATAATGCAAAATCACAATCTCTTTCTTCGCAGAAATTCTTGATAAATGTAAGTTCTGCCTCTGTATCTGTTGCAAACTGGTTTAATGTTACAACAACAGGAACTCCAAACAATTTTAAGTTCTCGATATGTTTTTCAAGATTTACGATACCTTTGCTTAACGCATCGATATTTTCTTCTGCCAGATTGTCTTTTGGAACTCCACCATTGTATTTTAAAGCACGTACAGTTGCTACTAATACAACTGCATCTGGGTGAAGATCAGCCATCTGACACTTAATATCCATAAATTTCTCTGCACCAAGGTCAGCACCGAATCCTGCTTCTGTAATTGCGATATCTGCTAATTTTAACGCTAATTTTGTAGCCTGTACGCTATTACATCCATGTGCGATATTGGCAAATGGTCCACCGTGTACGATTGCAGGTGCATGCTCCAGTGTCTGAACAAGGTTCGGTTTCAGAGCATCCTTTAACAGCGCACACATCGCTCCCTCTGCATGCAGATCATGTGCGGTAACCGGTTTCTGCTCTGCGATCTTGCCATAAGTGTAACCTACGATGATCTTTCCAAGTCTTTCTTTCAGATCTGCGATATCCTTTGACAGACACAGGATCGCCATGATCTCAGAAGCGACAGTGATATCATATCCGTCTTCTCTCGGCACACCATTGACTCTTCCGCCAAGTCCGTCTGTGACGAAACGGAGCTGACGGTCATTCATATCGACACATCTCTTCCATACGATCTTTCTCGGATCAATATTCAAATCATTTCCCTGATAAATGTGATTGTCGATCATGGCTGCCAGTAAGTTGTTCGCAGCTCCGATCGCATGAAAATCTCCTGTGAAATGAAGGTTGATATCTTCCATCGGTACAACCTGTGCATATCCGCCGCCAGCTGCTCCACCCTTCATACCGAATACCGGTCCGAGAGATGGCTCACGCAGTGCTACCACAGGTTTCTTACCCATTCTCTGAAGTGCATCTGCAAGACCTACGGTTGTTGTTGTCTTTCCTTCTCCGGCAGGTGTCGGATTGATTGCCGTCACAAGAATCAGTTTTCCGTCTTTTTTATCGGATTTCTTTAAGAAATTATAATCAATCTTTGCTTTATATTTTCCATACTGTTCCAGATATTCTTCTGGAATTCCTGCTCTTTCTGCTACCTCTGTGATAGGATCCATAGTACATTCCTGTGCGATCTCAATATCTGTTTTCATCATTCATTTCCTCCTGATCGTATGTTGTCTTTCTGAATTCCCGGTCCTTTTCATACAACACTACCGGTTCTTCTGTATCCGGTGTTGTAAAAAAAGGACAACACTCATCCTCTTCGGGATAAATGCTGCCCAGACGGTCGGCTCTTACCAAGTATCTGATTCCCCTGTGGTACTCCACATTATCCGTCAGTCATCAGATCTTCTCTTTGACTCTTACTATATTATAAGGACGCAAAATTGTCAATCCGGAAAATTCATCCGGATCATCGTAACACAGCCATTATTTTTTCTCTTTTTTAATAACCGTAGATTCTTTCCCCATATGATATTCTCTTCCCAGCGCCCGCATAATGCTTCTTGAAATCACATCCACAATGATGAATCCAAACGCAATCCCAAGGCATGTTTCCAACAGTACAAGTGCATGCTCTGCTGCCAGTGAAAAGTTCCTGCTGACTACGCCATACATCAGATAATACAATCTCGCTCCCGGCATCAACGGAAAGACGGATGCTGTCAGGAAGACGGTGGACGGCGCATGATTGACTCTCGACATGACAAATGCATAGCCCGCCACAAAGCAGGATGCAACTACTACCGCAAAGAAATTATCCGGATACCACGCATACACCAGTAAATAGATTCCCCATGTCAGGAAAGCTCCGACACTGGAATACAGGATCTTCTTTCCCCGTATCTTGAACCAGCTTGCATAACCGGTACATCCTATCGTACAAGAGATCAGCTGGATCACTGTATTATTATTCACATCGAATCCTTCCGCCGATATATTTCCCATCAGCATCATTGCAAGAGCAATACCGAATGCGATACCAAATGCACCGAGCATCGAATTCATCACTTCCAGTGAACCCGAGATAAAGTTCCTCTGCATCACATCCCGCATTCCGTTGATCGCACCAAGTGCACTGACTAACAGCATGACAATTCCGATCATGATACGGTCCGGATGATGTCCCAGCCCGCTCCGGACAGCTGTTACGATCACAACCTCTGATAAGAATGCCAAGATCAGATTATAGATCATCGGGTTACCTTCCCGCCTGCTAAGCCATCTGCCTACCAGAACGATCATCAGACAGACGATTAATGCAACAACTGCATCCTGCAGATCACATCCGAAGAATACAGCAAACGCCGTTCCCCCTGTAATCTGTGCAAGTCCTGTGATCAGTTCACTCTGATCCGGCCGCGCCATTACTTTCTTAAAGCGCCGGACCAGTTCTTTTTCATCCGGATTATGTGAACAGACATACCGCGACATGGCATTCAGATAATTCAATTTATCATAATCTGCCCCTGTAGACTCTATATGCCGGATCTGTGTAATGATCTCACCTTCCGGTGTCTCCACCGTCACCTGGATATTGCTCGGAATCACATATACATCATATGTCATAAAACCATAACTCTTATACATACGATACAGACTGTCTTCCACGCGGAAGATTTCTGCCCCACACTGTAACATTGCTTCTCCTATATTCAAGATTCCCTGTACTAATTTTTCATAATTCATAGGCAGCTGTCCTTTTATAATTTCATGTTTTACACGTTTGTTTCCATTTATATTTCCCTATTTTTCTTTATTTTCAATATATGTAGTACGTTCTGTATAAGCTCAGTTTAACACACACTTTTTCATTTTAATATAGCAGGGGAACACAGATTCCTGAAAATTATTTGTGTCTGTGATACATCTGTACCGGCGTATTTTCCTGCATCTTTTCCCGTAGCTTTTCATATCTGCAGTTCCTGCCACTGGCAGTTTTTCTTGCATACTATGGTCTAAAAAATCTGAGAATATACAGGAAAAGATTGCTTCTCTTCCAGCATACTCTCAGACTCTCTGCTTATTTCTATTTTTTATTTCTATAATTATTTCTTTCCACCGATCAGCGGAAGATTCAATGCGCTTTTACCGATATGATATTCTCTCTTCAGTGCATACATGATACTTCTGGATGCCACATCTACGATGATAAATCCGAATGCAATTGCAAGACAGGTTGCCATCAGAACAATCGTCTCATCGAATGCCAGTTGTGGATCCTGACTGACACATCCATACATTACATAGTACAGATTCGGTCCCGGAATCAGCGGGAATACCGATGCTGTCAGGAAGATCGTTGAAGGTGCCTTATTCACTCTGGACATGATAAATGCGTAAAATGCAACGAATACTGCTGCGATCATCGTTGCCAGGAAATTGCTTGGCTTCAGTGCAAATACCACAACATAGATTGCCCAGGTAAAGAATGCTCCGATACTGTTATACCATACCTGCTTTCCTCTGATCTTAAACCAGAAAGCAAATCCCGTACATGCAACCGTACAGGAGATCAGCTGGATCGGTACACTGTGATTCAGGATAAAATGATCGGAATATCCTTCATGGAACAACATGATCGCAAGACCGATTCCGAATGCGATTCCGGCAGCTCCAAGGAACGAGTTCATGATATTAATAAATCCAGAGATAAAATCCCTCTGAAGGAGATCACGGATTCCATTCGTCGTGCCCAGTCCACTGATCAGCAGCATAACGATACCGATCATAATACGGTCCGGATGATCTGCAACTCCCATCTTCAATGCCACTATAATGATCACTTCTGATATGAACGAAAGAATAGCATTATAAACCATTAAGTTGCTTTCACGCTTTGCCAGCCAGTCACCGACGGCCACGATCATCACCGATACGATCAATGCAACAATCGCATCCCAGACGTTACAGCCGAAGAATACCGCAAATCCGGTTCCACCCATGATTCCTGCCGCATATCTTGTGATACGCTTCTGTGGTTCACGATTGATAACTTCCAGATACTTCTCACGCATCTCATTTTCATCCGGTGTATGCTGACAGACATATCTGCACAGATTATTCAGGTAATCCAGCTGATCAAAATTCGGTTCTGATGACTCGATATGCCGGATCTGTGTAATGATCTCTCCTTCCGGTGTCTCTACCGTCACCTGTATATTACTCGGAATGACAAATACATCCGATCTCTTAAATCCATAGCTTCTGCACATGCGGTAAAAGCTGTCTTCCAAACGGAAATTCTCTGCACCACTTTGAAGCATCGCTTCTCCGATGTCCAGGATTCCCTGTACAATCTTGTTATAATCCATCTTTTTTACCCCTTGTTCTATTCATAAAATTTCCATTTTCTAAATCCAACATTTGAATCATATCATGGATTTTCTATAAGTCAACAAAATTATTGTAAAATGTAATAACAGTTTGTAATACCCGTCTTAGAAGTTCTTATATTTTTTCTTCTTTCTCTCCTTTTTGCGTATGCTTTATGCAGAATTTCTCATAAGAACGGTTTCGATTATACCTGTTCTTTTACCTGACTTCTGTCTTCTTTTATATTTAAGCTATATTCTACACCCAGAAGCTGAACAGCGGGAAAGATTTTTCTTATAATTTATTAAGAAAACTTTCCCGCATTATCTTTTTATTATATGATAATTCTAATATTTTATTGGCTATGCTGCCTATGCTATATGTTACACTAGAAGCAGCATATCATCCGCATGAAAGCAACTCTATACATACAGAAAGATACAGAAAGGAAACATTATGTCTGATTACTATATTTCACAGATTTCACACTCTGATAAAACTGCAATTCAGGGTGTCACCGCTCTTCTTCAGGCTGAGGAAATCCGCCTGGATACCAACCTTGATTATACGTGCGGCATGTACGATGATGAGATGAATATCATCGCCACCGGAAGCTGCTTCGGCAATACACTACGCTGTCTTGCCGTAGGTTCCGACCATCAGGGCGAAGGACTTATGAACCAGATCATCTCACATCTGATCGAAGTACAATTTAACCGCGGAAATACACACCTGTTCCTCTATACGAAATGTTCTTCGGCCAAATTCTTCGGCGATCTCGGATTCTATGAAATAGCAAGAATTGACGGACAGATCGTGTTCATGGAAAACAGACGGACAGGGTTTAAAAATTATCTGAAGAAACTGAAAGATTCTTCTGCCCTGCAACTTCAGACTCTTACAGAAAGCACATCTGCTACAAACCGTAAGGTTGCCGCCCTGGTCATGAACGCCAATCCGTTCACTCTCGGTCATCAGTATCTAGTAGAAAAAGCAGCCCGCGAAAATGACCTGCTGCATCTTTTCATCGTAAGCGAAGATGCAAGCCTTGTTCCGTTCAAGGTTCGAAAACAGCTCGTAATGGAAGGGACCGCACATCTTGATAACATCTGCTATCACGACAGCGGCCCGTACATCATCAGTAATGCAACCTTCCCGAGCTATTTCCAGAAAGATGAAAATGCAGTCATCGAAAGCCATGCTATCCTGGATCTGACCGTCTTCACCGAAATCGCACGGACACTCGGCATCAACCGCCGCTACGTCGGCGAAGAACCAACCAGTCTGGTTACTGGAATCTATAATAATATCATGTCAGAAAAACTACCGGGAAACGGCATTGAATGCGTGATCGTTCCAAGAAAAACTGATGGTGAAAAAGCCATCAGCGCTTCTACTGTACGGCAGGCGATTAAGGATAATGATATGAATACATTGAAGAAACTCGTGCCGGAAAGTACGCTGCGGTATTTTGAAAGTGAAGAGGCAAAGGATGTGATTGCACGGATAAGAAATGAGGAGAATGTGATACATTATTAATTGCTTCATTGTGGCCTCTCAGTCCACGAGAAAGACCTGGTAACCGCAGCCTGATGCATTAAACCCACAAAACACAGAGAGAAGGGACCGGCCCATCCAGACCGATCCCTTTTTGCAGAACCAATACCCTTAAGTCCTGCAATGGTAAAACTTTATGAGGAATAACAATATAATTGATAATGTCTATAATTTGATCACACCCAGGATCAGTCCGGATATCAGACAGATAATGCTGACACCCCCATATCCAGAAGAAACATTTCTTAATATGATCTTTGATCTCAACACCCGCAAGACCGACACCAAGGAAGGTTGCAGGCACGACAAGACTGATAAATGTTGCACAGTTACGGCATACAACCATAACAATCGCAATGTGTGTTGCTTCGACTCCGAATTCTCCAGCGATGCTGATCAGGATCGGCATCAGACCGAAGAAGAGTGTCTCAAGGACAACCTTGCGGATCTGATTGCCATACTGATTGATTACTGCACTGTCTAAGGACAGGTCGATCTTTCCTTCTCCGGCCTCTACCATTACCTGACAGTCACTGGATTCTAATGTTCCCGCTATTGCAGGTCTTTTGATCTCCATGTTTGTATCCTCCTCTTTCATTTATCTTGTGACTTTGTTTATCTCTTTATGGGTTTATCATAGTCTTGGAACCTTACAGGAGAGAGTGGGGTTTTCTTAATATTTATTAAGGTACGGAAAAGACTGCAGCCATGTAACAGCTGCAGCCTTTGTTTTTATATATAATCAAATATTCTTTTTCTGGAAAATTTACTGGTAAAATCTTATAATGATTACAAAGAATATACTATGTAAACTCAATTTAAATATATACTTTTGATACGAAAGGAATTCTTTCAATATGAACGGAATAAACGTAACTATCACAGATATGATGAACTGCCGCGACCGGCGTGTAAGCATCCAGAACGAACTGATCAGTAAATATGATAAACCAGTCCTGTCTTTTTGCATGAACATCCCAGGACCGGTAAAAACCAACGAACTGATCCGGAAAGCTTTTGATTCCGGAAAAGCAGAATTATTAAAAGCTCTTTCTGCTCACAATATAACAATCCTTCACACCGAAGAATTCCACGAACCTTCCGGTGATGAACTGATCATGGCATTGGATGCACCCGCCGAAGATATCAAGACACTTGCTACTGAAATTGAAGAAAGCCATCCTCTCGGACGGCTCTTTGATATGGATGTCATTGGAACTGACGGTATGAAGTTATCCCGCGGCACCTACCGTAAATGCATCATCTGCGGATGCCAGGCACAGGAATGTGCGCGGTCACGGAAGCATTCCGTGGAGGAATTGCAGGCAAAGATTGAGGAATTATTAAATCAGTTTTCTATTTAATTAATTATCGCGGCCTCTCAGTCCATGAGAAAAACTTGGTGCTCTGTTTGCTACTAAGATTCCGTGATGTAAGAAAATCTAAGGATGTCCAAATCTCCTAAAAGCAAAGGCATTCCACTCATAACTCGTTTCGCTCAAACAATTCGTTCCATGCCTTTAACGGAGATTTGAACACCCTAAGTTTTTCTAAACATCACTCCATATACGCGACAAACAGAGCATCAAGTCTTTCTCATGTCGTGCTTGGCCAATGATAATGAATTCAATAGAGGGTTGTAACCTTTGTGTGCAGCCGGAAAGTTGAGGTGGAAGCCTTGATTTTCCGGATTTTTTGTACACTTTCGGTATCAACCGCTTAATGCATTAAATAGCAACTCACTCCCGGTTCTTATTATACACAAACATCCAAAGTGCCATCGCACATATGATCACATACCCCAACACGCTATACCTATCCGGCACCTGCCCGAACAGAAAGAATCCGAGGATCGTCGAAAAAATAATCTGCGAATAATCATAAATGGATATCTCTT
>ERZ827528.4533-NODE-4533-length-10193-cov-3.175182_pt1 | contig 10193 bp, 6 predicted proteins | sample MGYA00519768_ERZ827528 | MGnify/ENA primary metagenome ERZ827528 (study PRJEB31778, sample SAMEA3449343) | human gut metagenome | biome: human gut; feature: human-associated habitat; material: faeces | place: United Kingdom | collected 2010/2012 ...
CTTGTCTGGCCGCGTCGAGTAGTCGCTCCACGATTTTTTCACCCCTTTGAGGCCCACACGCGAACGGATCTGATCAAGCTGGGCGATTGCCAGGTCGCGGTTCGTCTGCGAGTCGGAGGCCTCGTTCAGCGCCTCGGCGTAGAGCAACATCAGGTCGGCCAGACGCATCTCAGGCCACGGGTAGTGACGAGTGGTGAAAGTCTTTCCATCCTGGCTGTATTCGGCTTCATAGTTAATAAGTTTGAGAATCCAATATCCGGTTATCTGCTCGCCTATGCCGAGCTTCCAGCCATTCTTTTGGCCGAACTTGGCATGCACCGAGAAACTGTTGGCGTCGTTACGGCCGGGAACGCTGTTCATGAAGACCCGCGACCCGTCGAAAATCATTCCACCATAGAACCGAGGTTCGCGGTCCATGTTCAGCCGGCCGGTTTCGTAACCGCCGATGATGTCGAGCTCCTGCTCTGCGTCGGCCGTGGCGGGCGTGTAGCGGGTCGAATAACCCCACTTCTGATTCCACTCCTTATCTTCATCGAGAGGCACGCCGTTGCGGGTGTAGAAACGCTCCACAGTGTGCATCGTGGCTGACAGTCGCGAACTATTGAAAGTGTTGCCTTTGGTTTCGTCGAGGTAGAGCGGTCCCAGGTCGATCTGTAGTTGTGTGCAATTATTTTTCGGAATATAACGACCCCAGATGATCTCCGAATTGAATGGGTCGGTTACAGCGCCCCGGTAGTTCATCTTGTACTGGGTCTTTGCCGTTACCTTGGCACCTATCGCCGGGAAGGTGTAAAGTTCTGCGTTCGGCAAATTTTCGAGAGCCAACTCGCATGCATCCACCGCATCCTGCCACTTCTTTTCGCTGTACTCCTGCGGGAAGAACGGGAGATCATCACTGTCTTTGAAATCGGCATAGTCGGTATTGCCATTGAAGAGAGGACTTGCCGCCGTGACGAGCAGTTTCGCTTTGAGCATGTAGGCTACACCGCGGTAGGCACGGCCTGCCTCGGTACCCATACTGGTGATTTCCAGCGGAAGATCGGGAGCACACTCATCAAGCAGGTCGGCGATGTATTTCACCACCTTCTCCACCTTGTCGCGCTTGACGCGGACTACGCTGGTCTCTTCGTCGATGGCCAGATTGGTGTCGACGATGGGGATGGGACCGTACATGCGGAAAAGGCAGAAGTGATAGTATGCTTTCAGAAATTTTGCCTCGGCTATCCAGCGGGTGCGGGTGTAGCCGTCGAGATCCGGTAGACGTCCCTTTTCGGGTGCGATCTCTTCGAGAAAGGTGTTGCACTCACGGATGGCGCGGAAATAGTTGGGCGAAGCCGCTCCGCCGTAGTTTCCTTCCCAGCAGTTGACATACGGCGTGTTGACGTTCTGTTCGCCGCGTGCGAGCCGCCAGGGGTAGTTGCTCGAATAATTGTCAACAGTCGCGCTGGAAGGGAAGGTCCAGATGTCATCGGCACCCAGGAACATGAAGTTCTGGCGTGCGGTGACGCTCATGGGAAACGAATATAAGGTGGCCAGGTACTTCTCGGCCTCGTTCTTGTTGGCGAACACATGGTCCATGTTGGCCACGTTGTCGGGCATCACATCCAGAAAGTCAGCACACCCGGTGCCACTTGCCGCCAAGGCGCATGTTCCCAGCAGGCACAGAAACTTTTTTGCAAGTCTGTTCAATATTTTGTTCATATTACTTTCGCTGTTTAGTGTTGTTAAAAACCGACCTGGACACCGATATTGAACACCCGTTGCAGGGGATATCCGAGTCCGTTGCCTTTCATTTCCACGTCCCACGTCTTGAACTTGCTGAAGGTGAACAGGTTCATGCCATTTGCATAGACTCTCAGGCTTCTAACACCAAGCTTGCGGACCCATGCACCTTTGGGTTCATAGCCGATTTCGACGGTTTTGAGCCTCAAGAAGGACCCGTTCCGGAGCCACCAGGAAGACCCCTTCTCGTTGTTTTCGACGTGTGAAACGGAGAGACGTGGCCAAAATGCGTAAGGATTGCGGTTGTCCTCGCTCCAGTGATCCTTGGCAATAACATCCAACAGACCGCGGTTGTCAACGAACGGGGATATATTTGACGCATTGATCATGAACGACGTGCGGCCCTGTCCTTGGAAGAAAGCGCTGATGTCGAAGTCCTTCCATCCGAATGAGAATCCGAAGCCGTAAACCACTTCGGGGGTGGTGGGATAACCCATCGGGACGCGGTCGTAATCATTGATCTCGCCGTCGCCGTTCACGTCGCGGTACTTGATGTCGCCGGCGCCGTATTCACCGAATTGCGTGGGCGAGTTGGCGACATCGTTCTCGTCGATGAAAAGCCGTTCGGCGATGAATCCCCACGTCGTATTCCACGGATAACCGACTCTCGAAAGGTAGCTCACCTCATCGGGGTATGCGGGCTCCTCGTAGACGGACGCCACATTGGTGGCATAGGTGAAGGTTCCGCGCAGCGAGAGCCACAGGTCGCGGGTGAAGCTCTTGTTGAAGTCGAGCGACACTTCGAAGCCGTGCGATTTCATTTCGCCGAGGTTGGCCCGAATCGGGTCGCTGCTCTGAACACCCATGCTCGCGGGGATGTCGGAACGAACCATGAGGATGTCCTTCCGGTTGTCCCAGAAGTAATCGAACTCCATGTTGAGGCAGTTCCACATCCCGAGTTCGAGTGCCAGGTTGGTCTTGTGCGAAATCTCCCAGCCGATATCGGAGTTGGCATAGCGCTGGCGCGAAATGGTCGGGTAGTAGTTGTTGAACTGGTCGCCGAAATAGATCGAGCCCGCATTCATGTTGACCATGTCGATGTAGAAGAATCGCTCTTCCTTGTTATAGAACCAGTCCGTCAGTTCGTCGTTACCCACCAAGCCAAACGAATAGCGGACCTTGAGTTTGTCGATTACATTGCTGGTCGATTTCATGAACTGTTCGTTGGCTACGTTCCAGGCCAGACCCACCGACGGGAAGAAACCCCAGCGGTGCTTGCGGTCGAAACGCTCCGAAGCATTGTAACCGAAGTTGAACTCGGCCATGTAACGGTTATCGTAGCCGTAGGTGAAACGTCCCGAGAAACTTACGTTCCTCTGCGGCAGCGATCTTTCGAGTTGCTGGGTAGCCGAGCTGCCGGAGGCGTTGGACAACTTCTTCTGACGGACATATCCGAGCAATGTGCCGCTTATTGAGTGTACGTCATTGAAAGTACGGTCATATGCAAGCGAAACTTCCATGCTGTTCTCGTTCCATACCTCGTTGGTTCCGGAGGTGTAGTTCAGGTATTCGCGGCCAGAGGTGGGATTAAGCGGAAAAATACCCATTATAGCATCTATCTTGTCGGGATCGAGGGATGCGGAGTAGTAGTACGGTGCCACCGAACGCGACATGCTGGACGACGTGTTGCGCTTGGTGTATGCCATCAGGCGTGCTTTGAGGCCTTCGGTGATGAAGCCGAAATCCTGATGCAGTTCCAGCTGGGCCGTGATGGCGGTGGTTGCGGTCTCGCGGTATCCCGAAAGGGCGTTTGCAAACGGGTTAACGTACTTGACGCCCTCGTCGGCTCCGGAGGAGACGTTACCGAAGAGCGGGTGGTGCACATGAGGCAGCATGCTCGAGGGGTATACTGCCGGGAATTCCACCGGATTGGCGTTTAGCAGACTCTTGAAAATATCTGATCCCGATCCCACTGACGGGCCGTTGAGTTCGTCGAACTGTCCCGATACGCGTACTGAAGCCACGGTAGTTTTGGTAAGATTCAGGTCGACGTTGGAGCGTATCTCGATGCTCGAATTTTTGATGTTGGTGTTGAAATCGTTTGCCGAGTGGGTTTTAAGTACACCATTATCGACTTTGTAGGAGGCCGAGATGTAGTAGCGTGCGATTTCCGCGCCGCCCGAAGCGTTCAGGTTGACACGGTGGTTCGTGGTGAAGTCGCGCAGCATGATCTCTTTCCAGTCGTTATTGGGGTAGATCAGCGGATCGGCTCCCATGCGGGTTTTCTCGATCTTCTTAAGGGAGTAGGGACGTATGCCGGTTGGATTGCGGGTCAGCGTGGCTTCGTTGGCCAACTCCATGAACCTGATGTTATTTGCAAGGTTATAGTCCCGGGTGTTGCCTGAGAACGACGCTTCATAGCGGACGTTGAACTTGGTCTTGCCCTTGTGTCCCGACTTGGTCGTCACGAGTATTACGCCGTTTGCACCGCGGCTGCCGTACATCGAGGTGGCGGTGGCGTCTTTCAACACTGAGAAGCCTTCGATATCGTCGGGCTGGATGTTGGCCAGTTCGGTACTCGAAGATTCGATGCCGTTGATCAGGATGAGGGGCGACGAGCGGCCCGTTCCGAACGATCCGACGCCGCGGACGAAGAACTCAGCGTTGTCAGCGCCCGGTTCGCCGCTCAACTGGTAGCTCACCAGACCGGCCACACGCCCGGCGAGCATGGCCGTAACGTTGCTCGTGGGACCTTTGAGCTCTTTGGGACGGACGGTGGCCACCGAACCGATCATGGTGGTTTTCTTCTCCGTACCCCATGCCGTCACCACGACGTCTTCGATAGCCTGCGCAGCAGGTGTGAGTTTCACGTTGATTACCGACTGGGTTCCTACAGGTACCTCCGTCGAGTCATAGCCGAGGTAGGAGAAGACTAACACGTCGGAGGGCTTGCAATAGAGGGAGAATTTTCCCTTTACATCGGTCGTAACGCCGGCGGTCGTACCCTGCACGATAATCGTAGCCGCAACAATGGGTTCCGAATTTTCGTCGAGCACCTGGCCTTGAACCTGACGTACGTCGTTCTGCGCATACGTCGCACTTGTCCCGAAGAAAGCGAACGCGACTGTGCACACGCATAATGAAGTTAGTAGTCGTTTGATTCTCATAATAGTTTGTTTGAGGTTAAAGTTTCATAAGAGATGGGAAATGGTCACGAATGAATCGAGTTTGTTTATAGTCTGATATTTGATGGTTGGTATCTTGAAACTTATTTGATTTTTTCGAGCGTTTGCCAGCATTGGTACAGTCCGCGGGGAACGTGGAAACATCCTTTCCATTTGCCGCCCTTGAGCGGAAGGAGCACCTCGCCGCGTCGGTTCAGATAGCCGTACCACTCGGGGTATTCCTCGTCCCGGAAATGGCTCCACATATATTCGTCCAGTTTTTCGAACCACTCCAGACACTTTTTGTTGCCGGTGAGCTGGTAGCCCTTGATCATGGCGATGGCCGATTCCAGATGGACCCACCAGAGTTTCTGATCCCATTCGAGTTTCTGAGGAGGATAGCCGCAGCGGTCGAGGAAATAGAAAATACCGCCGTATTCTTTGTCCCATCCCCGTTCGATGACGGAGAGCGAAATGGAGACGCATTTTTCGATCAGCGTGTCGTCGCCCAGCCGGACGCCGAGGTTCATCATGAACCAGAGCGCTTCCAGATCGTGCCCGGGATTAATCTCTCGGCCTTCAAAACAATCGACCATCGAACCGTCGGCCGCATCGACGTTTTCGAGCATACAACCCAGTTCCGGTTTGTAGAACGTGTTGAGGATTTCGTCGAGGCACTCCCTGATGGTGACGTCGAGAATCGTCGTGTCGTCGATGATGTCCTCGATTTCCAGCGCCATGTTGCAGATAATCATCGGCAGTGCGAACCCTTTCAGAGCCCGGGTTCCCGGCACCGTCTTTTCCCAGATACCTTTGGGGGCGTTTCTCCGGTCCAGAATTCGCTGGAATGTCCGGCGGGCGATTTCGGCGTATTCGGCACTCCCTGTGGCTTTGGCAAGTTGTGCGAATGCCATGCAGGCAAAGGTGTTGGAGAAGATATTGTAAGGCTGTACGAGTGGACGCCCTTGTCTATCGAGAGAGAAATAGAAATCGTAATTGCCGTCGTGTCCGTACTTTTTCAGAAATTCAGCCCCATGAATGGCTATATTCAGCCAGTCATGACGTTTTTCCAACTGATTGTACAGCATGGCGAACATCCAAACTTCTCGTCCCTGCAGCCATACGAACTTATCTGTATCGTAAATACTTCCGTCCCTGTTTAGGCAGGAAAAATAGCCGCCGCACTCTTGATCGACAGAATGATTCATCCAGAACGGCAGAACCCTGTCGAGCAGTTCTTGCTTGTATCTCTCGGATGTTTTCTTGAAATTCATAAGTTTTATCTTTAAATTATAGGGTTTTCGTTTTTTTGCCGTACCAATACGCTTCGATCTCCTCCAGAGACTTTCCTGTAGTTTCCGGAATGAGTTTCCAGACGATTAGAATATAAGGTACACAGATGGTTGCGAACATGAGGAATGTCCCTTGCGGTTTAAGAACTTCGAGGAAAATTGGAGTCAATTGGCCGATGAGCCAGGTTCCAATCCACAGCGCCAGTTCAGCCACTGACATGGCGATACCCCGCACCCGCGAAGGGAACATCTCAGCGAGTAGAACGAAGATGACAGCACAGATCGAAATGGCACAGAAGAAGATATAGAGCAGGAAAAGCGTCAGAAGAATGTAATTGGAAAAGCCTTGTCCAAACTGGAAATACCACGCAATACCAAGTAATGTTGCGATCATTCCCGTAACGCCGAAATAGACGAGTTTCTTTCGACCGACCCGGTCAATAATGAAAAAAGCGATAATTGTAGTGACGACATTCACGAGTCCTACAAGGACTTGATAGAAAAGTGAATCCCCGGAGGCGAGTCCGGATTTTTCGAAGATGGAAGGTCCATAGTATAAAACGGCATTGACGCCCATAAATTGGCCCAGAATCGCTATGGCCGCGCCGATCAGGACGGCGCCGAGAATCGGAGGCCGTGAAATGACCTTCAATTCCGTGCGCAGCGATTGTTTCTCCCGGCCTCTCATGGAGAGCCAGACAGGACTTTCAGGAATGAAAAACACGAGGACGATGAATAACGCGGCAGGTAATGTTTCTGCGAAGAGCATGCCGCGCCAGCATTCGTCAATGAAGATTTTCGTGAAAAGATTATCCCGGCAACTTGTCGCTCCCAGGGAATATTCAAGCAGGAAATAGTTTACGATATACGCCGCGAGAAACCCGATGGTAACGGCGAGCTGGTATAATGATACGAGTCGTCCGCGATGCTTGGCCGGAGCGATTTCACTGATATACGCTGGAGCGACTACGGCGGAAATGCCTATGCCGACTCCACCGACTATGCGGAATAGAACGAGTGTAGCAAACGAATTACTTATGGCGCATCCTGCGGCAGAAACCGTGTACAGGACCGATGCGATGATCAGTGACCGTTTTCGGCCCCCCCCTCAAAAAGTAGGCCAGAGCATAATACGCCGACTATTGACCCAATTAATGCACATCCGACGTATGTTCCTTCCATGGATGGTGTCAGGCCGAACTGGACAACGACCATTGAGATGGTGCCGGAGATAACTGCGGTGTCATAACCGAAGAGTCCTCCTCCAAGAGCGGCTACTAAAGCGATGAAATAAAAGTATCCCATTGATCTTTCTTCCATGTTTTGTGCGGATGTCATCATCTCTGTTTCGGTTTATTTTCCGCAAATAAAAATCTTTTCTACTAAGAAATATATTTTTTTTATCAATTTATTAATATTGAAGTAAATTTAGTTGGTATATTATTGTATATGATATAGTTATGTGTAATGACATTAGAGGTGTTTAAAAAAATGCTTTTTATTATATTCTTCGATTTTTGGTATTTTTAATAAAATGATTTATTTTTATGCAAATTTCAACAGTGAGACAATGGTATCCAAAGTAGAATTGACACATGGCACGCCAGGGACCTTTCCTGCTGGCTCCGAACGTAAAAACGCGAATGCGACCATGAAGAAAAGCATCTTGAACTGTTTTTTTCGGGAAAGACAACTAATGATTCCTGAAATCTCCAGACTGACCGGTTACAGTATCCCGACAGTCGCAAGATATATTCACGACAGTATGGATGACGGTTTGGTAATTGCATTGAAAACCGTTCCGGAAACTCCGCTTCGGGGACGTAAGGCGACGTGGTATATGCTCAATCCGGATTCGGTATATTTCCTCGGCGTCGATACTAAACATTACGGATTAGTGCTCAGTCTTATGAATTTGACTGGAGAGATCATTCAGGAACGAGAGGACAAAAATCTGAGATTCTCCAATACGCCTCAATTTCTCGAAACTATGTGTCATGAAGTCCGGGACTTCATTCTTGAATCCTCGGTGGAAGAAAAAATAGCAGTCGCATGTTTCAATATCTCGGGGCGCGTCAACTCAAAGAAGGGGCTTAGCCACAGTATTTTTACCTTTGAAAATAACGAAGATGAGTCATTGGCCGAAATGTTGGGTAACAGCATCGGCATTCCTTCTGTCATCGAGAATGATACGCGGGCGATGCTCTATGGAGAATTGTACAAAGGTAACATCAGAGGCTATGAGGATTGTCTTTATGTCAATGTCGGCTGGGGACTCGGACTTGGCATTTTAGCAAATGGTGAAATCTATCGTGGCGCCGACGATTTTGCAGGAGAATTTGGTCATACGAAGGTTTTCGACAACGAGATCATCTGTCATTGCGGTAAAAAAGGGTGTCTTGAAACAGAGGTTTCCGGCAATGCCGCCAAACGGATTCTTGCAGAGCAGCTCGCTGCCGGAAAAACATCAGTCCTTAGTGCAAGTGCACCGAATTCGGTTGAACCGACTATTCAAGAGATAATACAAGCTGCAAATAATGAGGACCCTCTTTGTCAGGATATCATGGAAGAGATGGGACGGAAACTTGGCTTGCAATTGGCCAATCTCATAAACATCTTTAACCCTAAGGCCATTATTCTCGGAGGGAGTATGTCGAAGAACAACGATTCTCTATTGGAATCAGTTAAGATGAGTATCAAAAAATATTCATTGAAACTCATACACCGTAATCTTGTAGTTTCCAGTTCAGTGAACCCCGACCGTATCGGCGTAACTGGCGCATGCTTGATCGCAAGGGAAAAGTTTGTACAGGATATGTTAATCACTATTTGAAATAGGTTCTGTAACAAATCTCATTCCTCAATTATATACTTTATGAATAGAGTAAATAGTATATGGATAAAACATTGTGCTATTTATATAGTTGTTGTTTTTATCATTGCTTGTAATATAAATAAAAAACATAAACTTTTTATTGCGAAAGATAAATCAGAAACCAAATTACAAATTTCATCCGGTGTGGGAGATATAACTGTTCAATCTTTTGAAGGAAGCATTTATCATAATTCTTATTGTATTTTTACTATATATAAGTACAAGTACAGTGGAGACGGAATCTTCTCAATTAGTATTCTTAATGCAAATAAAGAGTTATTTACTGCAGATGGGATAGTATATACCTTAAAAGGAAAAAATGACACCACAGAATGGGAATGTGTTATCAATGAGGGGGAATATACGTTCTATTTTTTATTGGATTTAGATAATGAGCGCATCTGTTTGAAACCGGATAAACTCAACTCAGGTAAACTCCATCAACTATATTTGATTTCAACAAAAACCATACAATAAATTTGCCATATTTTTGTCATCCTGTAGCAGGCATTTAGTTTAACTTCTGCCATCGTATCCTCTTTTATATTTTTCCGGCGACATCCCTTGGGCTTTTGTGAATACCCTCACGAAATGTGGAAAATCATTAAATCCCATAAGATAGCATATTTCAGATGATGGGCTGAATATAGGCGAAACATCCCACTCAGGCGTGCCAATTCATACTAGCCAATCTATTCCTTCATTTGGGAAGCATATCAATGTAACGCTCCACCAATAAATAGTTGAAAGCCTCCATCAAGTAGCGAATACACCTGTTCTTATCCGCACGATTGATCTGCTGTGTACTTCCAAGGATGAAGCATAGACCGTGTAATCAAAACTGCAGCGCCCATTGCAAAAGGGTATAGCGTATCGTCTGTCATGCGGTCCCATATTGGAGGAGCCATTGGCGGCAGTGGAGTTCCATGGACGTAAAATTCGGTTGATTGGTCTGACTGTCGGAAATTTTCCGGAAGCATGTTCGGAATGTGTACAATTAAAATTTGATTTCGAAGACCGGAGACAATGATATTATCTCCCTGATAATTCTCAATAGTATTACGAGGCGTATTGTAACCTCGGTTAATTTCTTGCGCCCGTTTCCTGACGGGCGCCTGTTGTAACTCCGTCACGCTTCCG
>ERZ827528.4540-NODE-4540-length-10171-cov-2.791815_pt1 | contig 10171 bp, 8 predicted proteins | sample MGYA00519768_ERZ827528 | MGnify/ENA primary metagenome ERZ827528 (study PRJEB31778, sample SAMEA3449343) | human gut metagenome | biome: human gut; feature: human-associated habitat; material: faeces | place: United Kingdom | collected 2010/2012 ...
TTGATTATTTTCTCCAAGTCTTTTGGATATAACTATACTTGTAGATACTCCAAAAATTAATTGAGCTGCAATTAAAAGTAGCAATATGGGATTTATAATTCCCATGGCTGCTAAGGCTTTATCTCCTATATTTCTCAAATGCCCTGCAAAGGCAGTATCCACCATAGAAGTCAATGATTCCAACACTAATGAACATATAGTTGGAAAAGAAAATAATACTATTAATTCTGATATGGATTTTGTTTCATAGATGTTTTTCTTATTCATTTATCCTCCTTGATGACTTTTAAAAATAATCTGAAAAATATGGTGCTTGTTGTTCTATGGCATCTTCTAGCATGTCCACCGTATCATTGCTACAAAAAATTCTTCCTATTTTATATAAATAATCAGGACGTTTATATCCCAGTAACATGGTTGTCATAGTTTGAATATCTATTTTGTCTTCTGTTTTTTGTGAAGTTCTAGTAATTTGTCCTTTTCCATTTTTATCAATAACAAGTTTAAAGTTGCCTTGATTCCATGAAAGAATAGGATCATCCATCTTGAAAATCCACTCTCTTCTTATAGTATCTGCTTTAAAAGGATATTGTTTTATAAATTCTTCTAAATCAACAATTCTTGCCATAAAATAAGGCGAAATACTTTCTTTTATATCTGCATCTTCAAATAAAAATGCCAGTGGCTCATCTGTATAAGTATCTCCTATAACTTTATTTATCATAGAAAAATGAGCACTTATAAAATTCCAAAGTCCTGTTCTAGCTTCTTCATTTATAAATATCATATCTTTAATATGAAAAACTTCATCTTTAATCCAATAAAGAACATAACCATCAGGTTCATTTTTATCATTATAATATATGGCAGCCATCAAATCATCACTATCCCAAAGCCAATATTCATTCCAAGCCAAGTCATCTCTTATTAAAGCTCCATGAGTTTGATAAGCAAAGCGATTATAAGCTTTTTTTACTTCTTCGCTTTCCACATCTACACGCTCCACTTCTCCTGAAACTTGTTTGTTTTTAGGTAGTTGATAATCTTTTATTTCATATGTAATTTTATCTGATACTATTTCCCAACCTTTTCTACGATAGTAAGGTATGGAATAAGGATATAAAAAAGATATACTTTGTTTCTTTTCTTTCATATTTTTCAATGATTGATAAAGCAACTTATGCATTAATCCTTGATTGGAATACTCCGGATAAGTCCCCACTCCAGTTAAACCTCCCATGTCATAAGTTTTATTAAAAATACGTACTTTCATAGGATAAACTGCCACTTGTGATATTAATTTATCACCATCAAACCAACCCTTCACATCTGCTTGTTCAAGAGTTGGTGATTTAGCCCTAATTATTTCTTTTTCTTCCCATCCAATTTCTTGTAATTCTTTATCTGTTACTTGAAAAACATATCTCAATAATTGATTATATTGCTCTAAGTGTTCAAGTCCCACATCTTTCATTTTTAATTCTCTTCTTCTACTCATATAAAGCTCCCTTTCTGTTTCCCTTTTCGTTAATATTATTTTAATTCATTTATCAGTAAAATTTCAAACTCTGTATTGTAATTTTCTTCAGGTTTAACAAGTTTTATGCTACCTTTATGAGCTTCGATGATTTTTTTACTTATGGCAAGTCCCAAACCAGAGCCTTTTTTTGTACGAGATTTTTCTCCCACTACAAAGGGCTCAAAAATTTCATTTTTTATTTCTTCCGGAATTCCATATCCATTATCCGCTATATTTATTTTGACCTTATCTTCATATTTTTCAACTCTAAATAAAATAGAGATTTGATTTTTATTATGCTTTTGCGCATTGGAAACTAGATTATCAAATACTCTTTTTATCTGTAATTTATCAATACTACAATAAATAATTTCCTCTGGAATATCCACTTCTATTTCAACACCACTTAGATAAAGTTCTTCATATTTTTGTGCTAAATAAATTCTAGTAAATTCACAAATATCCGTCTTTTCAAATTTAAAATTATAATTTGGATGATCCATTTTGCTATATTCATGGAAAGTATTTATAAGTTCATCTAAGTCATCAGCTTTTCTGTTTATTGTCATTAAATACTGGTCTATTTCATCTTCATCAACTAAATTATCGCAAATAGCTTTTGAATATCCCTTAATAACAGTTATTGGTGTTTTCAAATCATGGGAAATATCTGCCAACATTTGTTGTTTATCTTCTTCTAACTTTTTTCTTTTTTGTTCACTATCATATAATTTCTTTGACATATCATTAAAGCTATCACAAATATCACAAAATTCCTGTGGTCCATCATATTCTAAATAATTTTGACGTTTTCCATTTTTAAACTCTACTATAGCTTCATTTAAAATATTAATTGGTTTTTTAACTTTATAATTTAGCCAAACAATAAATATAATTATCAAAACAATATAAATTAATATAAATCCTAAAAATGACAATATATTTGTATAGTCAATTTTCTTAATTATTTTACTACTTATGTAAGGTCTGTATATTAAAAGTGTCATTGGTTCATTATTTTTGTCATAAAATTTATATTTTCTTATTTCATATCCTTTAGGATAAATACCACATAAATATTTAAATTCCATATCTGTAAAAGATTTTATTTTATCTGATGTATTTGAGTAAATTAAATTCAAATATTCATCCATCACATAAATTTTATTTTGAATATTATCTTCATCTCCATAATAAGTTATAGATACAGATATATTTTTTTCATTATTATCATTTACATATCTTTGAATATCTATATAAGGATCATCATAATAATTCGGTATATAGCTTACTTCTTTTTTCGTAAATACTCTTTTTCCGATTTTGTTTTTACTTTCAAATATAATTTTATTATTTTTATTTAAAATTTGTATGGAGCCATGACGACCTACAAGCTTATTTATATGATTTTCGTCTAAATCATTAATTTCATTTTCAGATATAATACTTGCATAATCTGATAATTCCTTTACTCTTGGCTCACTTAAAATTTTTCTTATTCTATATGAGCTTAAACTTGATATACATATTATGGATAAGACTATAACTAATGTAAATGCTATATAATTTTCAATTAAAATAGTATAAAATCTTTTTTTATTTTTTCTCAATTTTATAGCCAATCCCCCTTACAGTTTTGATGTACTCAGGTTTTTTCGAATCATCTTCTACCTTTTCACGAAGTCTAGATATATGAACCATCATAGTATTATTATCGCCTTCAAGATAATCTCCATTAATAGCCTCACTCATCTGTAACTTTGTAAAAATTTTCCCTGGATTTTTCATAAAAAGACTTAAAATTTTATATTCTGTAGGTGTTATAATAATTTCTTCTCCTCTTTTGAATAAAGAAAGTTTTTGCTTATCCAAGACTAAATCACCTACAACAAGTTTAGTTTCCTCTTCTTTTAAAGTATTATTATTTTGATTATTTAGATGATAAAATCTTCGTAAATTAGAATTTACTCTAGCAATAATCTCCAAAGGATTAAAAGGCTTTGTTATATAATCATCTGCACCTAAATTTAATCCGTAAATCTTATCACTATCTTTGTTTTTTGCCGATAAAATTATAATTGGAATTGTGTATTTTTCTCTTATTTTCTTTGTTAACTCATATCCATCCATTTTAGGCATCATAATATCCATAACTACTAAATCAACTTTTATATTTTCAATAATTTTCAATGCATCAATTCCATTTTCAGCACTTATAACTCTATAGCCATCGCCTTCTAAATATATTTTTAATAATTTTATTATATCCTCATCATCTTCCACAACTAATATATTATAAATCAAAATTTCCACCTCTTCTTTTTCTAGCCACTTTAATATAATGCTTTCCATCTAAATTTCTAAGATAAGTTATGGATATTATTAATCCACTTACTAAAATTAATAAATAAAAACTTATGCCTCTGCTTATAAGCATGGCTGATGATAATATATTGGCTGGAAACAAAGTTTTATATATTATCATAAATCCACTTTCACTAACTCCAACAGCTCCTGGAAGAGGAAGTGCTGATACACTTATAAATAAAACTGCTTGCATTAAGGTTACAGTAATTAAAGAATATCCACTTAAATCAAATCCTTTATATATCCAAAAAGGAATACTATGAAGACAAGTTATTTGAACAGTAGTAGTTAATAAAACTTTAATTACAGTAGATTTATTCTCTTTAAAATATGTGGCACTTTCTTTATATTCGTTAATTTGGCATGTAGCCATCTTTTTAAAATTTTCCACTTTTTTATATTTTATTTTTGTTAAAAATAAGCATACTAATTCAATTACTTTTGTTATAAATCTTTTTGAAAAAATTGCCGTTAATATAAATATTAATACCAATGTATTTAAAATTATCCCAAGAACAACAAAATATTTTATATTACCAAGGGCATTTGCTAATACACCATGAGCGCTTATATAACCTATTATGGCCATAGTTACTGTTACAAATTGAAAGCTGGCCAAATCCATAAGAAGTGCCAAAGATGAATGAGAAATTGATATTCCATCTTTATGCATATAATAAATTTGCATAGGTTGACCTCCTGATGCAGAAGGTGTTACAGAACTAAAGAACATTCCCACTAATGCATATTTTATAGATGTAAAAATTCCAATTTCATATTCCATAAGTTTTAAATTTCTCCCTATGTTTATACCTTCACAAATTACAAACATAAAACTACAAACTATGGCTATTATAATATAATTTATATTAACAGAAGATATGGATTTTATTATATCTTCCATATTATTGTTTTTTAATATAATATAAAGAGTTAAAATAATTAACCCCATAAATAAACCACCATTTTTTAATATAATTTTAGGTGATACTTTTTTCTTCATAATAATCCTCCATTGTGGCAAATTTATAACCATTAATTTTCCAAATAGGTATGGCCTTTTGCAAAGCTTTTATAGTCCTTGATGGAGCTTCATTTTCACCTCTACCATCATGAAGACAAATTATACTATTTTCTTTACTTCTCAATAATAATTTATCTGTAATTGCTTCAACAGTTGTATTACCTTGCCAATCTTGTACCATCACATCCCACAATACTTTCTTTAAATTATGTTTTTTAATTTCCCTACTTGTAAATATATTACAATGACCCCAAGGTGGTCTATAAAATTTAATATTTACTCCCAAATCATTCATTATTTTTATGCTTTCTTCAAAATCATATTTTGTATAACCTCTGCTTTGAAATAAAGCATTTTTATGTTCAAAGGAGTGAAGTCCTATACAATGATTTTCTTTTTTCATTCTATCTATAATTTGTGGGTTATTTCTTGCAAAGCTGGCTACAACAAAAAAAGTAGCTTTTATATTATATTTTTTTAATAAATCCAAAAGTTTTGCTGTATATTTTTCATCAGGCCCATCATCAAAAGTTAAATAAAGAACTTTTTCTTTTGATTTTCTTTTTTCTACTAATCTATATTTTACTTTATAAAAATAAGTAGGCACAATACTATAAGAAAGTAAGATTATTATTAATATAATTAAAATTTTTAATAGCATAGTTCTTCACCTCCATTATAATAATTCAGCGGTGATACATTTTCTAATTTGGATTTTTCATTTCTTATATTTGTTTTTATAACTTCCAAAAGCAATTCATTTTTTATTAAAGATGTTACATCTTCATAAATATCTGTTCCATTATGCCAAATCACCTTACCAATGCCCGTATCTTCAATATATTTAGCATTTTCAATTTCTTGATATAAAAAAGGTTTTATAACATATATTGGTATTTCACTAAAAATAGCCTCAAATAATGTTATTCCTCCAGCTTTTGTTATAATTAAATCTGATTTTCTCATGTATTCACTTATTTTATCTGTATATCCTAAAACATTTATCTTAGGGCACTCTTTTTTTATTTCTTCTAGCAGTATTTTATTTTTACCTGCTATAAAAGTTATTTTTATATCTTCTTTTGATATTTTTTTTAATAAATCTATGGAGCAAGGTACTAAACCTAAGCCACCTCCCATAACTAGTATTTCTTTTTTCTTGTTTAATTGTTTAATTACATTTTTTTCTTTAAAGTCTTGTTTTACAGGAATTCCACTTACTATTATCTTTTCTTTGGGTAAATTTTTATCTATTAAGAATTTTTTTGTTTTTTCACTTCCTACAAAGTACATATCTGTTTTCTCACATATCCATTCTTCATTTACGCCCAAATCTGTTATATAAGTATACAAAGGAGTATGGTAATTTTTCATTTTTTTATACATAGAAATATACTGAGAACAAACAGGAAAAGTAGAAATAATCATATCTATATCATTATCTTCAAATAACAAATCTAGTTTTTTTATTACGGATTTCTTAAGGGGTGTGCTAGTCCTTCTTGATATAATTTTATTAAAAAAATTATAAATAAAAGAAAATTTTCTAACCATAAAATTAAAGGTACCATATATTAATTTACTAATTTTAGGAAATATATATTCTATCATATCAATAATGATTACAGTTGCACAAGGGTTATCTTTTAATATTTCTTCTTTAACTGCTTTAGCCACAGAGTAATGACCCATACCAAAAGCTCCTGTAAATATTAAAACTTTCATACTCATTACCTCACATTCTTTTTTATAACCTAAGTATACAATAATAATTTTTAAATTACCTTTACATTTTCGTAAGGTTGACCAATATGAAGGTTATTTATCTTACAATTTTGTTATATTATCTTTTTATATTTTTTATTATTAAAATAAAAAATGGCTAAAAGTTTATAGTAAGCTTTTAGCCATTTTTCATTATCTTATTTGACCATTTCCATAGATTATATATTTTGTTGAAGTCAATTCTTTTAGGCCCATAGGTCCTCTTGCATGAAGTTTTTGTGTACTTATTCCTATTTCTGCACCAAATCCAAATTCACTTCCATCTGTAAATCTAGTTGAAGCATTTACATAAACTGCTGCTGCATCTACTCTTTCTAAGAATTTTTGACTGTTTTTATAACTTTCCGTAATTATAGCTTCTGAATGCTTTGTACCATGATTATTTATATGTTTTATAGCTTCATCTACATTTTCCACAATTTTAACAGCAATAATATAATCTAAATATTCTTTATCCCATTCTTCATCTTTAGCTAAGATTATATCATCTACTACTTCCTTTGATTTTTCATCTCCCCTAATTTCCACATTCTTTTCTCTTAATGCTTTTACTACCTTAGGTAAAAACTCTTTAGAGATATTTTCATGTATAAGTAATTTTTCTGCTGCATTGCATACTCCTGGTCGTTGAGTTTTGGCATTTAATACTATATCAATAGCCATATTAAAATCAGCACTTTCATCCACATAAATATGACAATTTCCTGTACCTGTTTCTATAACTGGTATAGTTGCATTTTTAACTACAGATTTAATAAGATTTTCTCCTCCCCTAGGAATTAATACATCTATATATTCATTTAATCTCATCATTTTCTGAGCAACTTCTCTATCAGTATCACTTACTAATTGAATAGCATCTTTAGGCAAACCTGATTTTTCAATTCCATTTCTTAAAGCCTTAACTATGGCTTTATTAGAATTTATTGCATCGCTTCCACCTCTAAGTATGGTAGCATTGCCACTTTTCAAACAAAGTCCAGCAGCATCACAAGTAACATTAGGTCTTGATTCATAAATTACCCCAATCACTCCTAAAGGAATTCTGATTTGTTGAATCACTAAACCATTGGGTCTTTTAATTTCTCTTACAAGAGTTCCAATAGGATCTTGTAAATCAATTACTTTTAAAATATCTTTTGCCATCGCTTCAATACGTTCTTTATTTAATAATAAACGATCAACCATCGATTCTTTAATACCATTATTTTTAGCTTCTGCAATATCTTTTTGATTTTCTTGAATGATCAATTCACTTTTTTGAATTAATGCCTCAGAAATATTTTTTAAAGCTTTATTTTTTACTTTCGGTTTAACATTTTGCATAAAACGACATGCTTTTTTAGCTTCTTTAAGTTGTTCCTTAATCATAATTTCACCCCTTATTAATGACTAGATTATCTGCATGAATCACTTCATCATAATCTTTATAATGTAAAATACTTTCTATTTCATTACTATGATGATCTTTAATCAATTTTAACTCATCACTTGAATAATTAGTAATTCCTCTAGCAATCAATTGTCCTTTAAAAGAAAGAACATCAATGATACTACCTTGCATAAATGAACCTTCAACTTCTTTGATTCCTTTAGGTAGTAAACTTGTATGTGTTTTTAAAGCCTCACATGCACCATCATCAACAATGACTTTTCCCTTAGGAGAACTACGATACATGATCCAATGATCTCTAGCACTTAAAGTACGCCCCGCTTTTCCACTAAAATATGTTCCAATTTGTTTTCCTTCTAATAAATCAATAAGAGCTGTTTCATTGTTGCCATTAACGATGGCCATATCTCCTCCATAATCATTAACGATTTTTGCAGCACGTAATTTTGTCACCATCCCACCTGTACCAAATTGACTACTTGAATCTTTCGCATAGTTCATAATTTTATCATCCACAAGTTCAATATCACTTAATAATTTTGCATTGGAATTGGTATGAGGATTATCATTATAAAGTCCATCAATATCTGAAACTAAAACAAGTAATTGAGCATCTACAATTGGTAAAAGTAATGCTGATAACGTATCATTATCCCCCACTTTAATTTCGTCTACTGCCAATGTATCATTTTCATTAATAATCGGAATCACATCATAATCTAAAATGGAAGATAAAGCATAACTCAAATTCATCAAACGTTTACGATGATCAAAATCATCATGATTTAATAAAATCTGTGCACATTTTAAATGGAACAATGAAAATAAATCTTCATAAATTTGCATTAAATGTGCTTGTCCAATAGCCGCAAGTGCTTGTTTTTTAGAAATTTCTTTAGGTTTTTCACTTAAATTTAAAACACCCATTCCTGAAGAAATCGCTCCTGATGAAACAAGTGTTACTTTTAACCCTTTACGTTTTAAAATAGCTATTTGTTGGATGAGTTTTAAAATTCTTTCTTTGTCCAACTGTCCATCTTCATTACACAAAGAAGTCGAACCAATCTTTATAATAACATGTTTGACATGTTCTAAATTTCTCATGTTTACACCTACTTTTCATTTTTTCTTATTATACAGAAAAGAAAGGCAATTGACAACAAGTGAATACATTTGAAACACTTTTATAGCTATTATAATTTTTTATTATTATCTTTCATATATCTAGATAAATGATAAAATAGAACATATTATTAAGGGGGAAAAAATTAAAATGAATCTCATTATTCCAGAAAAATATGATCCTGTGTTATCTTTAAGACAAACACAAGAAGCAATTAAATACATAAGAGATACATTTCAAAAAGAATTTGGAAGAGCTTTAATGTTAGAAAGAATTTCAGCACCTCTTTTTGTCCAAAAAAGCAGTGGTTTAAATGATAACTTAAATGGTGTTGAAAAACCTGTTTCTTTCCAAATCAGTTGTTTTGAAAACGATGATATTGAAGTCGTTCATTCTCTTGCTAAATGGAAAAGAATGGCACTTAAAAAATATGGTTTTGGTGTTCGTGAAGGACTTTATACAAATATGAACGCTATTAGAAAAGATGAAGAAGTTGATAACCTACATTCTTACTATGTTGATCAATGGGATTGGGAACGTGTCATCGAAAAAGAAGATCGCAATATTACAACATTAAAAAATCATGTTAAAAAGATTTTTAAAGTCATTAAACATATGGAACATGAAGTTTGGTATAAATACCCTCATGTTGTTAATCGTTTACCAGATCGTGTCCATTTCATTACTGCACAAGAATTAGAAAATCAATATCCTGATTTAGCAGCTAAAGAAAGAGAAAATAAAATTTGTAAAGAATTCGGATGTGTCTTTGTTATGCAAATCGGTAATGTTTTACAAAGTGGACAAAAGCATGATGGACGTGCACCAGACTATGATGATTGGAAACTAAATGGTGACTTGTTATTCTGGTACGAACCATTACAATGTGCCTTAGAAATCTCATCAATGGGTATCCGTGTGGATGAAAATTCTTTAGTTGAACAATTAAAGAAAGAAAAC
>ERZ827528.4547-NODE-4547-length-10152-cov-4.745073_pt1 | contig 10152 bp, 10 predicted proteins | sample MGYA00519768_ERZ827528 | MGnify/ENA primary metagenome ERZ827528 (study PRJEB31778, sample SAMEA3449343) | human gut metagenome | biome: human gut; feature: human-associated habitat; material: faeces | place: United Kingdom | collected 2010/2012 ...
CAGCCAGTAGCCGCCGTCCGCCTCGACGCCCGCATGGTACAGCGTCACGGCGCTGTCGGCGGGCGGCTTCGTCTCCGGAACCACCCGGATAGAACCCGTCTGGGCGGCATAAGCCGGGACGGCACCTCCCAGCAGCAGTCCGACCGCCAATAATGCAAATACAAGCCGTTTTAGCATTTCGCTTCTCCCCTTTCCCGGTTTGGCTACAGTATACCGTTTCCCGGGAGAACAAGCAGTCGAAGCGCGGCTGGAAAACCGCGGGGTTTTCCGGCGAAAAAATGCCGGACAGGCATTTTGTGCTTGTCCGGCATTGGAATATTCGGTTAACCCACCGGGGCGGGGGTGATTTTCATGACCTTGCGCTGGTATTCGGAAATGCCGATCGCCAGCACATCCATTGCCCGCTCCAGATCTTCCTGCTTGAGAACGTAAGCGATACGCACCTCATTGATGCCCTTGCCGGGGGTCTCATAGAAGGGCGCGCCGGGGGCGAACATGACGGTGTCCCCCTGATGGTCGAAGTTCTCCAGCAGCCAGTACTGGAACTTGTCCGCGTCGTCCACCGGCAGGCTCGCCATGACGTAGAACGCACCCATGGGTTCCTCCACCACCACGCCGGGGATCTTGCGAAGCTTGGAGATCACCGTATCCCGGCGGCGGCGGTATTCTTCCTTGCTCTGACGGAAGAACGCAGGATCCACCGTATACAGCGCCGCCGCGCCGATCTGATCGATGGTGGCGACGGACAGACGGGACTGGCAGAATTTCAGCAGCGCCGCCTGCAGCTCCTTGTTCCGGGTCACAACACAGCCCACCCGCGCGCCGCAGGCGGAAAACCGCTTGGAGGCGGAGTCGATGATGACGAGGTTCTCGTCGATATCCCGGAAGTGCGCCATGGTCGGCACGCCGAATTTGTCGTCGTAGCAGAATTCCCGGTAAACCTCGTCGCAGATCAGGAACAGATCGCGCTCCTTGGCAATGTCGGCGATCATCCGCATTTCCTTCTGGTCGAGGACAACGCCTGTTGGGTTGCCGGGGTTGGTGATCAGGATGGCGCGGGTGTTCTTGGTGATCAGGCTCTCGATGCGCTCCCGCTTGGCGTAGCGGTAGCCCTCCCACGGGTTGGTGGGCAGGGCACGGATAACGCCGCCGGCCGCATGGACGAAGGTGGTGTAGTTGGGGTAATACGGCTCGGGGATGATGACCTCGGTATAGGGGTCGAGGATGCTCAGGCAGGTCATCAGCAGCGCCTCACTGCCGCCGGTGGTGATGAGGATGTCGTTGGGCGCCAAGTCAACCCCCAGTTTGTGATAATAGCCCCGCACAGCGTCAATGAGCACAGGCATACCGGGAGACTCGGCATAGGCCAGCGTCTTGCGGTCAAAGTTCCGCACGGCATCATAGTAAGCCGTGGGCGTGGGCAGGTCGGGCTGTCCGATGTTCAGGTGATAGATCTTCTTGCCCTTCTTCTCGGCCTCCACGGCGTAGGGATGGAACTTCCGCATGGGAGAGGGTTCACACCGGTTTGCGTTGATGGATATCTGCATAACTACCTCCACCGGCGGTACTTCCGCCGGATTTCTGATATTCTTTCGTAAGGCGAACCACCTCCGGGGTGAGAATCGCCAAAGCTGTCAAATTGGGAATCACCATCAGGCCGTTGACGGCCTCCGCCGCCGACCAGACGACGCCGGTTTGCAGGCATGCTCCGGCGACCACCGCGGCCATCTGCGCCGCAACAAAAAACTTCCACGCCCGGGCGCCAAAGAGGAACTGGGCGCACCGCGCACCGTACAGCCCCCAGCCAAGCACCGTGGCAAAGGCAAAGCAGACGAGGGACACGGCAATGAAAACCGGGGCAAAATCGCCATAGACAGCAGCAAACGCCTTCGTCGTCAGCTCCACGCCCACGTCTCTGCCGTAGGGAACCGGCACGCCGCTGACAAGGATGACCAGCGCTGTCAGTGTACACATGAGGATGGTATCGAGAAAAACCTCCATAATGCCCATCAGCCCCTGTTCCGCCGGGTGGGAAACCTCCGCCGAAGCGTGGGCGATGGACGCGGTACCCATGCCAGCCTCGTTGGTAAACACCCCGCGGCTGCATCCGATGCGAAGCGCCTGATAGGCAGAACCCAAAGCCCCACCTGTCACCGCCCGCGGGGAAAATGCCCCCGCCGCGATCGACGCGAACGCCGCCGGAACCTCCCGCCAGCGCAGCACCAGCATCACTGCGCAGAGCAGGATATATGCAATGGAGATGAACGGCACCAGCCGCTCGGCCACAATACCGATGCGTCTCGCGCCCCCAAGGAGCATCGCGCCCACCAGTGCGGCCAGAATCAGTCCCATCACAAGGTTTCCAAGTCTGGTCTGTTCGCCGCCGAAGCGGGTCACCACATCGTTTACGCCGGAGATCACAGCGTTGATCTGAGTGGCGTTTCCCACGCCAAAGGCCGCAACCACGCCGAACACGCAGTAAGCGACGGCCATAGGTGTAAATTTCGTCCCCAAGCCCTGAGTGATCACATACATGGGGCCGCCGATCCACCCTGCCGGGGTTTTCACCCGGTAGCGAAGCGCCAGCGTGACTTCCGCGTATTTCGTGACCATCCCGAGAACGCCGCAAATCCACATCCAGAAAATGGCCCCCGGCCCGCCGAGACAGATGGCACCGGCAACGCCGACGATATTTCCCGTCCCTACGGTCGCCGCCAGCGCCGTACACAGCGCCTGAAAGGGCGTCACCCCGTTCCCGCTTTCCTGCCCCGGGCGAAGCATGGAAAGAAAGCGCCTCCATGCTCTGGGGAACAGCGTCAGCTGGGCGAAGCGAAGCCGCAGGCTCAGATAAAGCCCCACGCCAACGATCAGCACCAACGCGGGCGCCCCCCAGACGATTCGATTCAGGCCGTCAATGTATTTGGTCATTTTGTCCTCCTAGCATACCACTTTTTTGTTGAAACTGCAAGAGAAAAAACGGAAAAATGATAAAAAAAGCGGCTCTCCATTTTTAGAGAACCGCTTTCGTGATCGATTATGTTATTCCCACGCCGCCCAGACTTCCGGGCAATAGCCAACCGTGGCCTGTTTGCCGTTGCGCACTACGGGCGTTTTCATCAGGGCGGGGTTGTCGAAAACCTTGTCTTCCTTCGCTCTAACATCGTCCATGTACTTCATGAGGGTGATGTCCGGGGATTTACCGTCCCAGTCGATGAGGTTGTCAATGCCGCCCACCGCCCGGAGAACACTGTCAAATTCCCTGCCGGACATGCCGTATGTTTTCAGGTCTATGGATTGGAATGGAATGCGCCGCTCCTTGAAGTAGCGCTCCGCCTTCTTGGTGTCAAAGCATTTGCTTTTGCCGAAAATCTGAATGTTCAATACACTACCTCCATCAGGCACAGTCCCTGCGCCGGAGCCAGGAAGCCCGCGTCCTCCCGCTTGCCGCCGAACAGCGACGGAATGCTCTCCGTTTCCCGCTCTCCCCTGCCGACCTCCACCAGCGTGCCGACCAGAATCCGCACCATGTTGTAAAGAAAGCCGTTACCGGTGAACAGAATTTGGATTTCCTCCCCCTGCCGCTGAATGTCGATGGAATCGATTCGGCGGACGGTGGACTTTTTCATTCTCGCATTGCCGCAGAACGCGGAGAAATCATGCTCCCCCGTCAGCAGTGCCGCCCCGCGGCGCATGGCGTTTAAGTCAAGGCGTTCCGGCATGACCGCAACGTACCGCCGCTGAAAAACGCACGGCCCCCGGGAATTCCAGATACGGTAGCGGTAGGTCTTGGCGCGGGCGTTCAGGCGGGCATGGAACCGGGGCGGCACGTCCACACAGGAATATATGCCGATATCCTCGGGAAGATACTGCCGCAGTTTGGACAAAATCTCCCCCGCCGGCATGGCGCTTTCGCAGTGGAAATTCGCCGCCTGATGCAGCGCATGTACCCCGGCGTCGGTGCGGCCGCTGCCGCTGACCTCGATCGGTTCCTCCAGAATCCGGGAAAGGACTGTTTCCAGCTTGCCCTGAATGGTGTCGTCCCTTCCGGGCAGACGCTGCCAGCCCCGGTAGCGGGTGCCGTCGTAGCAAATATCAAGCCGCAGATTCCGCATAATCCTCCATCTCTTCTCTGGCCTCCCGTTCGGTATCCGCCGAGAACAGGAACTTGCCGCTTTTGTCATACACCTGAACGTGTCCGCCTACATAACGCATCTGAAACATAGCCATCAACCTTTCCTTTTGGTTTCTGGCCATAGTATAACACGCTATCTGTCCAATAAATCGGACCAATTAGGCTTACGGCAAACTTTTTTTCATATGGGAGGACAGCCACTGGAGAATGTCCCCGTAGACCTCTTCCCGGTTGATCTCGTTGAGAATCTCATGCCTGCACAGCGGGTAAATGTGCACAGAAACATCCGCCATCCCCGCCTTGCGGAAGGCGTCAGCCGACTGACGGACGCCCTTGCCGTAGTTGCCCACAGGGTCGTCCCCGCCCGCAATGAAGAATACGGGCAGTTCCTTGCGCATGGCGGCAAGGCTCTCCGGCTTCTCGATGTAGCGGATGCCCGTCATCAGATCCCGCAGCAGCCCCGTCGTTTCGGTGAAGCCGCACATGGGATGGGCGATGTAGGCGTCAACGATTCTGGCGTCCCGGGTCAGCCAGTCGAATTCCGTGCGGGGATGCTCCACCTTTCGGTTGTAGCCGCCGAACACCAGCTTGTGGAGGGTCTCGTCGGGGTTGGTCTCCCCCACCTTTTTGCACACGCTCTCCACCACCTTGATGACGGCGGGTAGCGCAAAAGCAGGCTGCCAGCCGGTGCCGCAGATGATGGCGGCGTCAATACCGCTGTCCGGGTACTTGCACAGAATGGTCCTCGCCATGAAGGAACCCATGGAATGACCGAACAGGACATAGGGAAGGTTCGGGAATTCCGCCTTTGTCAGTTCCAGCAGATGATAGCTGTCCGCCACGGCGCTGAACCAGCCGCCTGTGAAGTAGCCATTGGTGTCCCCTTCGCCTACGGACTGGCCGTGACCCATGTGGTCGTCAGCCACCACGACGAAGCCCCGCTGTGCCAGCACCTGAGCGAATGCGTCGTAGCGCTCCGCCACCTCCGCAATGCCGTGGACGATCTGGAACACCGCCTTCGGCTCTCCCTCCGGCATCCAGCGGCAGACGTGAATCCTCCCTGCACCGCAGGAATCAAACCAGAAGTCCTCTCTCATGACTTACTCCACCACCTCGTAGCCTGCGTCGGTGATGGCCTTCTTCAGCGCCGCCACATCGGCGTCGCCGGTGACGGTGACATTCTTCGCATCCAAGTCCACAACGGCGTCCGTCACGCCGGGAACACCCTTGCAGGCAGTTTCCACGTGAGCCTTGCAGTGACCGCACATCATTCCATTGACCTTGATAACCGTTTTCATAATTGTATCCTCCTTGGTTTTGATTTCTTCGTGTTTCGGGGCTTCCACCACAGAGGGGGAAGTCTTCGGTTTGAACAGGCGCAGACGCAGAGCATTCGTCACCACGAACACGCTGCTCAGGCTCATGGCCGCCGCGCCGAACATCGGGCTGAGCTTCAGCCCCAGGGGCAGGAACAGCACACCGGCGGCGAGGGGAATTCCCAGAGTGTTGTAGAAAAATGCCCAGAACAGATTCTGCCGGATATTGCGGATGGTGGCCTTGCTCAGCTCCACCGCGCCGCTGACAGCGGCAAGGGAACCTGTCATCAGCACCACGTCTGCCGACTCGATGGCAATGTCCGTTCCTGCGCCGATGGCCATGCCCACATCGGCGCTGACCAGTGCAGGCGCGTCGTTGATGCCGTCGCCCACCATGAGCACCCGGTGCCCCTCCGCCTGCAATTTTCCGACCGCCCCGGCCTTGTCCGTGGGCAGCACGTCGGAGATCACATGGGCAATGCCCGCCTTCCGGGCAATGGCCTTGGCCGTAGCTTCATTATCGCCTGTAAGCATCACTACGTCAAGTCCCATTTTTGTCATAGCCTGCACGGCGGCCTGAGAATCGGCTTTCAGCACGTCGGCGGCGGCAACAGTTCCGAGATAATCGCCCTTTTCATTGGCAAAATGCAGGGGCGTCTTTCCCTGATTGGCAAGCTCCGGCATGGCCGGGACTTTGACGCCCAGTTCCTCCATCAGCCGGCCGTTGCCGCCGTAGCACCGCACGCCGTCCACGATGCCGGATACGCCCCGGCCGGGAAGGGTTTCAAAGTCCTCCGCGACAGGGTAAGTTTCACTGCCCATCTTATTCAGAATAGCCTTGGCAAAGGGATGCTCGGACTTGCTTTCCAGGGCGGCAGCGATCCGCATCAGCGCTTCCCCGCTGACCGCGCCGGGGAGGACGTCCGTCACCTCCGGCTTGCCGGTGGTGAGGGTGCCGGTCTTGTCCAGCACCACGGTGTCCACCCGGTGCAGGTTTTCCAGCGCTTCGGCATTCTTGAACAGCACGCCCATCCTGGCGCCCCGGCCGGTGCCGACCATGATGGCCACAGGCGTGGCCAGTCCCAGCGCGCAGGGGCAGGAGATCACCAGCACGGAAATGGCGCGATTCAGTGAGAATTCCAGTCCGTATCCCGCGATCATCCAGACGATGAACGTCACCGCCGCAATGCTCATGACCACCGGGACGAACACGCCCGCAATCTTATCCGCCAGCCGGGCAATGGGCGCTTTGGAGCCGCCCGCGTCCTCCACCATGCGGATGACCTGCGCCAGAGTGGTATCCTCGCCCACCTTGTCCGCCCGGAATTCCAGATACCCTTCGGTGTTGACCGTTGCAGCAGCGACCTTGTCCCCCGCGCCCTTTTCCATGGGGACGCTTTCGCCCGTGAGGGCGCTCTGGTCAACGGACGCCCGGCCTTCCAGCACGGTTCCGTCCACAGGAATGCTGCTGCCGGAGCGGACGATGACCACATCGCCCACCGTCACCTGCTCCACGGGGATCTCCACGATCTCCCCGTTTCTCCGCACAGAGGCGGTCTTGGGGCTTAGATCCATCAGCGAACGGATGGCGTCGCCGGTCTTGCCCTTGGCGCGGGTCTCCAGAAATTTACCCAATGTTATCAGCGTCAGGATCATGGCCGCGGATTCAAAATACAGGTTCTCGCTGTAGGACTGCACCAGTTCCCAGTCCTCATGTCCCATGCCGTAGGCCATGCGGAACAGCGCCGCCACGCCATAGCCCAGCGCGGCCAAAGAGCCAACGGCGATCAGGGAATCCATGTTGGGCGCACGGTGCCACAGGGCTTTCAGTCCTCTGCTGTAGTACACCCGGTTCAGGTACACCACAGGAAGGGTCAGAAAAAATTGCAGCAGCGCCGCAACCAGCGCGTTCTTCACGCCGTGGTACCAGTGGGGTGCGGGCAGTCCGATCATGTGTCCCATGGTAAAATACATGAGCACCACCAGACAAATCGCGCTGCCGATGATCCTCTTTTTCATTTCCTTCAAAGCGGCTTCCGCCGGGGCGGCCTCTGCCTTGTCCGTTTTCTTTTCACCGGGCAGGGCGGCATTATAGCCCGCGTCCTGCACCGCCTTGATGATGGCAGGAACAACGTTCCCGTTTTCCGCCTCCACCTGCATGGTTCCCGCAAGAAGATTCACTTCCGCTTTTTCCACGCCCGGCACGGCGTTTGTCACCTTCTCCACCCGTGCGGAACAGGCCGCGCAGGTCATGCCGGTGACATTGAATTTGAGTTTCATGATTCTCCCTCCATTTCAGTGGAATTCATCAAATGAACCCGTATTTCGGATAAATTCATTGACTATTCCCTTCATTTATGATACCATTCTACCATGATAATCCAAAAAAACAAGTATGCACTATTATGTGCCATACTTCCCTTTTGGATACCGTAAGGAGGTGACGGAATGGCAAAGGAAGACAACTGCCCGGTGGAAGCCACGCTGGAGCTGATCGGCGGAAAATACAAGGCTTTGATTTTATGGCACCTTTCTCAGGGCATCCTCCGTTTTTCGGAACTGCGTCAGGTCATCAAGGGTGCGACGCCAAAAATGCTGACCCAGCAGCTGCGGGAACTGGAAGCCAATGGTCTGGTTCACCGGGAGGTGTATCCCGTCATCCCGCCCAAGGTGGAATACTCCCTGACGGAAACCGGCCGCAGTCTGATGCCCGTTCTCGTAGCCATGCGGGACTGGGGTGCGGACTATCTGCGCCGGAAGGACACGGAACCCTGCTGCTTCATGATGGGGACAAACCCCATCGTCAAACCAACAAACCGATAGGAGAACTGTTATGAACATCAAAATCACGGCTGACAGCACCTGCGACCTTTCCGCTGACATTCTGAAAGAATACAACATCGCCATCACCCCCCTGACGGTCATCAAGGCCGGGACGGGATATATTGACGGCGTGACCATCACCCCCGCCGAAATTTTCGCCCACGTCGCCGCAGGCGGCGATCTCTGCTCCACCTCCGCCGTCAGCGTCGGCGAGTATCAGGAGCATTTCACGAAATATGCGGGCGAATATGACGGCGTGGTGCATATCTGCATCAGCTCGGACTTTTCCTCTACGTACCGCCATGCCTGCATTGCCGCGGAGGATTTTGAAAACGTCCGGGTGGTTGACTCCCGGAACCTGTCCACCGGTCAGGGTCTGGTGGTGCTGAAAGCCTGCGAGCTGGCGAAAACCGCCGCATCTCTGGACGAGCTGAAGCGGGAGCTGGACGACTTCACCTCCCGTGTGGAAGCCAGCTTCCTCGTGGACAGGCTGGACTATCTGGTCAGGGGCGGCCGCTGCTCCTCCGCCGCCGCACTTGGCGCGAACCTTCTGAACCTGAAGCCCTGCATCGAGGTGAAGGACGGCAAGATGGGCGTTGCGAAAAAGTATCGCGGAAAATACGCCAAGTGTCTGGCAAACTACGTCAAAGACCGTCTTGACGGCCGGGACGATCTGGACGACGGCATTCTCTTCATCACCCACACCGGTGTCAGCGACGAATGCCATGAAGCCGTTATGGAGGCCGTGTCCACCTACGGTCACTTCCACAAGGTTTACGAAACGCTGGCCGGATGCACTGTCTCCTGCCACTGCGGCCCCGGCACTCTGGGCGTCCTTTTCGTCCGGAAAAAATAATACTATTTCCTGATTAAAATCTTAATTTTAATCAGGAAGGCATCGCCTGAAGGCGCTGCCTGTTTTGTGATTTATAAGGAAAGAAATCACAAAACAAGTCTCATATGAACTCCATGCCCTTCAGGCAATTAAAATCTTTTTTAAAGATTTTAATTGGAGTTCAGTATAACAGACAATAAGGAGTGTTTACAATGAAAGATACAAACAAGACAATGGACAATTTACTGGATACCTGCAAACTGTTTGCCGCGGCCATTCTTGTGGTGGTGCTGCTCCTCGCTTTCGCGGGCTGCGAAAAAGGACGTGCTGACAATACGCCTACCCAGACAATTCCGTCCACCCAGCAGACGACCCAGCCGGAAACGACGCAGGCCCCCACAATAGAGGAAACCACCCCGGCAGTTGAGACCGCGCCGGCGGCGGAGACGACCGCCAGTACGGAGGAAGCATGGAAGATCGAGTTTGAAAAGAGCCTGCTGGAGAACTACGGCGTCACGCCGGAATACTACGAAGATCTGGGCGACGGCGTTTATCAGGTCTATGTGAAGATCGACGGCAAGACCGTTCCCTATGTTACGGTGGACTCCGCGACCGGCGATTACCACGGATAAACTTTGCAAGCGGACACAAAATGCCCGGAATATGTTGAATCCCAACATATTCCGGGCATTATCCGTATCAGTAAATTACACGATTGCAGCTTATACTGAACTCCAATTAAAATCTTTAAAAAAGATTTTAATTGGAGTTCAGTATCATATAATTGCATTAAAATTTTGACAGGATATGCAACATCGCCCGGGTTTGTGCAGTTCCTTTCCGGGGCATAACAAAAACTCCCCATCCGAACGTCGGGGGAGTTTCAACAGGAAAAAGAGCACGAAAAAGCTCCATCCAATCGGATGGAGCTTTTCAAATGTTGGCATTACCTATCTTCCCGGGCAGTCACCCGCCAAGTATTGTCGGCGCTTGTGAGCTTAACTTCTGTGTTCGGGATGGGAACAGGTGGACCCTCACAGCAATCA
>ERZ827528.4551-NODE-4551-length-10147-cov-2.538942_pt1 | contig 10147 bp, 9 predicted proteins | sample MGYA00519768_ERZ827528 | MGnify/ENA primary metagenome ERZ827528 (study PRJEB31778, sample SAMEA3449343) | human gut metagenome | biome: human gut; feature: human-associated habitat; material: faeces | place: United Kingdom | collected 2010/2012 ...
ACGGACAACCTTGCGATGGTCCAGACGCTGGATTTCTTTCCGCCGGTGGTGGAGGATCCGTACACGTTTGGAAAAATTGCGGCGGCGAATGCCTTAAGCGACATCTATGCGATGGGCGGAAAGGTGCGGACAGCCCTGAATATCGTCTGCTTTCCGGAACAGATGGATCTGAATGTCCTCGGAGAAATCATGCGCGGCGGCGCGGAAAAGGTGCAGGAGGCGGGCGGATCGCTCTCCGGCGGTCATTCGATTGCGGATGACAGTGTAAAATACGGCCTTTCTGTCACGGGAACCGTGCATCCGGACCGGATCTGGCAGAACAATACGGGCCGCGTGGGTGATCTGCTCATTCTGACGAAACCGCTCGGAACCGGCATTCTCTGTGCGGCGCACCGCGTCGGGGAGGAAAACCCGGGGGGATTTCAAAAGGCAGTGGAATCGATGATGACGCTGAATAAGTACGCCTCGGAGACGGCACGGAAGTATAACATTCATGCCTGTACCGATGTAACGGGCTTTAGTTTCCTAGGACATCTGCATGAGATGATGGAGTCGGGCGTGTCCTGCCATATCTGGGCGGATCAGATTCCGGTGTTTCCGGGGGCTGTGGAAGCGGCGGAGGAGTTTCTGATCACTGCGGCAGGCCAGCGGAACCGGAATCATCTGGAGCAGCATGTGACCTTTAAGGATATACCGTTCGGCATGCAGGAGGTGCTGTTTGACCCGCAGACATCGGGAGGGCTTCTGATGGCCGTGGATGCCGTGGATGCAGAAAAAATGCAGAGAAAACTGCTGGAGCAGGGGATTCCGGCAGCAATCGTTGGAAAAATCACAGAGCCGGCAGGAACCGAAATTTATGTGACACAGAGCAGGAAATGGTAAGGCAGGGAGGATGAAAAATGGCAGAGATGGAGAAAAAGACAGTAAACGCAATGGGTGATGTGTGCCCGGTACCGCTGGTAAAGGCAAAAAATGCGATTGCAGAACTTGCGGGAAGCGGAAAAGTGGAGGTTCTGGTGGATAATGAAATCGCCGTGCAGAACCTGGAAAAAATGGCGCAGCAGAAAGGATATGGCTTTCTGGTAAAAGAGAAGAAAGAAAAAGAGTATCATGTGGAGTTCACCGTATCGGAAACAGAGCCGGCTGAAACAGAAGAGAAAACCGTATGCCTCGTACCGGCGGCAAAGAAAACAAAACTTGTCGTTCTTTCTGCAGACCATATGGGCGAAGGAGCCGAGGAGCTGGGTAAAATTCTGATGAAGAGCTTCCTTTATGCACTGACCCAGCAGGATGAGCTGCCGGATACGATTCTGTGCTACAACGGCGGTGCAAAGCTGACCTGCGAGGGTTCCGAGTCCCTGGAGGATTTGAAAGATCTGGCAGCGCGCGGCGTTGAAATTCTGACCTGTGGAACATGCCTGAACTTCTACGGCATCACCGAAAAGCTGCAGGTCGGCAGTGTGACCAACATGTATGACATCGTGGAGCGCATGAGCAGCGCAGACCGCGTGATTAAGCCATGATTTACCTCGATTCGGCGGCAACGTCGCTGTGGCATCCAAAAGAAGCAGAGGAGCGTATGATCCAGGCACTGCGCGGCTGTGGAAATGCAGGCCGCGGTGCACACGATGCGACACTGGATGCGGGCCGCATCGTCTTTGAGACGAGAATGCGGCTGGCAGAGTTGTTTCACGCGGAGAGTCCGGAGCGGATTGCATTTACGTGCAACGATACGGAGGCACTGAACACGGCAATTTTCGGACTCTTCGGGCCGGGGGATCATGTGATCACGACAGTCTGCGAGCATAATTCCGTTCTGCGCCCGCTGTATGCACTGGAAAAACAGGGACTGGAGCTTTCCGTGATTCCGGCGGATGTATCTGGAAGGATCGATTATGATCAGATGGAAGCGGCAGTGCGGAAAAACACGAAAGCGTTTGTCGTCACGCTTGCCTCCAACCTGACCGGAAATATCACGGATCTTGCGCGGGTGTGCGAAATTGCGGAACGCCATTCCCTGCGTCTGATCGTCGATGCGGCGCAGACAGCGGGGATTCTGCCGATTGATGTACAGAAAAGCGGGATCGACGTGCTCTGTTTTTCCGGCCACAAGGGACTATTAGGGCCGCAGGGAACCGGCGGAATCTACGTTCGTCCCGAACTTTCGATCCGGCCGCTCAAAATGGGCGGAAGCGGAATCCGAAGCTATGAAAAAGAACAGCCTGCGGCGATGCCGGAGCACCTGGAAGCGGGAACTTTAAATGTCCACGGAATTGCGGGACTTCTGGGAGCGCTGGAATATCTGGAGAAGACGGGGATTGAAATGATTTACAAAAGAGAGAGGGAGCTGATGCACCTCTTTCTGGAGGAAATTCAGGGAATCCCGGGACTTACTTTATATGGAACAGACGATCTGCAGCAGCGGGTACCAACGGCGGCATTAAACATCGGCTCCTGTGATTCGGGATATGTCAGCGACTGGCTGTATGAGAACTATGGTATTGCAGTCCGAAGCGGGGCACACTGCGCGCCGTTGATGCACGAAGCACTCGGGACACGGGAGCAGGGAGCCGTGCGGTTCAGCTTTTCCCATGTACTGACGGAAGAAGAAGTCCGGATTGCCGCGCAGGCTCTGCGGGAGTTTGCCGAAGAAGAAATGCAGCAGTGAGAGAGGCGGCAGCCGGCATCCGGGATACAAAAGAAGCTGGAAAAAGGAAGAAACGATATGAGACAGCGAAAAGAAACCTGGATTCTGACGTTTGCGGGGACAACGCAGGCGATGCAGATGGAGCAGTATGCGAGAGCGCACGGCCTGCCGGGAAGGATGATCCCCGTTCCGCGGGAAATTACGGCGGGCTGCGGCCTTTCCTGGAAAGCAGCGCCGGAAGAGGGAAAAGAAATCCTTGCGGCACTTCAGACGGCGGGACTTGCCTATGAGGCGGAGTACCGTGTGCTGCTGTAGAGGTGTGAGGTGGAGATGGAAGAAAAAGAAGAAACATTACGACAGAAGCTGCGGTACGACATGCGGCTGCGCGTCAGCCGGACGGATCATGCCTTCGGTCCCGGTGTGGCGGAGCTGATGGAGCATGTGGAGGCAACCGGCTCCCTTTCGAAGGGCTGCAAATGCATGCAGATGGCGTACTCGAAGGGATGGAAAATCTTAAAGCGCGCCGAGGAGGATCTCGGCATCCCGCTGGTACAGGGCAACCGGGGCGGCAGCAACGGCGGCCAGACGGTACTGACCCCGGAGGGAAAAGAATTCCTGAAGCGGTACCGGAAGTTTGAACAAGAAGTCCGCGCAGGCGCCGATGCGTCGTTTCAGAAGTGGTTTGGAACAGAAGAAAAATAACATTTTTTACGGGGACACGTTGACAAAACGGGTCCTTTCCTGTATTTTATTAATGGAAAAAGCGTTATTCTTGCACGAGAATAACGAAGCAGACCGCGGAAGACGGAAGAAAACGGCGGCTGCTGAAACGAAAGAAGGAAGACAGCGAAGATGAAAAAGAAAGATCTGATCGTGGTACGGGGAGCAGGAGATCTTGCAACCGGTACGATCCATCGTCTGAAAAAAGCGGGCTTTCGTCTGCTGGTTCTGGAAGCAGAGCACCCGGCGGCGATCCGGCGGCAGGTGGCTTTGAGCGAAGCGGTATATGCTGGCAGTGCCAGGGTAGAGGACGTGGAAGCCGTGCGCATGGACGTGGATCTCGCAGAGAAAAAGAACCGGAAAGAACTTCTGGAACAGGAAATGGAACGGATCTGGAAGAAAGATGGTGTTCCGGTGCTCGTGGATCCGGCGGGACTAAGCATTGCAGCACTTCGCCCGGCCGTCGTGGTCGATGCGATTCTGGCGAAGAAAAATCTCGGGACGACAAAAGAGATGGCACCGCTTGTGATTGCCCTCGGACCGGGCTTTACGGCAGGAGAAGATGTGGATGTTGTAATTGAGACGAAGCGCGGTCATAATCTTGGACGCGTGATCCGAAGCGGGAGCGCGGTTCCGAACACTGGCATTCCGGGCATCATCGGCGGGTACGGAAAAGAGCGTGTGATGCATGCACAGGCGGAAGGTATTCTGCGGAATGCGGCTTCGATCGGAGACATTGTGGAAGCCAGGGCTGTGATTGCAGAGATTGAGACAGAAAACGGGACGGTACCTGTGGAAGCATCTCTCTCCGGTCTGCTGCGCGGGCTGATCCGCGATGGCTATCCGGTGACGAAGGGATTTAAGATTGCGGACATCGATCCGCGGAAAGAAGAACTGCAGAACTGCTTCACGATTTCCGATAAGGCGCGGTGCATCGCCGGAAGCGTGCTGGAAGTGATCTGCGGGGAACTGGAATAGATTCAAATAGAAAAAGTGAGGCGTTTCAGATGAAACTGATGAAAACAGAAGACGCGGTAGGCCAGGTGCTCTGCCACGATATTACACAGATTATCAAAGGTGTGACAAAAGATGCGGTATTCCGCAAAGGCCACATCATTACAGAAGAAGATATTCCGGTGCTGTTAAGTGTCGGAAAGGACAACATTTACATCTGGGAAAAGGACGATACAATGCTGCATGAAAATGAGGCGGCACAGATTCTTTACGATATGTGTAAAAACGATCACATGCATCCGTCCGATGTCAAAGAAGGAAAAATTGAACTGATCGCGGACTGCGACGGTCTTTTGAAAGTGGACCGCGAGAAGCTGAAAAAAGTAAACAGCCTCGGCGAGATGATGATTGCGACGCGCCACGGTGATACATACGTGAAAAAAGGCGACAAACTGGCGGGAACGAGAATTATTCCGCTCGTCATCAAAAAAGAGAAGATGGAGACGGCACAGGCAGTCTGTTCCGACGGGCCGATCCTGACCTTAAAGCCGTTCCACAAGAAAAAATTTGCGGTTCTGACAACGGGAAATGAAGTGTATTACCATCGGATCGAGGACACCTTTACACCGGTTATCCAGGAAAAACTGGCAGAATTCGGCGCGGAGATGATCTTTCATGAGGTTTACGATGATGATGCATCGAAGATCACAGACGGATGCCGCCGTGCGATGGAAGCGGGTGCCGATCTTGTCTTCTGCACCGGAGGAATGAGTGTGGATCCGGACGACAAGACGCCGCTGGCGATCAAAAATACCGGAGCACGCATCGTTTCCTACGGCGCGCCGGTGCTGCCGGGAGCCATGTTCCTTCTGGCGTATGCCGAAAACGGAACACCGATCGTCGGCCTGCCGGGATGCGTCATGTATTCGAAACGGACGATTTTTGATCTTGTCCTGCCGCGCCTCATTGCAGATGATGAGGTGACAGCGGAGGAGCTGGCCGGTCTTGGCGAGGGCGGTCTCTGCCTGAACTGCAAGGTCTGCACCTTCCCGAACTGCGGTTTTGGAAAAGGCAGATAAACGATGAAGGATCAGTATGGCAGAACGATAGATTACCTGCGGATTTCCATCACGGACGCGTGCAATTTGAGATGCCGGTACTGTATGCCGGAGAGTGCGGCGGGCTGTGCACTGGAGCAGGCGGAACAGAATCCGCCGCTTACCGTCGAAGAGATGCTGAAGATTGTGCACGCCGCGGCTGGGCTTGGCATCACGCATTACCGGATTACCGGAGGGGAACCGCTGGTAAGAAAAGAGTGCGTGGAGCTGGTGCAGAAAATAAAAGCAGTGCCGGGCACCGCATCCGTTGGGATCACGACGAATGGCGTGCGCCTGGCATCGTGTGCGAGGGATCTGAAGGCGGCCGGCTGTGACAGTGTGAATGTGAGCCTGGATACAATGGATGCGGCAGAGTTTGCGGCGCTTACCGGACGCGATGCGCTGGAGCAGGTAAAGCAGGGCATCTGCGCGGCCAAAGAGGCGGGTCTTTTAGTGAAGCTGAATGCGGTGCATCGAAAAGAACTGCATGCGCAGGAACTGATTGAATTTGCAGAGCAGGAAAAAGTCCCGGTGCGGTTCATCGAGGTGATGCCGGTGGGCGCCGGAAAATCGTACGTGGGTCCGTCGAATGAGGCGCTGAAAACAGAGCTGGAACAGTGGTATGGGGCATGTACGCCGGACCAGGAAAAAGAAGGAAACGGTCCTGCGGCTTATGTGCGGTACGAAAAGCTGTCGATGCCCGTCGGATTTATCAGCGCGATCCACGGAAAGTTCTGCGGAAGCTGCAACCGCGTACGGCTGACAAGCCGCGGCTTTTTAAAGCTCTGTCTCTGCTATGAGAACGGTGTGGATCTGCGGGAGGTTCTGCAGAACGGAACGGCGGCGGATCTGCGGGATGTGATGGCACAGGCAATCTTAAAAAAGCCGATGGAACACTGCTTTGAGCGGCCGAAGAATATGACAGAGCACCACCTGATGTCCGGCATCGGCGGATGAAATGACGGCGGTTCAAAAAGAAGAGGAAACAAAAGAAATGGGAAAAATCATAGGAATCTGTATCAGTGAAAAACGGGGAACGGCAAAGCGCGAGGTGGAAACGGCGAAGCTGGTGGAAGACTGGGGCATCGAGGGCGATGCACACGCCGGGCACTGGCACCGCCAGGTGAGCCTTTTGTCGTATGAAAAAATAGAAGCCTTCCGTGCAAAGGGGGCGGATATTCCGCTCGGCGCCTTCGGGGAAAACCTGATCGTGGAAGGATATGATTTCCGGAATCTGCCGGTCGGCACGCGGTTTTCCTGCGGGGATGCGCTGCTTGAGATGACGCAGATCGGAAAGGAGTGCCACAGCCACTGCGAGATTTTCAAACGCATGGGTGAATGCATCATGCCGCGGGAGGGCGTTTTCGCGGTGGTGTTGCGCGGCGGCACGATTCAAAAGGGTGACACCATCGAACTGGTGACGGAAAAGTAGACCAGAGATCAGACACAAGGAGAGGAAACATGGACGAACTTTACCGGAAACTGCTTGCACAGCTGGAAGAGGGACAGGACACGGTTCTTGCCTTTATCACCGAAGGGGACGGCTCCATTCCGCGCACGACGGGCGCCTATATGCTGGTCGGCCGGGAAGGACGGATTTTCGGAACTATCGGCGGCGGAAACCTGGAATATCAGGCGGTTCTGCATGCGCAGGAGCTGGTGCAGGAGAAGAAAAGTGAATACAGAGAATACGATCTCGGAACCGGAGAGGGGAAGGGGCTTGGCATGGTCTGCGGCGGCAGAGTGAAGGTGTGCTTCTATTTTATGAATGGAGCGCACGGCGAAGCAGAAAGTCTGGCGCAGGCGCTTGCGGCGCAGGAGCAGTACCGCAGTTACTGGATTTTTTTTGCGCTGGACGGAACCGGCATCCGCGTGCTGGAAAAAGAAGCGTGGGAAATGCTTCCGGCGGCACAGGAAAAAGCGGGCCACTGCCGGATTCTGGAACTGGATGGGAAAACGTATTACGCCGAGGAATTCTGCTATGACGGAAAGGTTTATCTGTTCGGCGGCGGCCATCTGGCCCAGGAACTCGTTCCGGTGCTGCATCATCTGGATTTCTGCTGTATCGTACTCGATGACCGGGAGGAATATGTGGACAAAGCATTGTTCCCGGACGCCGGGCAGACCATGCTGGTGGATTTTACGAAACTGGACGAGATTCTTTCGATCCGGAAAAATGATTATCTCGTGATTGTGACACGCGGCCACCGGTGCGATGCGGATGCCGAGGCGTTTGCGCTTCGCACCGGCGCGTCGTACATCGGTGTGGTGGGAAGCCGCAGAAAGACAAAGTATGTGCGCGAAAAACTGGAAGCGCAGGGTTTTACCGGAGAACAGCTCGACAGTGTCTATGCCCCGATCGGAATCGAGATCGGAAGCGAGACGCCGGCGGAGATTGCAATCAGCATTGCCGCACAGCTCATTCAGATCCGGTCAGCAAAAACCGGAAAACGAAAAGGTGCACATTCGGCGCTTCATACGTAAATATACAAAATGAGGAGTCAATTATCATGAAAAAGAAAACAGTATCCATTCTTCTGATGGCAGCTATGGCACTTTCTCTTGCCGCATGCGGATCTTCCAATTCCACAGATTCTTCCAGTAAGAGCAGCTCCAAGGCAGAGAGCACATCTGCATCCAGCGCTTCTTCGGAAGCAGAGAGCGCATCCAGCGCCAAGAGCACAGCAGACGGCGAAGTATTTGACGATACTACTGTCACCGTATTTGCCGCAAAGAGCCTGAACTCCGTAATGGAGACTCTGATCAGCGAGTACAATAAGACCCAGCCGAATGTCAAACTGGTTGGAAGCTATGACAGCTCAGGAACCCTGATGACACAAATCGAAGAGGGTGCATCCCGCGACGTATTCTTCTCCGCAGCAGCAAAACAGATGGATCAGCTTGAGAAAGAGAATCTTCTGGTTGAGGGAACCCGCCACAATATCGTAAACAATCAGGTCTGCGTTGTAACCTATGAGGGAAGCAATACAGAAGTTACGGGCCTGGAGGATCTGAACAAGGCATCCAGCATCGCACTGGCAGACGGTTCCGTTCCGGTTGGAAAATACACAAGAGAAGCACTGGTCAATGCAGGCATTCTGGAGAAAGCAGACGACGTATCGGCCATCACAACCCAGCAGGTTTCCGAAGCGCTCGGCGGCGTGGAAATCAATGAATGCGCAAACGTAGGAGCCGTTACTTCCGCTGTTGCAGAGGGATCCAACGAGGTTGGTACGGTTTACTATTCTGATACCTACGGTCTGGAAGACCGCCTGAAGGTTCTGCAGGTCGTTCCGTACGATCTGACCGGAAATGTCATCTACCCGGCAGCACAGGTTGTCAACAAAGAGGCAGATGAGACCGAGCAGGCAGCAGCGAAAGACTTCGTAGAGTTTCTGACTTCCGATGAGGCAGCTGCCATCTTCCGGAATTATTACTTTGATACAGAGGTAGAATAAAAAGAAGATCCCACAAAAAACAGCAGGGATTTGAAATCACCGTCCGAAAAAGAAAGATTTCGTTTCTGCGGACGGTGGTTTTGCATCAGAGAAAATCCGGGCAGGATGCGTGATGCAGGGCTGCCGTGGATAGAAAGGAAATGTTATGCAGGAAATACTGGATTTTTTACAGTCACTGGACTGGAGCCCGCTTGTCATTTCGATCAAGACCGGTATTGTGGCGACGATTCTGTCCTTTTTCTTTGGTATTTTTGCCGCGCGTGCGGTGATGAAGCTGCGTCCCGGCGCGCGTGCCGTGATTGACGGCTTTCTGACACTTCCGATGATTCTGCCGCCGACCGTTGCAGGCTTTTTCCTGCTTCTGATTTTCAGCCTCCGCCGTCCGTTTGGTGCTGCACTGTATGAGAATTTCGGTATCAAGGCAGTACAGACATGGCTTGGCTGTATTCTGGCGGCAACGATTATCGCGTTTCCACTGATGTACCGCAATACGAGAGCGGCATTTGAGCAGGTGGATACGAACCTGATCTATGCGGCGCGGACCTTAGGTATGCGTGAGGGCAAAATTTTCTGGCGGGTGATCATGCCGATGGCGCTGCCGGGTGTAGCCTCAGGCGGCGTGCTGGCCTTTGCCCGCGGACTGGGTGAATTCGGAGCCACGGCGATGATCGCCGGTAATATCGCCGGCCAAACCCGTACCCTGCCGCTGGCCATCTATTCAGAGGTAGCAGCGGGCAATATGGAAGGCGCTTATGACTACGTGCTAATCATTGTCTGCATCTCGCTGCTGGTAATCTTCTGCCTTAACTGGTTCACCTCGTTAGGACGCAGATTCATGAAAAAGGAGCCCGCCAAATGCCCCTAGAAGTAGCTGTCGAAAAAACCTTTAAAGGTTTCAAACTATGCGTGCAATTCGCACATGATAATGATATAATGGGGGTGTTGGGCGCCTCTGGCTCCGGCAAAAGCATGACCCTCAAGTGTATCGCCGGCATCGAAACGCCGCAAAAAGGCCGGATAGTCTTAAACGGACGTGTTCTCTTTGACTCCGAGCAAAAGATCAATCTCAAACCGCAGGAGCGGAAGGTGGGTTATCTCTTCCAAAATTATGCCCTCTTCCCCAATATGACGGTAGAAAAAAACATCGCCTGTGCCCTAGAAAGAGTCAAAGGGGACAAGCAGTCGATCATCGACGAGATGATCGAGCGCGGCTACCTCGCCTCTTCCGGCGGCAAATACGCCGTGGTGCGCCTGGGTCCAAGGGCAAAGTC
>ERZ827528.4558-NODE-4558-length-10126-cov-3.167709_pt1 | contig 10126 bp, 9 predicted proteins | sample MGYA00519768_ERZ827528 | MGnify/ENA primary metagenome ERZ827528 (study PRJEB31778, sample SAMEA3449343) | human gut metagenome | biome: human gut; feature: human-associated habitat; material: faeces | place: United Kingdom | collected 2010/2012 ...
CTTTCTTGTACATATCTGCCTGTAACTCATCGTTGATCAGGATCATGATGATGTCAGCCTGTTTTGCTGCTTCAGCTGCTGTGAATACTTTGAATCCCTGAGCTTCAGCTTTTGCCCATGATTTACTTCCTTCATAAAGACCAACGATAACATCGCATCCGGACTCTTTTAAGTTCAGAGCATGTGCATGTCCCTGGCTACCATAACCGATGATAGCGATCTTCTGTCCCTCTAATACTGATAAATTACAATCTTCCTGATAAAAAATTCTTGCTGCCATTATAGCATACCTCCTAAAAAATAAATGATTTTTTATTTTCTTAAACAAGGGGTCGCCCTTCCACCGGGCTCGTCTCTGTTTAATGTCTGATTAAAATGTGTTACTGTTTGTCCATTATAATATATCAATTATAATGTGTTGATGTTTCCTTCCTGATCAATGACTGTTACATCCTTGATTCCTCTCTGCAATCCGGTAATACCTGTTCTTGCAAGTTCAAGAATCTCGTAACCTTCCAGAAGTTCCAGAAACGCATCTACTTTTGAACCATTTCCTGTCAGTTCCACCATCAGGGAATCCTTCTCTACATCAACAATCTTCGCGCGGAATATATCCGCCACAGATATGATCTCCGTTCTCTCCGTCTTATTCGCCCGAACCTTCACCATGATCAGTTCGCGATATACCGAATCTTCCGGATGAAGTACTTTGATCTCAATGACATCTTCCAGCTTTCTGACCTGCTTTTCGATTTGCGATAAGATCAGCTCATCTCCGCTGGCCACAATGGTAATTCTGGTAAATCTCGGATCTGCCGTAACTCCGGCAGTTATACTGTCGATACTGTATCCTCGTCTGCTGAACAGTCCGGATACACGGCTTAATACACCGGGATTATTGTCTACCAATAATGAAAATACTCTTTGCATATTGCACCTCTTTTCTATCATTTATAAAAAACAGAGTGCGTTCTGTTTTTTTATAATAACAACTACTTCTTCTTTTGTCAAGTATTGGCACCCATATTTTTACATTTTTCACAAAATGCAGGATTACCGCATTATTTCAGGATGATCCCGGCAATGTCTTCCGGCGTCCCGGCAACGTATACTGCGCCTGCTTTTTCCAGTTCTTCACGGTTGCCGAATCCGTATAATACCCCCATACAGTCAAGCCCTTCCTGCTTTGCCCCAAGCACATCATGTTCACGGTCACCGATCATCAGTATCCTCTTCTTATCCTGCATCCGGCAGGTATCAATCAGATATCCGATCACCTCTGCCTTACTGCCTCTGCCTCCGTCCAGTTCCATACCTGCCACATATTCAAAATATTGATCCAGGTCAAAATGTTCAATGATCCTTCTCGCATATACTTCCGGTTTGGACGTCGCGACAAAAAGTCTTTTTCCTGCTGCCTTCAATGCCTTTAATGATTTTTCAAATCCGGGATACACCGAACACTCAAAAATCCCCGTATCCTGATAATATTCCCTGTAATACTCCACCGCCTTCCAGCTTTTCTCGTCGTCAAATCCATAGAATCTGGCGAACGAATCGGTAAGCGGCGGACCGATGAATTTATATAATTTTTCCCGTTCGGTCTCTTCGATTCCGAATTTCTCCAGCGCATACATCACCGAATTCGTAATTCCCTGTGAAGAATCGATGATCGTGCCATCCAGATCAAAGAAACAGATATCATACATTTTATCAAGCTTTTCTTTTTCCATATTCTCTACCTGCCTGCTTCAAAAAATACCGGAGCCGTCCTTCTGCGTTTTTTCCGCATCCGTCACACCCCGGTATTATTATAACCGTTCCATCTATACTTTTGCAAACTGTATCATCCAGAGAAGCAGAAGATGCACCGGATAAAATCCGTAGAAAAACCATTTTTCCCAGCCGTGTGCTGTTTTGTCTGCTTTGTTATACATACACTGTATAACCACTCCCGATGCTGCCGGCCCGATACAGGCGCATGCAGAATGTATGAGCGCACTCTCCAGCCCGCAGTCCGCCCTGTATGACAACACATTCAACAGAAAGAAGAGTCCCACTGCTTTTCCATATGCCAGTGATACTTTTTTCCTGTCCCCATATGCATTTGCAAACAGCATCGTAAATACCGGTGCCAGAAGTGCCCAGTCCGTCCAGAGCGAACAGATTACCAGCACGCACAGCCATAGCATTTTCTCCCCTTTATGTTTTACATGATCTGCAACCCACACCACTCCCAGACATAGAAGAAGGCTGAACATCATGTTCAGGTTCGTCTGTTTCAATGCCAGCATGAAGGGGATCTGTGAAAGGATCCCGAATACAAGCAGCCGCAGTGCATAGTTCTTTACAGATCTTGTGTAATGATATCCTTCCACAAGGAAATAGCACATAGTAATGGCTGTAAAATACCCGATATCAACCATAACTTCCTGCCCTGTACTGCCTTCTTTTAAAAATATATAGGCAAAATGATTACAGAACATAGCTGCCATTGCCAGATATTTTATTGCATTTCTACTCATACTTCCCTCTCCATTTTCATTCTTCGATATTTCTGATAAATCCGACATAGGTCGCTCCAAAATAAACTACATATACGCCAAAGAACAGGGCGAATGAAATTGCAAAATACTGTAACACCGGTGTACTGACTCCTGTATAGAAGTTAAATCCGGCACCCATATACACCGCTATGATCCCGCTGATCACTGCCGAAAGGATTGCCGGACACAGATAATACCCGAACAGCTGACGGAATACGGTCTGTTGGATCTCGCGTCTTCCAAGGCCGATTTTCGAAAGCACCTGGTAGCGGAACCTATATTTTGCCGAATCACTCAGCTGCTGTACCGATAACACCGTCAATGCAATACACAAAAATACCAGCCCGATATACATACATGGGAATGTGATACAACTCATCATATATCTGACCTCAGCCGATGCATTTTCCCGCACAAGATTCACCGCAGCATATGTGACAATAGTATCCGTACCATAACATACATTATCATCGTCTTCTTCCATGTATGTATGACCGGCATAATCATGTTTATCTGACAGATCATCCAGCTTATTCTGCAGGTTATCCGGCACTTTTTTCTTCACACTTACCGCAAGTTCCGAATAGTACGGTGTCATCTGCTGTATCCGTTCATCCGGCACAACGATGATATAATCACCGCCGTTATGTCCGTCCTGCGAAAATGATTCGGTGCAGATCTTCCTGCAGGTCAGTGTCTCTCCTCGGTCCTGAAGCTTCACGTCATCCGTAAAATCTCCGGTTTCCTTATACACTCTTTGCTTCATCTGCAGGATATATTCATTTTTTCCAAGCGTTTCCGTGGAATATCCCAGCATTTTTCTCAGATGATTGTAATCACTCAGCCCCATATATGTATCATATCTGCAATATGCATCATCATCGGAACCTTTACGTATCTTTTTCTCATCCGGTGTTCCGTCTTCTCTGCGGTACTCATCTCCAAAATACCGCAGATGCGTATACAGCCATGTATTCATTGTGTTCGTATGATTTTCATAAATACGGTACACGCACGAATCCTTTACACCTGCTTCTTCTCCGACAATATCCAATTCCTTTGCAAAATCATATTCCGGATTCTGACTGTTCACCTGTACATCAAATGGAAATTTCATCTCTAAAACCTGATTCTGCCAGTCCGTAAACATTAATGCAACCGAGCACCCCAGAAATGCGACCATAAAAAGCACCGTAAGTGTTCCCATGGTAAACCGCATCGTTTTCAATTTAGATGCAAACTGACGCAGCAGGAACAGATTCTGCCCCCGGTAGACCGCATTTCCTTTTTTCTTCACATAGCAGATGATCCATGCGGAAAGCCCTGTATAAAACACATACATTGTAATAAACAGACCCGTCAGAAATACTGCTGCCCCTCCCGGCGACTGTATATTTCCACTCAGTATCCAAACACCGAACGCAAAAATGAACAGAATGGAAAACGGCAGTAATAACCGCTTTATTTTTTCATTCTTTTCTTTTAATTCCTCATTCTTCTGATTTTCTCTCATCAGATCATGAATGTTCATCTTGCGGAATTTCCGGCTGCACCGGAACAGTGCCAGCAGATAACATCCTGCAAAGCAGCACACAGTCATAAGGAAACAATATCCATTGAATTCCAGATGGGGTCTTAGTTCCACCTGTATGACACTATAAAGGACAACGAGCAGCACCTGCTGAAGCAACATTCCAAGGCCCAGTCCTATCACAAAGGAACACACACCGAGCAGCAGATTTTCTTTCATATAAAGCCCGGACACTTCCTTTTTATTCATTCCAATCAACAGATAGATACCGAATTCACGGCTCCTTTTTTCCAGCATGAACCGTACCATATAATTGATCAGCCATGCAACGATCAGTACAATAAAGAATGTGGCAATACCGATCATCGCTGCCATTATCGCTGCCATTTCATACATTTTCTGAAGATCCTTCGAAAAAATGATACTGTTAAATGCAAACATCAATGATACCACAAATGTCATCGTCAGCACATACACCAGATAATCTCTGGCGGAACGTCTGACATTGCGCAGTGCAAGCTTACCGAACATCTGACAGTTCACCTCCTGTCAGAGATAATACATCCAGGATCTTATTCAGAAATTCCCGCCTTTCTTCCACTCCTCTTACCAGTTCATGGAATATCTTTCCATCTTTCAGGAAAAGAATACGGCTGCAGTAGCTGGCTGAAAACGCATCATGTGTAACCATGAGGATCGTAGAGTGCATATCATGATTCATCTTGCGGAATGTTTCGAGCAGCATCTGTGCCGCTCTGGAATCCAGCGCACCGGTCGGCTCATCTGCGAGGATCAGTTTCGGACGATGAATCATCGCTCTGGCACAGGCACAACGCTGCTTCTGGCCCCCGGATACCTGATAGGGGAATTTATCCCGGATTTCTTCGATATCAAGCAGCTTCAATATGTGATCACATTTCTCTTGGATCTCTCTTTTACTCTTGCTGTGCAGCGTCATTGCCAGCACAATATTCTCTTCTATCGTAAGTGTATCTAACAAGTTGTAATCCTGAAATATGAATCCCAGATTGTCTTTCCGAAATTCCGCCAGTGCCTCATCACTCAACTCTGTAATATCCGTTTCTCCGTAGTATATATGCCCTGCAGTCACACGGTCAATCGTAGACAGCATATTCAAAAGTGTTGTCTTTCCGGAACCCGATGCTCCCATGATTCCCACAAATTCTCCTTTTTGGACGCAAAAGCTTACCCTGTCTACCGCTTTGGTGATGTTCGTATCACTTCCGTAATATTTTTCCACATCACACACCCGGATCTCTCCATCCGGGATTCTGCCTCCTGCCAGGATTCTGTCTGTTTTTTTCTCTGTTGTCTTGCCATGCTTTCTTATTCTTCTCATCCATATCATCCTTTCCGGTCTTTTTGTAATACTCTTTTTCATCTCTACTTTACCCGTCCGGACCAGAAAGATGTATCGATGTATCTTTCAGTTATCTTACATTTTTGAAAGATAACTGCTGACCGGAAATGTAAGGATCATCTTCGTTCCTTCACCACGGACAGATTCCGCCTCGATGGCAATTCCAAGCTTTTCACACAGCCGTCTGCACAGATAAAGCCCCATCCCCGTAGATTTCTTACCATTTCTTCCATTGGAACCGGTAAAACCTTTTTCAAAAATTCTGGACATTTCTTCTTCCCGTATTCCGGTTCCGTTATCTTCTACGATCAGCCGGACACCATGACCGTACCTTTCCGTGTAAATATGAATATACGGATGGACCTTTGGATTCTCACTTTTATATTTCACACTGTTCAGCATAAGCTGGTTCAGTATAAAAAGGATCCACTTTTTATCGGTATACGCAAAATCAGGGCACTCCACTTCCCCGCGCACTCCGTTACTAATTAGATAATACTTATTTTTCATCAAAATTTCAGAAGCCGCCTTCCCAAGGTCTGTCTCTTCAATCATATAGTCTTTGTATACCTTTTCCATTCTGGCATAATACAGAACCATATCTACGTCATTTTCAATCCGTTGATTCTCAAGACCGATCTGTCTGGTCACTTCGTCTTTATGATTCTCACACACAAGCTGGATACTGGTAATCGGTGCTTTGATCTCATGCACCCAGCTTTCGATATAATCCCGATAATCATTCTGTTCATCTTCAAGCATACGGATCCGTTCGATCACAGATTTATTCGATCGTCTGATCAACTCCCGGTAGATCCGATCTTCCAGATATGGTGAAGCTGGCAGCAATTCTCCAAGCAGATATCTCTGATCTACATTTTCCAGAATATGTTCTGCCCTGTCAAAATATTTCTTCCTGCGATAATATCCTGTCACAATCCATATCCCAAGGATGATCCACCAGAAAATGAGAATCAGTGCAGCTGCGTTTCTGTTATACCCTGTAATATAGAAGAACCCCATCAGTAATATCATACACAGGAGGTGCAGCAGACATATCAGAATCTTATCTTTTATATATTCCGAAAATCTCATATGCGGTACCCCATTCCCCGTTTTGTCTCAATGAAATCCGTCACTCCGATGTCAGCCAGTTTTCCTCTGAGTCTTGTAACATTCACACTTAATGTATTGTCATCTATGAAGACTTCATTGTCCCACAGGTATTCGATCATATCCAGTCTCGGAACAATCTCACCCTTTTTCTGATATAGAAGGTGCAGGATCTTCAACTCATTTTTCGTAAGATCTGTCTTTTTTCCTTCATGCTCTATGCAGCCTCCCACAACATTTAGGATTACACCTTTATATTCCATGTTCAAGGCATTACCCCTTGATTTCTCTGCATTTTTATCAGTAGTTCTTTTTAGTACTACGCCTATTCTTGCCAGCAGAATCGGTGGATTGAACGGTTTTGTGATATAATCATCTGCCCCTTTCAAGATTCCGGTCAGTTCATCCATGGAATCTGTCCGGCTGGTCAGAAATATGATTGGAATATCTGAATGTTCTTTCAGCTTCGTACAGATGTCAAAGCCGCTTTCCCCCGGAAGATTCCAATCCAGGAGTACCAGATCCGGTGCCGGTATCATGCTGCATATCTGCTCTGCCGTATCTTTAAATTCTTCGATTATCTCTGCTTCATAAAAAGCATTTTCCAGGAGCTGTTTTAATTCCTTTCGGATACCCGGATCATCTTCTACAATAACAATCTTCATGTCGTTCTCCTCATGATGTTCCTTTTATAATTATACTGATAAATACAGAACAGATTGTAGAAAATACGCTTTTGCATTTTCCACAATCTGTTCATTATAGCATATAACATACGTTGAATATGTTTGTATTATTTCACAAGAAGTGATGTTCCAGTCATCTCAGCCGGCTGTTCCATACCCATCAGTTCGATCAGTGTAGGAGCAATATCTGCCAGGCATCCGCCTTCTTTCAACTTGTATGCAGGATCTGCGTTTACAAGGATGAATGGTACAGGATTGGTTGTATGTGCTGTAAATGGCTCTTTTGTCTCTTCATCGATCATGTACTCTGCATTACCGTGATCCGCACAGATGAACATCTGTCCGTCAGCTTCTTTTAATGCTTCGTAAGCCTTTCCTACACACTCGTCAACTGCTTCAATGGCTTTTACAGCAGCCTCGATCACACCAGTATGACCTACCATGTCAGGGTTGGCAAAGTTAATTACGATAACATCATACTTATCAGACTTGATTGCTGCAACAAGCTTGTCACATACTTCATATGCACTCATCTCTGGCTTCAAATCATAAGTAGCAACCTTTGGAGATTTTACAAGAATTCTATCTTCTCCTTCATTTGGTTCCTCTACGCCGCCATTGAAGAAGAATGTAACGTGTGCGTACTTCTGTGTTTCGGCGATACGGAGCTGTGTCTTTCCGCACTTGCTCAGATATTCACCCAGAGTCATGTGCAGATCTTCCGGCGGATATGCAACGGATACATTCGGCATTGCTGCATCATACTGTGCCATGCAGACAAACGTGAGTGGGAAATATCCGTTTCTTCTCTCGAATCCGGTAAATTCCGGATCTACAAAAGCTCTTGTCAGCTGTCTTGCACGGTCCGGGCGGAAGTTGAAGAATACTACGGAATCATTTTCTTTGATCGTTGCAACCGGTGCGCCGTCCTTTGTTACTACAAATGGTACAACGAACTCATCCGTTACATCTGCATCATAAGAAGCCTGGATTCCCTCTGTAGCAGAAGCAGCTGTCTCGCCTTCGCCTGCTGAAAGTGCCTTGTAAGCCTTTTCTACACGATCCCAGCGGTTATCACGGTCCATTGCATAATAACGTCCGGAAACACTTGCAACCTCTCCTACGCCGATTTCTTTCATCTTAGCTTCTAACTGCTCTACATACTCTTTTCCTGAAGCCGGTGGTGTATCACGACCGTCAAGGAAACAGTGTACGTATACTTTCTCAAGTCCCTGTCTCTTAGCCAGTTCCAGAAGGCCGAAAATATGTCCGATGTGGCTGTGAACACCACCGTCAGATACCAGCCCCATCAGGTGCAGTGCAGAATCATTCTTCTTGGCATTCTCACATGCAGCCAGAAGTGCTTTATTCTCGAAGAATACACCATCTTCAATTGCCTTTGTGATCTTTGTCAGTTCCTGATAAATGATACGTCCGGCGCCCATATTCATATGGCCAACTTCTGAGTTACCCATCTGTCCGTCCGGAAGTCCTACTGCAAGTCCGCTGGCATTTCCTTTTACACATGGATATTCTGACATCAGTTTATCCATAACAGGTGTTTTTGCCATAGCAATTGCATTACCTTCTGTCTTTTCATTCAGTCCATAACCGTCTAAGATCATAAGTACTGTTGGTTTCTTACTCATTTTTAATATCACCTTTCGTCTTAAATATCACTTTTACAGCATAAAACCGCAGGAAGCAGTCAAACGAAAGCCTCCTGCGGCTGATTTTCTAAATCTTATTTGTAGTTTACGATCTTTCCGAAATCAGCTTTCAGAGATGCTCCACCTACAAGTCCGCCGTCGATATCAGCCTGAGCGAATAACTCTGCTGCATTTCCAGCGTTTACAGATCCGCCGTACTGGATACGGATAGCTTCTGCTGTAGCTTCATCATATACTTCAGCGATGCATGCACGAATACCAGCGCAAACTTCTTCAGCCTGCTCTGTAGTAGCTGTCTTACCTGTTCCGATAGCCCAGATTGGCTCGTAAGCGATCACTGCTGTCTTAGCCTGATCAGCTGTTACATTCTGGAATCCAACTTTAACCTGCTGACGGATGAAGTCCATTGTTACACCCTGTTCTCTCTGCTCCAGAGTCTCTCCACAGCACATGATTGGTGTAATACCATGCTCGAAAGCTTTCAGCATTTTCTTATTTACTGTCTCGTTTGTCTCTGCAAAGTATTCTCTTCTTTCAGAGTGTCCAAGAACAACGTATTTTACTCCTGCATCTGTAAGCATAGCCGGAGAGATTTCTCCTGTATATGCTCCGCTTTCTTCAAAATACATATTCTCAGCACCAACCTGGATATTTGTTCCCTTTACAGCCTCTGCTACAGGGATAATATCGATTGCAGGTACGCAGAATACTACGTCTACATCTTCATTAGCTACTAATGGTTTTAATTCTTCAACTAAAGCTACTGCTTCACTTGGAGTTTTGTTCATTTTCCAGTTTCCGGCTACGATTTTCTTTCTTGCCATCTTTCCAAATCTCCTTATTCTATTTATCGTTAGCTGCTGCTACACCCGGGAGTTCTTTTCCTTCAAGGAATTCAAGAGAAGCTCCACCACCTGTTGAAATGTGTGTCATCTTATCTCCATATCCCAGCTGGTTAACTGCTGCTGCAGAATCTCCTCCGCCGATGATTGTTACAGCGTCTGTGTCTGCAAGTGCTTTTGCAACCGTTTCTGTTCCTTTTGCAAATTTAGGCATCTCGAAGCATCCCATTGGTCCGTTCCATACAACTGTCTTAGCATCTTTTACTGCATCGCTGAAGATCTTAGCTGTCTCTGGTCCGATGTCGAGTCCTTCCCATCCTTCTGGGATCTCTCCAGCTTTTACTACCTGAGTATTTG
>ERZ827528.4562-NODE-4562-length-10119-cov-2.876093_pt1 | contig 10119 bp, 12 predicted proteins | sample MGYA00519768_ERZ827528 | MGnify/ENA primary metagenome ERZ827528 (study PRJEB31778, sample SAMEA3449343) | human gut metagenome | biome: human gut; feature: human-associated habitat; material: faeces | place: United Kingdom | collected 2010/2012 ...
CGCCGGTAGAGCGCGTCCACGCGCGCGAGCAGCTCCGCAGGGGAGAAGGGCTTTGTGACATAGTCGTCCGCGCCCGTCATCAGGCCCGTGACCTTGTCCATCTCCTGGCCCAGCGCCGTGAGCATGATTATGCCCATCTTGGAGCCGGAGGCCCGGATGCTGCGGCAGATCTCAAAGCCGTCTATGTCCGGCAGCATGACGTCCAGCAGCGCCACGCCTATGTCGTCGTTTTCCTGAAGCAGGCGAAGCGCCTCCTCGCCCGTGGCCGCCTCAACAGGCTCGTAGCCCGAGCGCCGGAGATTTATGACGACAAAGCTGCGGATGCCGGCTTCGTCCTCGAGCACCAGTATCTTCTTGATGTCGTCCACGCCCCTTTCTTGCGCTGTTTTATGCCGAAATTTTCAGCCAGAACATTATAGCACATCATTTGCAATAGTGGTAGCATAAGATTACAAAATGTAGTATAATTTGTGGCGAAGCGGTGAAAATTCGGAAAACTGCACTATTGGGAGGACGGCGCGGCATGTTAATTTTCTATGCGGACACACGCGGCCTGGACGAGGGCCGGGCGCTCTGCCTCGGGCGGAGCCGCGCGCCGGGCAGCGCCTTTGCCTATTCGCTGCTCAGATACGCGCTGGAGGTCTGGAAGGGCGCGCCTGAGCTGCCGGAGATTACCACGGACGGGCGCGGCAAGCCGTATTTCCCGGAGCGCCCGGACTGGCACTTTTCGCTCAGCCACACGAGGGGCTTCGTGCTGGCGGCGGTGTCGGCGGCGCCGGTGGGCGCGGACGTGCAGCTGCGCGACGGCCGGGGCGAGCGCCTTGCGGAGCGGCTCATGTCCGAGCGCGAGCGGGAGCAGTTCGACTTCTACGAGCTCTGGAGCCTGCGCGAGAGCCTCTACAAGCTCACGGGCGAGGGCAGTCTGCGCAGCCTGCGCTTCGAGCGCCGCGGAGGGCTCATCGTCCCCCCGCACGAGGGCGCGCGCTGCCGCGTCTACGCCGACATCCCCGGCTGCTCCGCCGCCGCGGCCAGCCTGGTAGAGCCGCCCCCGGAGCGCCTTATCCGCGTCGACGGGGCGAAAATCTGCTCTTGAAATACATGGGGCCATGCTATATAATTGTTCCCACGCCGGTGTGGCGAAATTGGCAGACGCACCGCACTCAAAATGCGGCGGAGCGATCCATGCCGGTTCGAGTCCGGCCACCGGCACCAAACCAATATAATCCGAACTTGTTTCCGATAGGAGATGGGTTCGGATTATTTGTTTTTTTGACCGTTACGAAACCGCCTATTTTCGCAACGGGGTGAAACGGAAACCTACATCTAAGTCTAGAGGGCCACGAAAGAAATATCACCACAGAAACGGCTAATGTGAGAATGCAATATAACACAGTCCACACATTTTTTGCCCATGTATTGATTGTGTGTCAAATAATTTGATATAATGAAGCCATAGCAAATCTGACAATGAAACGACTTTGGAATTTAAAAATAATCATTGGGGTGTGCTTTATATGGGAGGACGTAAACGAGCGATACCCAATTACAATCCGCATCCACCTGTTCACAAGGAACCAATAATAACCTCAGTTTTAGACAACATGAAAGAGGGAGAAGAATATTCCAGCACCATAGGACTTAAGAATGTGAATGTTGATGCTAGAACTGAACTCTTAAGAAGTATTCATGAAATAGAAGCTATACGCAATCGACCGGTTGCTTGTTACATTGCAAATGTCCTTAATAGCCGTATTACTCAATCTATTTCTATTGATAGTGCTGACGATGCTCCTTTTTTAGAAACGGTTAAGAGCATTCCTGCTAATCAAAAAGAACTTGATATTATTCTTGTGACCCCTGGTGGGTCAGCAGAAACAGTTGATTATTGGGTCAAACAATTAAGAAGCAGATTTGATCATATTGCATTTATTTTGCCATATATGGCAATGAGTGCAGGAACCATTTTTTGCTTATCTGGCGATGATTTGATAATGGATGAAAGGGCTTTTTTCGGGCCGATTGATCCCCAAGTTCCATCCAAAAATGGAAGGTATGTGCCAGCACAGTCCATTACTACTCTCATTGCAGATATACAGACGCGCGGACAGGAACAATTAGCAAAAGGATTACAGCCCAACTGGACAGATATTCAGATTTTGAGAAATTTGGATGCAAAAGAAATTGGAAATGCTCTGAATGCAAGCAAATTATCTACAAATCTTGTATCTGAATATCTTGAGAAGTACAAGTTTAAGAACTGGGAAACACATCAAAATGGTGTTCCTGTAACAGATGTAGATAGAAAAACACGTGCGGGAGAAATTGCCATGCAATTGTGTGAGCATTCCTTATGGTTATCACATTCCAGCCGGATAACACGTAAAATGGCATGGGACACTTGTAAACTAAAGATTACATACCCAGAGGATATAGGTTTGGCTAGTGCGCTCAGACGCTTTTGGGCTTTGAATTGTTTTTTATTAGAAAACTCAATGACCACAAAAATATTTGCTAGTTCAAGTGATTATACTATTTTCCGTGGAGAAATGCAGGCAAAATAATTTGAAAGGCGGATTGATTTCATGAACAAAGCAGATTTGTTCAAGCAAATAGGGTGGAGTCAAGAACTAATCGACCACTTTATCATCGCCGATGACGATGACTTCTCTTATAATGGTATTGAAGATGCACCTGCTCAAATGTTTGAAGCAACTACTACAACAATACAATTTCAAGCGCCAACTCGTGAATCGAATATAAATCTTCTTATCTAATCTGATGATGTTCTTTCAAATAAATTTTACTACTCCAGAATGTAAAATATATTTTGAACATTGGCAACATAAGATTGCTATCAAGCTAAGAGAACAATGGAATAGGAGAAGCTATATAAATGAGAAAGGCGGAGCAACATCCAAAACGGTGATGCTCCGCCTTTTTCTAATCACTATGCTGTTTTTCCCATGCTTCTCTGGGATCTTTTTTCTGCACCTGCCAATCTGCAAATTCCCTCTGCCCCTCTTCACTTTCATAGAAAGCTAGAATGTCAGGTAAAATGCAACGGGCAATGGCTTCAATCTGATGTTGTGGTATGGTGGTGTTATTGATTAGCTTTTTCCTTCGGCCCAAATAATCCCTCCATCCGGTCTGTCAGCTTCAAGTTACTGGTCACATTGCTGCTGTCAATCCGTCGGAGGCTTTGCGCCTTCCACCATACTCCTTCAAATTCCGTTACAAAATCCCACATCCCCTTCCTTTCCATTCCGGGTGAACTAAAAGAGAGCAAGCATAGGGAGTGTGGCCACACTCCCATAAAATCTCCGTTTTCGGCCTGCTGCCGGAGCGGAGATTTTTTCTTGTTGGGAGTATCCCAAACCCTCTCTTGATTGCTTCGCTAATAATACGCTCAAACTAGACGTTTCTACCCGGGATTTACAAAAAATCGTTGAGCGATTTCAAGTTGCGTGGTATGATAAAGATGCTATGAAGCAGAAAGAAGTGGTGTCGAATGACAAAACTCAACGAAGTGCGGCTCCATGCAAAGCCAGTGGATTGCGACGTTTGCATGGAGTAAAAATCGTCGCATAATCAATATGCTGGCTTTGCTGCTTGACGATCATCTCAAGGAGGAAGCCTGCATGAAATATATCAATGCAAAAAAACTTCTTCCCGATGCGCTGGTCAAGGAATTGCAAAGCTATATTCAAGGGGGCTATCTTTATGTTCCCGCTGATCAAGCGCAGCAAAAACGATGGGGAGAATCTTCGGGCTACCGGCAGGAATTACAGCAACGAAACCGCCAAATCGTAGAGGAGTTTCAGAACGGAACCTCTATGGAGGCGTTAGCGGAAAAATATTTCCTGTCCGTATCAGCCATTCGTAAAATCATTTATCAGAAATGAACCGGCGGGGTTGCAGAAATGCAACCCCTGCTTTTTGTTTGATACAGATTGATTCGGTATTGTCTGGTGGATGGAAAAGCGTTCGTATCGGCAGTACGATAAAAATAACAAATACATCACAAGAGAGGAAAAGACCATGTGTACTCGATTTGTCTACCGAGGTGATGATACCATCACCGGCTTCAATTTTGAGATTGACCTTGCCGTATGGGATCACAAAATCATAACAGAATAAGACCGCTTTTATATCGGCATCCTACGGCCCGATGGGGGGCGTCATTCCTATCATGGCGTGAACCGCAACGGAAATGTGGGAACCCTGCTGTATGTTCACGGAAACACGGCGGGAGCCTATCAGGGTTTCCAAAACTGCATGACAATCGCAGACCTGACAGAACAGTTTGTGCAGGCAAAAATCAGTTTTGACGATGTCCTGCAAATCGTGCAGGAACGGAAGATCGTCTATGCCCCGGATGCCACCATGCAGGCCATGCTGTCCGATAGGCAGGGCCGCACCCTGATCGTTGAACCGGGTATTGGCTGGCGGGAAGATGATGGACGCTACTCGCTGATTACCAATTACTCTGTCCTTGCACCCGAAAGCACAATGCCCTTTCTTGTGCCGGGAGATGACCGATACGAAAGGGCTGCTCAACTTCTGAACACTTACGGAAAGCAGTTTACTGTCACCGATGCGTTTTCTGTACTTCAAGCCGTCCGGCAGGAAGGGATCTGGGCTACCAGAGTTTCTTTCGTTTATTCGGCAAAGGAACATGCTGTTTACCATGTGGAGAACAACCATTTTTCACAGATTGAAAGATACGAGTTCTCATAACTTCGAGAGGAAGGAAAGTCATGAATCCAGAGAATATTTATCCTCGCACCAACGACCACGCAACCGTATATCTGAAAAATGTCATCAAAAATCCCAACATCCTTGTCGGGGACTTTACCATGTATAACGACTTTGTCCATGACCCACGGCAGTTTGAGAAGAACAATGTACTGTACCACTATCCGATCAACCATGACAAACTTATCATTGGAAAATTTTGCTCTATCGCCTGCGGGGCAAAGTTTTTGTTCACTAGCGCCAATCATACACAAGCATCCTTGTCCTCCTATCCGTTCCCGATCTTTTTTGAGGAATGGGGACTGGATGTCCAGAACATAACGAGCGCATGGGACTATAAAGGCGATATTATCATCGGCAACGATGTGTGGATTGGATATGAGGCGGTGATTCTGTCTGGTGTTACCATTGGAGATGGAGCAATCATCGGCACTCGCGCCGTCGTAACAAAAGATGTGCCGCCTTATACGATTGTCGGCGGCGTTCCCGCTAAAACAATCCGTAAACGCTTCTCGGATGCTACCATCGCAGCCTTGCTGCAAATTAACTGGTGGGACTGGCCTGAAGAAAAAATAAAGCAGCATATTTCAGATATTCAGGCCGGGAGAATTGACCGTTTGCAGCCGTTATGCAAAGGAGAGTAACATGATGGTCTATGAAGATACTGCGGAGCGCCACCGCTTTGACTCCTTCTGCAAAGTTGTCCTGCGCCATGCAATGCTGGACTGTTTTCGGGAATTTTCATATCAAAACAAATGGCTGGTATCTCTGAATTATTTGCCGCAGCCGATTATGGATGAAATCTGTACAACAGATCAGTACCCTAGCGATTACATAACCTTTTCAGCGGATGGTTATACACTGCAAATCAGCAATGAGCAGTTGGCAAATATCATTGAGAAGCTACCGCAGTCAGAGCGACGACTTTTGATTTTGCGCTTTGTGCTGGAACTGAACGACCGAGAAATCGGCAGGAGGATGTGCTGTTCCAGAAGTGCCATTCAGCGCCGCCGTACAAGTGTTTTGCGGAATATGCGGGAACAACTGATGAGGAAACTGCCATGAAAGAATCAAGCGGCAAATACAAGCCCCCACCACTTCTATCTGTTATCGAGGCAGCCCGCGCAGGAGAGGCCGATGCGATGGAACAGATTTTGCAGCACTATGATGCTTATATCAACAAGCTGTGTTTGCGGACAATGGTCGATGAAAGCGGGCAAACTCATAAGCAAGTTGACCCATATATGAAAGGCCGTTTGCAAAGCAAGTTGATGCAGGCCATTACGAAGAAATAGCAAAGCCGGGGAATGCCGTGCAAGGGTCAAGATGAACGCTTCGCGCCCTTGACGCCATTCCCCGGTTTTGCTGTGCAGTAACCAAGTGGGTGCAAGCAGAAAGCTGCTTGCGCCCACCAATCAGTATCATATCTACGCATTTCAGACGCAAAAGGCGAAGTAATATACGGCTTCTGGCGGTGTGTCAGCACTACGGTAATATAATTCCTTACGCTAACCGCTAAAACGGCTTTGAAATGCGTAGAAACAAGGAGGTTGAAGAAAATGAAAGCAGTTATTTACGCCCGTTATTCCTCCGATAATCAGCGAGAAGAAAGTATTGAAGGCCAAATCCGGGAGTGCACCGCCTTTGCTGAAAAGAACAATATCACCATTTTGCGCCATTACATAGATCGCGCCTTTTCCGCTAAGACCGACAACCGCCCGGAATTTCAGAACATGATTAAAGACAGCGGCAAGCGCCTGTTCGATATGATTATAGTTTGGAAGCTGGACAGGTTTGCCCGCAACCGCTACGACAGCGCCCGCTACAAAACCGCTCTGAAAAAGAACGGGGTTAAGGTGGTGTCTGCCACCGAGGTCATTTCCGACGGGGCCGAGGGTATCATTCTGGAAAGCGTCTTGGAAGGATATGCTGAATACTACTCCGCCGATCTGTCCGAAAAGGTAGTCCGGGGCATGACGGAGAATGCCCTGAAATCCAAGTATAACGGCGGCACTCGTCCTATCGGCTATCTGATTGACAGCGATCAGTACTTCCAGCTTGACCCGCTTACTGCTCCCTTTGTCCGGGAGGCATTCCAGCGTTACGACGAGGGAGCTACCATGACAGCCATCCGTGACTGGCTCAACGAGCAGGGTGTGAAGAACACACGGGGTCAGAAGATGACCTACAACAGCGTACAGCATCTTTTGAACAACCGCCGCTATATCGGAGAGTATACCTATCGGGACATTGTGGTGCCGGACGGCATTCCCGCTATTGTCCCCCAAGACCTTTTTGACCGGGTGCAGGAGAAACTGGCAAAGAACAAAAAGGCCCCGGCCCGCCACAAGGCCGAGGACGATTATCTGTTGACGACCAAGCTGTTCTGCGGCTACTGCGGGGCCTACCTCTGCGGCGAGAGTGGCACCAGCCACACAGGTACTGTCCACCACTACTACAAGTGCGTGTCGGTGAAAAAGAAGCGCACCGAGTGCCATAAAAAATCTGTCCGTAAAGAGTGGATCGAGGATTTGGTGGTCAGCGAAACCATGAGACTGGTAATGGACGATAAGGCGATTGAGGCCATCGTGTCCATGCTGATGGACTTACAGGACAGAGAGAATGTCAATCTGCCGCTCTATGAACAGCAATTACGGGAAACGGACACGGCCATTCAAAACCTCTTGAACGCCATCCAGCAGGGTATCTTGACCAAGTCCACGAAAGGCCGTCTGGAAGAACTGGAAGCCACGAAAGAGGAACTGGAAACCAAGATTGCCTGCGAGAAACTGGCGAAGCCCAAGGAGAGCGCCGAGTTTATGACCTTCTGGCTCCACCGCTTCCGCAAGCTGGATGTACGGCAAAAGTCCCACCGTAAGATGCTGATTGACACTTTTATCAATGCCATTTTCCTGTATGATGACAAGATGGTGATAACCTTCAACTACAAGGACGGGACGGACACTATCACTTTTGATGACCTCAAAACCGCATTGGCCGATCAAAAAACAGGTTCGGATTTGGATTGCTCAACTGCACCACGTCGGAGCAAAGCCCGCTTTGCTCCGACGTCTTTTTGTGCCTGCGGCAAAAAAGACGTCATCCGCCCGCTCCCTTGCTCATCCTTTCCAAATCGAACCCGCTGTGCTGGGCTTCGATTTGGGTATGGGTGCGGACTGGAGGGCTGCGGCATCCATGCTGCTGCGATGTATAAAAAATCCCGAACGCAAACGCGTTCGGGATTTCGTCTTGTTTGAGAGGGCGCGGGGACGGGGCGGCGTGTCCGCGCCTTTGCTTATGTGCCCTCGGGCCGCCGGGGTCAGCGGTTGGCCTCCGGGTGGTGCTTTTGGATGAAGTAGCCGAGGAAGCCGCCGGCTATGTTGGAGAGCTCATCGTCGGAGAGGCCCTGGCCCATGGCGTCCTTGAGCTGCTTGTGCAGCTCCTCCGCCTTCTCGGCGGAGATGTCGCCGAGGCCGCACTCGCGGCACATGGCCATGAACTCCTCGGCGGACGCGCCGACGAGCTTCTCCTTCAGCGCGGGGTCTCCGGCAAGCTGCTCGAGCAGCTGCTGGTAGTTGTTCTTTTCGCTGGACATTACGATTCCTTCTTGCGGTCATGACGGATTTGAAAACAGTTGAGCGAGACCGGGCAGGTCTGACCAGGTCTCGGATTTTGGTATTTTACCATTTCCGCCCGGGATGTGCAAGGCTTAGTTTCTACGCGCGGGGCGGCGGCGCGCTGTGTCAAGCCCGGACGCTCCGGCATAGAGTGGGCTTGCGGCGCCTCGTGCGCCGGGAAGGAGACATGAGCGACATGAAACGCACGGCCTCGACCGCGAGGCGAAAGGGCCGCATCCGGCTCATGGACAGGTGCCTGCTCGCCTATATGGCCATACTGCTGGCGCAGTCGGCGTACAGCCTCTTTTCGGCCGCCGCCCTGGGCACGGAGACGGGCGGCATTGACATCATCGTCCGCACCTCCACTGCGGCTGTCTTCGGCTATTTCCTCAGCGCCAACTACCGCCTGGAGGCCGCGCCCGGCGAGGACGACCCGGACAACAGCCTGCAGGTGGTCACGACGGCCGGCATCGGGCTCTTCTGCCTGCTGACGCTGCTGGTGTTCCGCGCCGCTGCGCTGCTGGACCCCGGCCTCGCCGCGTCAGACTCGGCAACGGCCACCCTGGCGCAGTTTCGCGACTTCGTCTCCGGCTGCGTCGGCTGCCTGATAGCCGGACCGGCAGCAAGAACGGAATCTAACCCAGCCATAACCTGAGGAGGATATGCAACAATGGCCGAGATCACTGATCTTCTCAAACTCAATTACAGCCAGAGCTTCGATATACAGGGCATGCAGGAGGCCGACATCAACCTCAGCCTCAGCCCCGCCGTCCCCGCCGCCGCCACGGTCTACGGCACCGTGACCGACGGGACCAACCCCCTGCCCAACGCCACCGTAAAGCTGTTCGACAGCCAGGGCGTGCCCTACCGCCACGTCCTGACGGACACGGAGGGCGCCTACGCCTTCACCAACGTCCCCGCCGGGACCTACACCGTAGCCGCCGCCTGCGCCGGACACCTGATGAGCCCGGGCGCGGGGCTGACGCTCACCGGCGGCGACAGCCTGCAGGTGCCCCTGGTCTGCGCGCCTGAGACCACACTCTCCCTGGGCGCCATCGCTGGCCTGGTCACCTCCACCGGGCTCGAGGGCATCCTGCCCGTCGCGGGCGCGACCATCACTCTGCGCGACCTGACCGGCGCCGCCGTGGCCTCCACCACCTCGGCCGACGACGGCGAGTTCGTGTTCTACGACGTGGCCGACGGCGTTTACAGACTGCTCGCCACGGCCGACGGCTATCTCGTGACCGCGCCCATCGCCGTCACCATCACGAGGGGCTCCATCGCCAACGTGGCCGTCACGATGGTCCTAGACAGCCGGACTTACAGCGGCACGGTCAGCGGCATTATCCGCGGCTCAAACGGCGCGCCGGTCTCCGGCTGCTTCGTGGGCCTCTACGCCGTCACCGGCGAGGGCGCCGCGCGCGTGGAGAGGCTCATCGCGGCCACCAAGACCAACGCCGAGGGCAAATACCTCTTCGGCGGCGTCACCGGCGGCAAGTATATCGTCAAGGCAAAGCAGTCCGCATAAGCCGCGGACGGCAAAGGCGCGGGGACACCTCCCCGCGCTATTTTATTCACTTCGCTGCGCGAAGCGCGTCTGAAAGTTTCGCCCGCCTTTTCAAAGGCGGCGGGGTGCAGGGGCGGAGTCCCTGCCCGCGCTCCGCTTAAGCGCGGAACCCCCTTATGCTCTCATAAGCGCAGGAGGGGGTCTAAGGGGGAACCCTCGCCGGGGGTTCCCCCTTTTATT
>ERZ827528.4574-NODE-4574-length-10101-cov-3.400358_pt1 | contig 10101 bp, 7 predicted proteins | sample MGYA00519768_ERZ827528 | MGnify/ENA primary metagenome ERZ827528 (study PRJEB31778, sample SAMEA3449343) | human gut metagenome | biome: human gut; feature: human-associated habitat; material: faeces | place: United Kingdom | collected 2010/2012 ...
CCCGCCCCTTCTCGCACCCAAATAACTTTTAGTATAAATAAATTTTATTTTGCCCCAAAAATGTTTATATTGCATTATACCCGAAAATAAATATAATATAGTAACATAAAATTTAAACGGAGGTTTTTTGTTTTAATGCTTACCAATGCTTCTTTAACCTGGCTGGAAATTTTTCTGCGCGTGGGTTTTGCAATGCTTGCCGGTGCTATAGTAGGGCTTGAACGGGAAATATCCAATCATCCCGCCGGTATGCGTACGCATGCCCTTGTCTGCATAGGCGCTGCGCTCTGTTCAATGATAACCTGTCAAATGGGGTTTGAAATTGCAGCGCTGCATGAAGAGCAGGTACGGGTGGATATATCGCGCATAGCGGCTGGCGTGGTTGGAGCTGTGGGCTTTTTGGGCGCCGGCACTATAATAAAGATGCGCAGGAATTCGGTGGTAGTGGGGCTTACTACAGCCGCTACGCTGTGGGTAACGGCCTGTATGGGTTTATCCATAGGCATGGGCTATTTCAAGATAAGCTTTGCTGTGCTTGCCGCCTCCTTAATAGTTACGATAAGCTTTAAATATTTAGAGCAGAAGATGACCGCCCTCAAGGGTATTATTGATGTGGATGTAACCTTTATAAACCATAAGGAGATGACAGAATTTATATTTGAATACTGTGATACCCGGCTTATACAGGTAGTCGGCATAGAATACCTTGGGAATAAAGACGAAACAGATGAAAAGGGCAACCGCCTTTTCAGACACAGATATACCCTTAAATTGCCCCGCGGGTTAACCTTGGCTACGGTGCTTAGGGACTGGAACATGCAGGATTCGGTTATAATGGCTACAAAGGCAGTGAAGCGCACAGACAGGGATGAGGAAGAATAAGTATAAGTAAAATTATCTTTACATAACATCTAGTCATATTAAAATTATATTATATTGTCATATTTCTTTTAAAGGACGCAGGCATATATAAATGCTGTGCGTTCTTTATTTATCCCTGCTTTGCGGGATTTGCGCCGCGGCAGTCCAGAGCCAATTATAAATAATTTTTATAGAACCCTAAAAAAGCATGTCTTGTAATCCGTATTTTCATCCAATATAATAAAATCAAGATAAGGAGGTTGAATAAATGAAGTTATTTAAGCGAGCACTGATCAGCTTTGCGGCCCTGCTCATTTTAGCGGGTACAGCCGCTGGATGCAGCCAGGAAACGGCCCCCAGCGCTACGCCCGCGCCTACTAATACGGCCGCCGGCCAAAGCGCGCAGGCTTCCGCGGGCGCTGCCGAGGGGATATTTAACGCGGGCGAGGAATACAGATATTTTGCCTGGGCTATTACTGAAGAGGATCCCTTCCCTAACAATACTGAACTATATAAGCGGCAGAAGGCTGAAATGAAGGAAAACTTGGAGCAAACCTACGGCATAACCATAAGATATATCGGTCCTGAATCTGCAGACACCTGGACTACAGAAATAGGCGCTTCTGCTTATGCCGGCAGGCCCATGACAGATCTTTTGGATTTCGGCGCCTCTTGGACGCAGGTGGGAATTTTCAATTATCAAGGTACAGCTGGAAATTTGTTTGTTCCCATAGGAGAGTATGCGGATATAGCTGATTTTACAGACGAGCAGTACTGGGACCAGATTTCCCAGGAAAGCTGCACCTATAACGGACAGCTGTATTTCGCCGTTCCCTATAATTCCAGCGTAGGCAACTATCAGGTAACTTTCTTTAACAGGCAGGTGCTGGCTGATGCGGGCTATGACGATGATGTGCTCTATCAGCTTCAGGCGGACGGTGAGTGGACATGGGATAAATTCCGTGAGATAGCCGCCGCTACCACCGATATGGATAAGGGCGTATACGGCACGGCCTTTGGCCAGACAATAGAAAATTTTGTATATTCTAATAATGCGGCCTTCTTTGAAAAAACAGAGTATAACGGTACGGTTATAGAGCAGTTTGCAGGCAATAAGCATAACGCCATAGAAGCATGGGATTTTCTGCTGAGCATGGCCAATGAAGGTACTGTCAATACCGAGCTTTACCAGGGGGACAATTACCTCTCGGCCGCATTTTTCAGAGGAGAGCTGGCAATGATGTGCACCTGGGCTGCCCGTGCCGCCGACCAGGATACAAAGGGAATGGATTACGGAATCCTTTATATTCCCAAAGGCCCGCAGGCGGATGATTACACCTCGGCTGTTATAGAATATAATCCCTTCGGCGTATACAAAGGACATGCCAATCCCGCAGGATGCGTAAAACTGCTGAACGAATTTGTACGTCCCTATTACGCTAAGGATTCAGAGGAAATAAAGGCGGAAATAGATGTTGAAATAAGCGAAATAGCGCTTGATGAAGGATCTGTCAATACGCTGAAAACTGTTTCGCAATATGCTGTTTCGGCAAATTACCGGCTTTATCAGCGGGTGCCCGTGGGAACTGACGGCAGCAACTGCGCTACCGTTATATGGTATTCGGGACGGCGCGAATTTTTTGACGGCGGAAAGAGCCCTCAGCAGTATTTTGATTCGGTAGCCGATATGATAAACCAGGCGCTGCTGGAGAATGTTTACAGCATGAAATAATTCCACTTGGGCCGGCCTGCCTGTTAGCTAAGCGCAGAGCGGGCCCGCCGCAGCATAATATGTCAGTTGTTTATAATAGCCGGGGCGCGCAGTGCGTCCCGGGCATTAAATAAGAAAAGGAGAGAATTTTATGAAAAGATTTTTAGCTGTTGCGCTGAGCGCGTGCCTGTTAATGCTCTGCACGGTGTTCATAGCGCCTACCATGGCCCAGGAGCCGCTGCCTACGGCCTATGTTGACGTTGAAGGCCTGAACGGTTATAAGGCATACGTCTATCAGGATTTTTCTGATGACGGATTGAGTATGTGGGTAAGTGATTCGTCTAATACATATACCATTGAAAACGGACAGCTTGCCATAACAAATTGGGCTGTATGGACCCAGGGCAAGATAGAGCAGGCGGGTTACAGCATAAGGGATATCGAAAGCAATGCTGCTCAGGGCTATGGCTTTTATGTAAATAATACTTATAGCGGCAAAGGCCAGTGGATTCGCCCTGTTTATTATATAGCCAACGGTAATAAAGTAGTTACACCGCCTGCCGGCACCGAATACATTCTGGTTCCAAGCAACGGAGAGGAAAGTACAACTGGGAACCTGTTGGATTCGAGTCAGTTCCTGTTGCCTGCTGGCTTTGAGGGCTATGTCCTGGTTAAGCTGCCCTTAAGCACTCTTGAAGGGTTTTCGCCTTTCGCCATGGTGGGCGGCAATTTAAATGTCAGCCAGAGCGCGCCGGTATATTTTGATAATTTCCTGATCTGGGCCGAAGACCCTGAGGCTGCGGCTACCAATACCCCCGCGGCTACCACTCCTGCGGCCACTGATACATCCGCGGCTACTACTCCTGCGGCAACGCAGACCGCTTCAGAAGAGACTACTGCCAGCGCGGCTGCTACTACAGCCGCCGGAACAACTGCCGCCGCAACGCAGCCGGTTTCCCAAACGTCCGAGGCGGCCTTGCCTACCCCCGATTTGTCCGACATGGTAAAGCTTCAGGGCCTCACGGGCTACAGAGCGTTTGTGTATGAGGATTTCTCCAATGAGAATATTACCATATGGCAGAGCGAGGATTATAATAAATACAGTGTGGAAAACGGCCAGCTGGCCGTAAGCCAGGCTTCGGGTCAGGCCTGGACGCAGGCTAAGGTTGAGCAGAAGGGCAAGGAGATAAGCCAGGACGTCTATAATGCTGCCGAGGGCTACGGTTTCTATATAAAGAATAACGGAAGCGGGCAGTGGATAAGGCCGTACAGCTATATTTCAGAGAGTAACCAGGTTATAACTCCTCCGGGAGAGAGCGAATATATACTTGTTCCTGCTGACGGAAGCGAACCGGTAAAAGGCGTGATGCGCGCTTCGGGCGATTTCCTCCTTCCTGCAAACTTTGAAGGCTATGTGCTGGTTGAGCTTCCTTTAAGCGAACTGGATGGTTTCTCGCCTTACGCTTTCTTTGGAGGCAATCTGCGCGCCGACGGAGAATATGGAACGCTGTATTATGACAATTTTATGGTTTGGATGAAGGATACTGATAATACGGGCAGCAACGGAGACGCAAGCATATTAATCTTTGCGGCGGCTTGTGCTGCGGCGCTGTGCGCGGCGGCGGCAGTGGGCGCTAAGAAGCGTTTTTCCAATAAATAATTTAGGCTTATGTTCCGGCGCGCTAAGCGCGCCGGAACATAGCTGATTATGCGTTCGCGCTGGAACTTCGGGCGTATTTTAAAAGAATGCCGCCCTTGATTTTAATTACCTTTTTTAAAAGGGGCTATTGACTTTATGACCACCAACTCATTAAAATACACACGGAGCATGGAGGAGTTTGCGGATATCCTTGCAGTTGTCAGGCAGGCGAGAACGCTTTTTTTAAAGGGCAGGAATGCCGTGGCATGTGTTTCATCCAAGCAGGGCAAATGCAATTATGTTACCAATATGGATTTAGATATCCAGAGCTATTTATGCGAGCAGTTAAAGAGACTTTATCCAGCGGCCAAATTCATTGCCGAGGAGAATAACGGGACTTCGGAAAAATTTAACTATCATGATGAATTTTTTATCATAGACCCCATTGACGGCACTACTAACTGCCTGCATGATTATGCGAGCTGCGCGGTATGCGTGGCCTATGTCCTGGGCGGGGAAACTCTTTTCGGAGCGGTCTATTCGCTTGCGGACGACGAGCTTTTCTATGCCGCTGCGGGCTGCGGCGCTTACCTAAACGGCAAGAGCATACATGTCAGCGGAAATACGTTTGAGCGCTCTCTCGTTTGCATAGGAACTGCCTCGCATGACTACGACCTGTTAAACAACACTTTCTTAATTGCGCGGGATATGTGCCAGGCAGCGGAGGACGTGCGCAGAAGCGGCTCGGCGGCTCTGGATATCTGCAATGTGGCCTGCGGCAGGGCCGAGGTTTTCTATGAGATGCGCCTGTTTTCCTGGGATTACGCAGCGGCGGCGCTTATTCTTCAGGAGGCGGGCGGCTGGGTCAGCGATTTTTACGGAAGTTCGCTGAATTATGAAAATATCACCTCTCTGCTGGCGACCAACCGGATAGTGCATCCCCGCGCGCAGGAAATTATTCTGCGCCACTGGACCAGAGGAGAATAATTAAATAACACCGCCTCAGTGCGGATGGGAGGTATGGAGTATGGGTAAAATATTAAATAAGCTGAAAGGACTGCTGGTTCTGGCTGTTTGCGCCGTTCTGCTGGGAATTGTGCCCGCAGGCCTGGCTGTGCCGGAGGAGGAACTGCTCGAGGGGCTGTTCCTTCAGTCGCAGGCTGATTTTGACGGGGACGAAGCGGGAAATACCATAGATTTAAGCGATGATACTGCCGACTGGCTGCTGCACGGCGCGGCCATAGCCTTTATTACGGCGGACGGGGAGGGCAATATAGTTTCCATTCCTTCGCCTGAGGGCGGCGGCCATCATGAATTCCAGATGCAGTATGCTAACGATTTGGAAGGGCAGGAGTACGCCTTCAGCGTGGATTTTAAAATGGCGGGCGGTCAGGACGGAATCTTCATTAAAGGCTGTGAACCTATTTACAGGGTCAACCCGGCCTATCAGGATTTTGAAATGCTTTTCTGCAGCTCCACCTATTACGTTCAGAACGGCGGCCAGTCGGTAAGCTGGAACGGCATGGGGGGAAGCGGCTTCTGCGTTACAGCCAGAGATGAAAATACGCTCAGGATAGACGTAGCTGTGTTTGAAGAGGACGGCATATTTGTTTCGCACCGCAACTGCGCCATACCGGTTGATTTTGATATCAAAAATGAGATGAATACATATACCTTCCGGGACAATAATGCCGGAGAGGTAAGCTGTTATATAAACGGCGAGCTGTTCGCTACGGTTGAATACAGCAATGTTGTTACATATCCCCAGGATACTGACGACACAATGCAGTACGAATTTTATAAAAACGTTACGGTAAAGGACGCGGAAGGCAGCGAGCTTTTAAGCGTGGAAAATTCCCGGCTCTCTGTACGCAATGTCATTGCGCTGGCCGAGCGGGGTTCAGCCTTGGAATTTGACAATATCGCCGTTTATACTGCCACTGAGCCTGAACCTACCGATGAGCCCACGCCCGAACCAACAGCCGAGCCGACAGAGCCGGATGTTGAGCCTTCGGAGCAAGCGGCTTCTCCCAGCCAGGAGGCCTCCGCGCCTTTGACTCAGACAACCGATGCCGGCGCCCAGACGTCTCCGGCTGAGGAAGAGGACGAGCCGGCAGATTATACGCTTTATATTGTCCTGGCAGTGGCGGCTGTGGTAATTATAGCGGGGATAGTGGCATTTATCGTTATTAAGAATAAGAAAAAATCAGTTTAACGCTTCAATTAAGACGGCATTAGAGTACCGGGATAATGCGGTCAGGAAGTGATGAACGTCCCTGTCTTGCTGTTTGTTGCTCCATGTGAGCCTGTTAAATGCCGTTTCTGCGCCATGCAGCGGCGCAAATCAGCTCTTAACTTATTTGGCCTCATTCCTTGGGATGCTTTATGGCGGACGGAAAAGGCGTAAGGGGGAGACCGGCAGCTGATTATAACGCTGAAAACAGGACAGCTTTTCGGCTGGAGCGCATTATCCCTTATACATTAATGTTAGCCATATGAATAATAATATAAGGCCGCCGTGCGCGATGCTTAAAAGCAGTTTAACGCCCGGCGGCTTAAGCAGTATTTTATGGGCGGAAGGAGAAAAATTATGCTCAGGGTTAAAAAGGTGTATGTGGATTATTCGGAGTATGACGTTATTGACAACGACCTTCCCATGTTTTCATGGAGCGCCGTTTCAGAATTAAATAATTCGGAGCAGGCGGGCTATGAAATAGAGGTCAATAAAAAGAACGGCGGGAAAATATGGAATGCCGCGGCGCTTAACCGGGAACAGAAGGCGCAGTATGCAGGTCCGCCCTTCGAGGCGGGCGAAATTTACGGCGTGCGTGTCAGGATTAAAGATAATCACGGCAATTTGAGCGCATGGTCCGAGCCTAAAGAATTTACTGCGGGCCGTATGGACTGGCAGGCGGGATGGATAGCGGTAAAGGAAGATAAGGTGCGCGTGCCTGCTCAGTTTTATACCAGCTTTGAAAATAACGGGGATATAGCGGGCTGCGTGCTGTTTGTGTGCGGCGTGGGCTATCATAGGGTAAGCGTAAACGGCCGGCCCCTTAAAAGGGGCGAGCTGGCTCCCTCCTATACTAATTTTGCAAAACTATGCTGCTATGAGGTACTGGATGCAGCACAGCTGCTTAAGGAGGGCGTTAATACCGTGGCCGTAACGGTGGCTGACGGCTGGCGGCGCATGGACAGCCAATTTATTTTTGACCATATACGACGGGAGATAGAATTTTTCGGCACGCCCCAGTTAAGCGCCTCCATAAAGCTGACGCTCACGGACGGCAGCGTAAAATGGCTGCATACCGGCAGTTATGAATGGAAGGCACGCCGCACTCCCATTATTGAAGCCAACCTTTATGACGGCATGGTGTACGACGAGCGCCTTGAAGGCAGGGAGGAAGAATTGACGGTAGAGGACGCGCCTTGTCTGGGGATAATGCGCGCCGATGCCGCCGAGCCTATAACCATGCATGAAACCTATAAGCCGGTAAGCATTTTTTGGCCCAAGCCTGGCGTGGCTGTAGTGGATTTCGGCCAGAATATAGCGGGAGTCTGCCGCCTGCGCCTGCCTAAAAAAATGCAGTGCGGGCAGAGCGTCATTATTGAGCACGCTGAAATGCTGGATGAGGACGGCACGCTCTATATGGCGCCTCTGCGCGGGGTAAAGGCACGGGACGAATTTATCTCTTCGGGACGGGAATATGATAATGAATATTTTATGCCCGCCTTTACCTATCACGGCTTCAGATATGCCCAGATACACGGCTATGAGGATTTTTGCGAGGAAGATATAGAGGCCGTGGCGCTTTACAGCGATATGGCCAGCGGCAGCTTTTTTGAGTGCGGCAGTCCTATGCTTAACCGCATACATAAAAACTGTGTCCAGACCGAAAAATCCAATATCTACAGCATTTTTACAGACTGCCCGCAGCGCAACGAGCGCATGGCCTGGATTAACGACCTTACTCCCCGCTTTGAAGCGCTGCCTTATAATTTTAATATCAGCCGCCTGTTCACCAAAACCGTCCGGGATATAATTAACGACCAGCAGGACGGCATGATAGCCTATACCAATCCGTATATATACAGCGCCCGTCCGGCCGATCCCATATGCTCTTCTTTCCTTATAGCAGGGCAGCAAAGCTTGCTCTTTGCCGGAAACGAGGAACTGGTGCGTGAGGGCTACGAGCATTTTAAGGCCTGGGAGGACTATCTTTTGGGCCGTTCGGAGGATTATATTCTGAATTTTACCCTTAACGGGGACTGGGCTTCGCCTGATTACGCCTGCATAGACGCCGAGCGGTGCTATTCGGCTGTGACTCCGGGCGAATTGCTCTCTACAGGCTATTCCTATTATAACTGCCTGCTTTTGTCTAGGTTTGCGCGTTCTCTGGGTAAAAGCGAAGAAAGCGACAAATATGCTCAAACCGCTTTGAAGGTGCGCGAAGCGTTTTTAAATAAGTGGTTTGACGCGCAGACGGGAAAGGTGGGCACAGGTTCGGACGCCTGCCAGGCCTTTGCGCTCTGGCTGGATATATTGCCCGAAGAAGGGCGCGCTAAGGCCGCTGAGTTTATGCGCAACCAGCTTAAGGCTAATAATTACCGCTTTACAGCGGGCAGCATATGCCTGCGCTATATGGTGGAGATGCTTACCCGCTATGGATATGTGGACGACGCCTATACTCTTATGACGCTGGATAAATATCCATCCTACGGCTATTCCATTCAAAATGAGGGAACAACTATCTGGGAGCGCTTTGAGCTTAAAAAGAATCCTACCATGAATTCACATTCCCATCCAATGTACGCTTCGGTGGACAAATGGCTGTACGGCTATATCTGCGGCGTATCCGTGCTTGCGCCCGGCTGCTCGGAAATCAAAATCCAGCCCTATTTCCCGACGGGACTTTTAAGCGCGCAGTGCCGGATTAATACAATAAAAGGAGATATAGGCGTGCGTTGGGTGCGCAAATACGGCGCGTTCCATATATATCTCAATATACCCTTCGGCGTAAAGGCACAGCTTTACCTGCCCGTTAATTATTCTGAGGACGCGGCAAACGTTGAATACGCATCAGCTCAGGAAATAGGCAGCGGCTGCTATTGCTTTACAGTAGGAGACGGAGAAAGGATAAAATAATGGATAAGTGCGATAAATATTTTAATCAGAAACTTAAGGAGAATTACACCTATATTACAGCCCATACCGGATGCGAGGGCACGCCCTGGAACAGTATTGAGCATATAGAAGCCGCGCTTTCAAGCGGCGCTGAAATTGTGGAAATAGATATTCAAAATGACGGTGAATTGCTGTACCTGTCTCATGACGCAGTGGACGATCCCGCAAGCAGGCCGGAGCTTAAGACCTGTTTTGAAATGGTGCGGCCGCATAAAAGCGTGCTGATAAACTGCGATGTAAAGCATTTCGGCCTAGTTAAACCGGTTATAGAGCTGGCCAAAAGGATGTCGGTTGCAGACAGAATACATTTTACCGGGCAGGTCAGCAATGAGGATGCGCAATTTCTCAAGGAATCAGGGGAAATCTCAGGCTGGTGGAACAGCATTTTTCCTTCGGCGGACAATTATGCGCGGCTCAGGGAGGCGGTAGCCTATTTAAACGGCTATAACCGGGACAGGGTTATATGCGTGGAGTATCATATGGTTACGCCTGAATTACTGGAGTATGTACGGCAGAACGGTTATAATTTTACTGTTTGGACGGTGGACGAGGATGAGGATTTAAAGCGCATGATGGGAATGGGACTGGTTAATATTACCACTAAACGGCCCATTAGGGCGCTGGAGATAAGAAAACAGGAATTGGGTTATTAAAGAAAAGCTTTAGTTTTTAAAGGTTGCCCGCGCATACAGCTTATACCCCGCC
>ERZ827528.4584-NODE-4584-length-10085-cov-2.644566_pt1 | contig 10085 bp, 5 predicted proteins | sample MGYA00519768_ERZ827528 | MGnify/ENA primary metagenome ERZ827528 (study PRJEB31778, sample SAMEA3449343) | human gut metagenome | biome: human gut; feature: human-associated habitat; material: faeces | place: United Kingdom | collected 2010/2012 ...
AACTCTATATACAAATCTACTGAAAAAATCCGGAACTACATAATTTGCGGATGAGTTATTTATGACTACTTTTGCCCTAAAAATAAAATAGACGATGAGAATAGAGCAGAATTATTCGTTGGAGAAACACAATACGTTCCATCTCCCAGTAAAGACACGTTGGTTCATGGAGTATGAGACGGAGGAGGAGTTGCAACGAATCTTACATGATGAATACTTTCAGGAATGTTTATCCTTGCATATAGGAGGCGGGAGCAATCTATTGTTCATCAACGATTATAATGGCATTATCATCCATTCCCGAATCAAGGGGATTTCTATCTCGGCGGAAACGGACGAGTATGTATCGCTTCGTGTCGGGGCTGCGGAGATCTGGGATGATGTCGTGGCATACGCCGTATCGAAAGGTTGGGGAGGTATAGAGAATCTTTCTTTAATACCCGGTGAGGCGGGCGCTGCCGCTATCCAGAACATCGGGGCTTATGGTATGGAGATCAAGGATGTGATCGAGAGCGTGGAGGCTTATAACCAGTTGACATTCGAGAAACGGACTTTTACGAATACGGATTGTGAATATGGATATCGTAATAGTTATTTCAAGAATGAGCATCATGACCCCCACATCATAACTTATATTACGCTTCGACTATCCAAGAACCCTAGCTTTTCGGTTAATTATGGGAACTTAAAGGAGGAGTTGACGAAATATCCGGAAGTTACTTTGGAAAGGATCCGTGAGGCTGTCATAACAATTCGCAGGCAGAAGCTTCCCGATCCGGAAGTATTAGGCAACGCAGGCAGTTTCTTTATGAACCCGATAATTACGGCAGAGCATTTTGAGAAATTGAAAAAGCAATTCCCGGAAATCCCGTCTTATCCCGCTTCGGAAGGAAAGATCAAGGTTCCGGCCGGTTGGTTGATCGAGCAATGTGGGTTTAAGGGTAAAAACCATGGGCCGGTAGGTGTTTACGAGAAACAAGCGTTGGTATTAGTGAATTTAGGAGATGCCCGGGGGCATGAGATCGCGTTGGTTGCGGAGAGCATTCGTACCGCCGTAAAAGATCGTTTCGGTATAGAGCTTATGCCTGAGGTTAAATATGTCGGATAATGAAAATCGTTTTTTTAGGAACAGGAACGTCTACGGGCAATCCTGAGATAGGTTGCCAATGTGAGGTATGTACTAGTAAAGACCCCCGTGATTGGCGTCTACGGGCTTCGATCTTGGTAGAGACGGAAGGGAAACGGATATTGATCGATTGTGGTCCGGACTTCCGTTGGCAAATGATAACCAATAAGATTTACTATTTTGACGCCGTTTTAGTAACTCATGAGCACTACGATCATGTAGGTGGCTTAGATGATCTACGTCCTTTTGGCCGGTATAAAGATGTGGATATTTATGCGGAAGACAATGTCGTGGAGGCGATAAAGACTCGCATCCCTTATGTCTTCCGGGAGCATAAATATCCGGGAGTGCCTAATTTGGTTTTGCATACGATCGGGACGAAACCGTTTGAGGCCGCCGGTGTCATGATCACTCCGATCCGTGTAATGCACGCTAAGCTGCCGATCTTAGGTTTCCGTATCGGCAATATGGCTTACTTGACCGACCTTAAATATCTTCCGGAAGAAGAGTACGCTAAGTTGGAAAACCTTGATGTATTGGTTATTGATGCCCTTCGGAAAGGAGAGCATCAATCGCATGAGAGTCTGGAGGAAGCCTTAGCGAATATATCCCGTATCCAGCCCAAGGAGGCCTATTTAATCCATATGAGTCATCGCATAGGGTTGCATGCGGTCATTGAAAAAGAGTTGCCTCCGCATGTACATTACTCATATGATGGATTAACGGTGACTTTTTAAGTCATATATTGAAAAGATTCTTTATCTTTGCCAGCTGAAAATCTAGAGAATAGCTGCTTTTTTTAAGTTAGTCGCTTATAGCAGGAGTGGTATATAATAAAAAACAATAATAGACTGTATGAATTTATCGTTTAAGAACGTACTATGCGTATGTTGCTTATTGCTGTCGGGATCTGTGTATGCACAGGTTCCGCAAGACTTGATTGACAAGGCGAAAGCCGCTGGAATGTCGGATACGCAGATCCAGCAGGAATTAGCCAAGCGTATGAAACAAGAAGGGGGATCAGTCGGATCTCAAGCTACCGCTACCGATGCGAAGGTTAGCGACCGGGTAATGCCGGTAATCGATGAAGGACAATCCTTAGAAGCCCAACGTAGAAATAATCTTCCTGCTTCAGCTATGGAGAATACCGTATTCGGGCATGAAATCTTCTCAAACAAGAACTTATCTTTTGCCCCAGATTTAAACATCCCTACACCTAAGGATTATGTGCTTTCCGCTGGTGATGAGTTATTGATTAATGTATGGGGAGATTCCGAGCTAAACTTGAAATTAAAGATCTCTCCGGATGGTACGATCCTTGTACCAAATTTAGGTCCGGTGTCGGTCAGTGGATTGACGATCGCTGGCGCTGAGACTCGTCTGCGTCAGGAGTTGAGCCAGATTATGTCTACGCTGTCTGGTTCGGGAGAGGGGAATACCTTTGTTTCCGTCAGTTTGAGCCAGATTCGTAGCATGAAGGTGAATATTGTCGGCGAGGTAGTCGCTCCCGGTACGTATACATTACCTTCATTCGCCACATTATTTAATGCGTTGTATGCCGCCGGTGGTGTGAATAAGATCGGTTCTTTGCGTAGCATCAAGGTATATCGCAATAGCAAGGAAATCGCTAATCTCGACGTATATGATTATTTATTGAACGGAAAGTACACAACGAATGTTCGTTTGGAAGAGAACGATATGATTATGGTAGGCCCGTACGACCAGTTAGCGGTGGTTCGAGGTAAGGTGAAACGTAATCGTATTTTCGAGTTGCGCAAGGGTGAGACCTTGAAGCAATTGCTGGATATGGCCGGCGGATTTACCGGCGACGCTTATACGAAGGACGTACAAGTGAAGCGTAAATCAGATAGTCGTTACCAGATCTCTACGGTTTCGGAAGATAAGTTCGCTTCTTTCGTGATGCAGGATGGCGATTCTTTGCTGGTAGATTCCGTTATTCCTTTTTATGAGAATCGTTTGATCGTGACGGGAGCAGTATGGCGTCCGGGAGAATATGAGTTAAGTCCGTCGGTTCGTACGGTAAAGCAATTGGTAAAACAGGCCGCAGGTCTTAAAGGAGACGAGTTCGCCGGCCGTGCCTTGATTACCCGTTTGAATCCGGATTTCACGACTACGATGATCGCCGTGGATATTCGTGGTATCTTGAACGGTACCGCTCCAGATGTGGAGTTGCAAGCGGAAGACCAATTAAGCATTCCTTCCCTATTCGATTTGCGCGAACCTTATACGATCAAGGTTGGCGGAGCCGTGAATTATCCGGATACGGTGCTTCCGTATCGTCATAATTTGACAATAGAGGACGCTATCATGATGGCCGGTGGCTTAAGAGAGTCCGCTTCTTCTATTAATGTAGAGGTAGCCCGTCGTGTGAAGGATCCTAGTTCCAATCAGAATGTCAACCGGATCGCTGATGTATATAACTTCTCGTTGAGTGAGGACTTCAAGTTGAATGCGGGAGATACGATCTTTACGCTGGAGCCGTTCGATGAGGTTTATGTTCGTTTCTCCCCGGGGTATCATGAGCAACAGGTCGTGAAGGTGAACGGCGAGATCACTTTTGCCGGTAGCTATGTATTGGCTACGAAGAACGCACGTTTGAGTGACATTGTCGCGAAAGCGGGAGGCGTTACCCCAGAGGCTTATGTAAAAGGTGCCAGCTTGAAACGTCAGTTGACAGAGGATGAATTGAAGCGCATGGAAACCCTTCTGGCTTTAAGTGAGGCGAATAAGCAAAGCCGGGATTCTATCGGTGTAGCGTTGATGAATGTGAAGGACTATTCCGTAGGTATTGATTTAGAGAAAGCGTTGGCAAATCCGGGCAGTATCGATGATGTCGTGCTTCGTGATGGTGATGAACTTTATATTCCGCAGTTGCAAAGTACGGTGAAGATGAGTGGAGCCGTGACTTATCCGAACAGCGTGACTTATACGAAAGGTATGTCGGTTACGGATTGCTTGTCTCAAGCCGGTGGTTATAATGATATCGCACGTAAGTATCCGATCGTAATATATATGAATGGTAAGGTCGCTACGACGAAGCGTACCGCTATCTTTTTCAAGCGTTATCCGAAAGTGGAGCCGGGCTGTGAGATCGTAGTTCCGACGAAGACGCAACGTGAGCGCCGAAGCTTGGCTGAGATCATGAGTATCAGTAGCTCCGCTACCTCTATGGCCGCGATGATTACCTCTATTGTTAACATGATTAAAAACTAATCAGGCATGGATACGATAAACGAGATAAAAAGACAAGAGTTACCTGAGGAGCAGGAGATCGATTTAATCGAACTGGCGCAAAAACTGTGGAAAGAGCGTAAGTTCTTATTGAAAGGCTGTGGTATTGCGGTGGTAGTAGGTTTGATTGTAGCTTTCAGTATTCCCAAGGAATATACAACTACGGTGAAATTGGCACCAGAGACACAGGATGCGGCAAAAAAATCTAGTCTTGGCGGTTTGGCTGCTATGGCTGGGATTAATCTGAATGCCGCTGCCGGTGCGGATGCGATCTCTCCGGATTTGTATCCGGATGTGGTGCAGAGTACCCCGTTTCTGTTGGAATTGTTTCCGGTAGAGGTTACCGATAAGGAAAAGGAGTTAAGCACTACATTATATGATTATATGAGTGAACACCAACGCAAGGCTTGGTGGGGATATATCGTCTCCGCTCCATTCAAGGCGTTGGGTGCGGTAATGAGTTTAATCTCCGGTGACGAGGAAGAGTCTGAGGGCTTGAATCCTTACCATTTGACAAAGGATCAAGAAGAGGTGGTGAAGGCCTTGCAGGAGCGGGTTTCTGTTTCCGTGGACAAGAAGACCTTGGTTATCACGGCTTCCGTACAGATGCAGGACCCGGTTATTTCCGCTCAGATGACAAAGGTCGTTTTGGAAAACCTCCAGAATTATATTACGAATTATCGTACGCAGAAAGTAAAGCAAGATTTGGAATTTACCCAGAAGGTATTTGGCGAGTCACGTGACGCTTATTATAAAGCGCAACGTGCGTACGCTGCTTTCGAGGATGCCAACCGTAATATTATCTCTTTCAGCTACCGTACGGAGCAGGAACGTTTGAAGAATGAGATGACCCTTACGTTTAATGTTTACAATACGTTGGCGCAGAAGTTGGAGCAAGATAAATTGCGTGTACAGGAAGAAACTCCGGTGTATACCGTAATCGAGCCGGCTACCGTACCTTTGAAAGCATCTTCTCCTAAGAAGGCTCTTATCTTGGTCGGTTTTGTCTTCCTCGCTTTATTCGGATGTATCGGATATTTATTCGTAAAAGATATGTTTGTGGCAGCTTTCAAGAAAGAAGAGACTGGAGCTTAATTCCCGCAAACCGTAAAATAGACCACGGCCTCGTCATGACTGACTTGTGCCGTGGTTTTTATTTGTGGGAATAGCCGATTGATCCGAGTAGTTATCGTATCGCATAAGTTGGGGTAAAAGTTCTCCAAGGTTTCTTCATAGGGCTGCTCATTGAAGCAGCAAAGGCTTCCTTCATTATAGAATAAATCCATTGCCAACCATTGATTTTTCATTTTCCACTCCGTCGAGTCATTCATTTGAACCTGTAAATCTAAAGAGGCGCTTTGGATGAAGAGATTCATCGCGCCACTCTTGCCTTTTTTACTAATTAGATCAGCTAATTCCGGAATGATCTGTGCGGGGTACATCTGTTGCTTTTTCGCTGTCTCTACCAATAATTTTCGATTGTAGGACACCACGAATATACCCTCGTGGTAGTAACAACCTAGAAAATGCTTATCAACATCCGGATAGTATCTAACAGGAACGGAAGCTTCCTCTCGTTGCTGGGCAGGAAAAGTGAAAGAAGCGTCCAGTTGCTTGAAAATACGCTCTGCCGTATGACTATCCATAGGGGCGTACAAGACATCCCCTTGTGGATAATAAGCGATTAGGAAAGACGATAATTCCAGATTTTGCCGTATTAAAGAAAGGAAAATAGCGGGCGTATGATCCGAGAACGCCTTGCGTATATTCTCCATGGGTAATATCATCTTCTCGAATACAGGAGGACGATTGATGGCAAAAATTGCCGTGGGGCTTGGAACGACCAAACTATAGGGATCTACCGTAGCGACAAATTGCTCGTCGTTCATATGCTTGTAAAAGTACCTCACGCAAACGATCGCAGCCAAAAACAAGACAATGAATGCCATTATGTCTTTCTTGCCGATCCTCATGTTTGCTTTAGGAAGTATTTACACCAAGGCTTTAATCCGCATTCCTCACATTTCGGTTTCCGGGCGAGGCAAACATATCTTCCATGCAATATCAACCAGTGATGGGCGATGGGGATCAATTCTTCCGGAATGTTCTTCACCAACTCCTTTTCCGTTTCCAAAGGTGTCTTGCTATTATTGGTCAAGCCGATCCGGTTGGAGACACGGAATACGTGCGTATCTACCGCCATGGCTGGCTTGTCATATACAACGGATGCGATTACGTTCGCAGTTTTTCTTCCTACACCCGGAAGTTTCTGTAGCTCATCAATATCGGAGGGAACCACGCCTTTGAAATCCTCTATCAGCATTTTCGCCATACCTACCAGATGTTTAGCCTTATTGTTCGGGTAAGATACGCTTCGTATGTATTCAAAGACAACTTCCGGTGTGCTAGCCGCCATTACCTCGGGAGTCGGGAAAGCCTCGAACAGGGCAGGAGTGATCATATTCACTCGCTTATCCGTGCATTGTGCGGATAGGATTACCGCTATCAATAATTGATAGGGGTCGTCATAATGTAGTTCAGTCTCGGCTACCGGTACGTTTTCCTTAAACCAGTTTAATACGCCTTTATACCTTTCTTCTTTTCGCATTGCTTTTTCGGTTTCTGTTTTTCGCATCCTAAAGGTATAACTTTTAATAGGAATATACAAGCGGAGATGTGCCAAAAATAAGATACACCCGAATTGTACGAATAAATAAAAAAGTACCGATCTCCTTCTTCCATCTAAGAGAGAAAGAAATCGGTACTTTTTTATTTATTATTCCCTAACGATCTGGTGGATATGTATAGATTCTTTTCCTATTGTGGTGATTTCTAAAGAAGAGAAATCCTCGAACATGGTTTTATTTAATTTGATGTAGCCTACGTTCCCTTGATAGACGATGTTTTTCTCACCATCTTGAGAGAGGCCGGTGATAGATACCAAATTCTCGTTACTTCCGGAGAGGAAGAAAGATACGGCGTTGATATCATCGCATTTTATGTGAATTATTTCTCCCGGATTCAAGTTCTTATACGTATCTAGGTTCATATCGTACATCATAAGAGCCTCATTGATTTGCGGGTCTTGTTGGGTTGTCGCCGTGAATCCTAGTACATATAGCTCCATTTGCTGATCCGAGTTATTTCGCATACGGATATAACGGGCTTTCGGATCGATGGTGCGGATCGTATCCTTAGCGTTTTCCGTGGAAACATTGGGGATTAAGCTCCAGCTCTTTCCGTCGGCGGACCACTCGAATACCCGTCCGGGTTGGTTGCTTTTCGGAAGATTGAAACAGAAGGATTCCGCTTCTTTCTGGATTTCCCAGCCGATACCCAAATATTGATTAGGCTGTACCTTGACTACCTCGAATAGGGGGACGTAACCGACCGTATTGTCACCCTTGGCACAAGGCTGGCTCTTCAATTGGTCGATATTCGTGAATATGGAAGGGATGCTAACCTTCACCTCGTCTGGGGCGATACCGTCCGTAGATAGCAGGTTACGACCTGTCTGACGATATAAGTCTACGATGAAAGGGTGTAAGACTTTCGATCCGACTTTCACGCCTTTAGGCTGCGCCTTCTGGTTCAGCGTGCGGTTTATCAGTTTCATGCTATCTAGCAAAGCGGATGTTTCCAGATAGCGTTGCCACGTATAAGACCGGTCTTTCTCATACCAAGCGTGCGCCATATGCAGAGCGCTTGTACCGGCTTTTCCTAAGAACTCGAATTGGATAAGCCATGGATTGATTTGTTCGATCAGGCGTTTATTGGGACTTTGGCTGTAGATCATGCTCGGGGAAGCCGTGATTTGAGCGAATAAGGTTCCCAGAAGATTCGCGCTTTGCTCCGGGAACGTGTTTTTCTTATATCCGGCGAGGAATGTCTGGATAGGAGCCACATAGTTAGCGGACTCTTCCCGGCGGTATTGATGTCCGTTCGGACCCGGATCGCAGTTATGCTCGCAGAAAATGCGGAAAGCCATGGAGGCCTCCGGCATAATAAAGTCGCAAGCGTCTTTCCATGCCTGTGTAGGATCGTAATTCTCGATATTCCAAGTGTACATTCCAACGCCGAATATAGCGACCTTGGAAGCCTCGGCGTATTCCATAGGATTGGATACGAATCCGGTCATGGTGCCGGCGGCTTGCGTATCTAGGCCGTAGGCGGGTCCCATCAACAAATGATCTTGGCAATAATCGCTTACGGGGAAGTTCCACCAGATATAGGCGGGACGACGGATACGGCTGTTTACCCACTCGACGCCTTCTTTCGTGATATCGGCTACGACACGGTCTCCGGTCCACATGATTTGGATGGCGGGATCGAGTTGGGTACCGAGGATATCCAGATAATCGGTCTTAGCCCATGAACGGTTGTATTCGGTAGGGCACATGATCAGGGGTTGCACGTCATTTTTCTTGGTAATAAACTCCTTATGGATGTAATTCAATAAGCCGGCTTGCTTTTCCGGGCGGGCTCCCTCTCCGGATATATCATCGAAGAAAACGGCGAAAGAGCGTACGCCCAAATCGTACATTTTCTCGAATTTGGAAAGGATGTTCATGCTATCTGTCAGGCTCCATTGAATGTCTTGTCCCGGGTGGATGGCCCAAACGAAGTTTACTTTGTTATGGGCGGCCTCTTTCGCTAGTTCCTTGATATGCTCGGCTTCCTCGGCGGGATAAGGTTTGCGCCAGTTGGGGGAGCTGTGATAAGGATCATCTTTCGGACCATAGATATAGGTGTTCAGCTTGATCCTTCCGTAAAAGCGGATTTGCTCGATACGGTCGGCGTGGCTCCAAGGCTGTCCGTAGAATCCTTCCACGGTACCCCGGAATAATACGTCCGGATAGTCTTTGATCGAGCAGAGAGGCAGGATCTTCTTACCCTCGTCATATTTAGCTAATTGCTTGAGGGTTTGGGCGGCGTAAAACAAGGAATTATCGTCTACGATCCCGATTGTGATGCCTTTTCTAGTGATCGTCAGCGTATAGGCACCCGAGCGTTGCATTTCCGGAGTTTTGTCTTTTAGTTTCTTGATCTCTAAAGGGAGAGATTTGCCGGATTTAGCGAAAGGTAGCGCTTCTTTAAGTAGTTTGACCGCATCTGCGTCTGGATTATTTATACCCCGTAGGGTATATCCATGGGACGGTGCGTATGTTTGGCTGGAAATAGTCACCTCTTGGGGCTCGGGGAAGATTCCTAGGGATAGCTTTTGGCTATGCGTTAGGCTGCAAACGCCTAGAAGGAGCATGGTGGCGAGTAAATACTTTAGTGTCTTCATATGCGATATGATTTAATGTTAACGTTCGTAAATGTATGAAATAATTAGACACGGAGCACACGGAGGGCACGGATTTGTTCCGTGCCCTCCGTATTTAGATCTTATAGGGAGAATAGCAATACCCGGTTATCCGGATTTGTCCATTCATGAATCAAGCTACGCACGTCGCTGTATTCGGCGGGAGTGAACTGTTGCTTGTTCAACTCGATCGTACGTATCACCTCGATCGTATTTCCTTTCGGAGTGATCGTGCGGGTTACTTTACCAAAAGGCTTGCTTATCACTTGCTCTTTTGTGGAGGTCTGCAACTTCATGCCCTCGGCGGGAGTAATCGTATATGTTACCTCTTCCTTGATTAGGGAGGGGAGTTCGAATAAGTTGGAACGCTTGCTGTTCAAGGCGCTCATGCCCCAGCTA
>ERZ827528.4590-NODE-4590-length-10082-cov-2.942555_pt1 | contig 10082 bp, 6 predicted proteins | sample MGYA00519768_ERZ827528 | MGnify/ENA primary metagenome ERZ827528 (study PRJEB31778, sample SAMEA3449343) | human gut metagenome | biome: human gut; feature: human-associated habitat; material: faeces | place: United Kingdom | collected 2010/2012 ...
ACACATCATAATGCCTGTCGCACGGTACAGCGCCTGAGCAACATCGGTCTTTGTCAAACAATGATTGCCATGGCAGGCACCGGTAAACATTACTTCCAGATATCCGCCCCTTTTTTTCACCGATAAACGTGCTACCTTGATACCCTCTTTTTTTAATTCTTCTAACGCTGTACACATATTCATCTGACCTCCCATTCTTTTTTCAATTTCTAAAGCCTGATTAATGAGTTCTTGAGATTCTGTAATTGCACCGATAACCAATCCAATTTCTGTTGGTATCGCACAGTCTTTATATACTCTATTTATTTTATCATAATTCCTTTCATAAATAGAACGGCTTAAATCAAAAACCATATTTACATCATCATTATGGAATTTCATGGTGTTACTTTTTTTAATCTCTACCAAGTTCATTTTATAATCTGATACCAGCGGTTTTATTTTATCTGGGATTTTTAACATATCTGTAAGGCACAATGGTCCATCCCAGTCAGAATCTTCATAATATACACAAAGCAATCAATGGAAAGTGAAGTGAATATTTGAATACGATGGTTGGAGAAAAAAGGGGGTTCCCTGGGGAACCGTTCGAGAAGGGGATATTTATATTTTCAACTTATGTTCCCCAGGAACATAAGTCTCCTTTGTTCCCTAAAAATTCAAAGTAACTAAAAAAGTCTTCATAATATATTTCCATATCATGAAGACCCTTTTAATATTTATCTACCAATATTTGATTACATCAAGCCACTTGTGGATAATCAATAACAGCTATTTCTTGCATTAATTTCTTAGCCATGTCAACAATTACTTCAAGACGTTCAGCAACATCATCTGTATAATACTTTTCTCCACACTGCTCGCACTCAAGGCATGGAACGTTTTTAATCACGATAATACAGTTTTTATAATTTACGACATGTGTAGTTGTACTATTTACAGTTGTGCTATTTTTACAATACATACACATATTTCTCACCTCTTTCTTCGAGTCTTTAAATCATCTTCAAATTTCTTTGTATCTGGATAATATACCGTGATAATGTATATATTTATATTATCACAGCCTGCAACAATATGCAAAATACGTCCTTTTACATTATATCCAAAAATCAAACAACTAGGATTGGGATAATCCTCTGGATAATCTTCTATAATTTCACCCGTTGCAATTCCATTTTTTACATCAGCCCGACTAATATCTCTCTCCTGCATTCGTTGTAAACAATGTTGTGTCCAAAGAATTTTTGATTCAGCACATAATTTTTGATATATTTCTATATTCATTCCTTTCCCTTTCTTTTGACAATATTACCATAAATATCATAATTATATTTCTTATGATTCTATGATATCATAACTTACTTTTTAAGCAAGCAATATCTCTTTTCTATCCAATGGAATCAATTTTATAATTCCATTGGATAGCTTTAATTTACATTTCTACTTATGTTCCCTAGGAACATAAGTTATATTAGACTTCAATAATATATGCTCTGTCCGCCAATTGTTCTGTTGGCTCTACTTCATTTTCATTTGTAATTTTAACAATCTCGGAACATATCTCCACATCATATTCACTTTCATGATATGGAAGTAAAATCATTTCATGGATAGAAGATGGAAGTACCATGATTTTCTTTGTACCTACCATTTCTGAAAAAGCTTTCATCACTTTTTTGTCCAATACTGCTGATGCCCCTCTATAATATAATTTATTTGAAATTATAAACATTTCATTTTCATCTTCAAGCATTGTTGTGGGTGCTAATATTTCTACAAGTTGTGTTTCTTTCCTTACATTTTCTTCTGCTATTTTCCATGCTTCAGATTCCTCAACATCTGCATTTTCTAACATTCTTTTATAAATTTTTGCTGAACCAATTAAACCATTTAATCCTTCAATTCTCAAAAACAAATATTTTTCAATCCCATCAAATTCTGTCTTACTTTTTATGATATCTTCCGTACTTTCTTTTTGAACTCCTACATAAATTCGTTTCAGAAACTCCTCTCTATTAAAGTATAATGGTTTATTTAATTCTTCACTTTCACGTACTGCATCATTATGAATTTGAAGCATTTCATTTACAATATCTTTTACTGTTGCTCCTGTTTGCTCTGCTTTCATTATTATATCTTCTGCATAAAATACTGGTATCATATATCTGTCAGAATCAATGATACTGATTCCCAAAAATTCTACGCCATTTTTTACAACATTTTCTTCTCTTACTTCATATCCCATTTTATTTAATTCATTGATAATATCGTTTTTTGTCATTTTCTTTTCTCCTTATAATAATCATTTAAATCATTTGGTTCATTATCTCCAGACCTGAAAATATTTATTTTCAAGATCTGATCTTTTTCTGCACGGGGAGCGTATTTTGTTTTTCGGAAACAATCGTTTCACGTCTATAGTCACCTCACTTTCCATTGATTGCTTTGTTCCATTTATTTTCTGAGTCTTCACTTATCTTTCGGGTTTGCGTGCATTTTAAATAGCAGATAACTATACCATTGCAAGGGGATAAGTGGTAAGCGGAACAAGCACTGCTTGTGAGCATTAAGGAACGTCCCTTGCAATGGTATAGTTATCTGCTATGATGCACATTAGCAAACCTGATAAGTGAGGACTTAGAAAGTAAATAGAACAAAGCAATCAATGGAAAGTGAGGTGAATATTTGAATACGGTGGTTGGAGAAAAAAGGGGTTCCCTAGGGAACCGTTCGAGAAGGGGATTTTTATATTTCGACTTATGTTCCTTGGGAACATAAGTTACTTTGTTTTACAACAACAAGCAGGAGCTATCTTTACTTTTACCTAAGATAGCTCCTGTCATTATCTTTTATATCTCCAGTTCGTCTTCTATTTCATACGAATCTGAAGGTAATTTATCATTATACTGTTCTTGCTCATATCTAGCTTTTTCATATTCATTCGTTGGAATATATAAACGCTTACATTCAAGAATCCCATCAATTTGTCGATCGATTAATTTATTTAGTTGCTCCAGTCGATTTTCCGGAAGATCAAATTCTCCATTTTTTTCAAACTTAAATCCTCTTAAGTTCTTCAGATCACTACGGATCTCTGGAGTTAACAGTGCATTAGCAATCTCATTAAAATCTTCTCCGATCTGTGTTGGCCGTGAAGCTAAATAAAGATCAAGATTTTGAAAATCTTCCTGCTCTGCATATGGAAGAAGTGCCTGATTATGATCAAACATTGGTGCCATTCTTTTTATTTGCATGGTTCTATTATCTACCATAAAACCATAATTACCCATATGTCGATCTGTATTTAATATTAATGCATCCAAGACTATCATTCTTCGGAAGTCTTCCTCACAATTGTATTCTTGAAATTTTCCCAAAATATCTTTTACTGAAACAAGCTTTCCAAAAAATTTTGTAATAGGTACATAGCCTTCTTGTTCAGATGTAAACAACTTACATTTGGATGCTATTTTATTATGGTATTTTTCGACATCATATGCTACTGCATCTCTACAGATTATTTTGGCAATTTGAGATGAATACATTTCCGAATATGGTTCTAATCCTGCATTTCTTGCTCCTTCGCTGCCTCGCTTTAAAAGATAGATTCCATCATCTTCTTTTACCCAGCATTTTGCAAAACTTCCTGATGTGCCAAACTCTGGTGATGTTGTTGTAAATTCTTTTCCATATAATCCACCTTCAAATGCAATTTTAGCAATCGTTTCATCGAACTGATTCTCATACAGTGATACATTTTTCCATTTTAAAGAACTATCTATTGGTTTGATCCAGAATGTATCATTTAAGGATAATGCATGTGTAACTCTTATGAAGCCATCCAAATTATAGCAGCCACACATTCTTAAAAGATCTGCAATATATTGTCGATGCTTCGGAGCTTGTCTTTGACTGATCCATGAACCAATTCCATCATATCCATATGGTCTTATTTCTAAATATGATTCTTCTTCCTGAAAACTTACACCAAGAGGAGAATTATCGCAGGTAAATTTTAATATTTTATCGTCTTTATTCATCAAATAAAATTCATTTTCTAAAAACATTGTTATTCCCTCTCTGATTTTAATATTTATGTGCTTTCATTATATCATTGTATTCTCCGCATATAAACCATTTCTTACTTTTCACAACATACTTAAATATTTTCTTATAGCTGTTTATATGAAATCGATTTAATATTTCTACAACTCCTTTGTAATAAACACAATAGTATTCTCGATTTGACTTGTCTATTTCTGTTCTTGCTCCTGCAATCTTCATTTCTCTTAATCTAAATTCTTTAATGTCACCGTTACACTCTAAGATCTGTAACCTTACGTCTGGAATTTCTCCAACTATATTTACCAGCTTTGTTTTTTCTAGTTCTTTTACATCTAACATATCATCACCTCATAATGGCATTATATAAGAACATACGTTCTATGTAAAGAAGATGATATTAATTGCAAATTTCGTGGCAGTTATTCTTCCTGTCATCTTTCATATTTACATTGTAACAATTGAATTTTGAAAGGAGACTACACGATGTTAAAAAAATTTATTATATCCATTGCAAACTGGGCATTTAAGTTACTATTAAAGTATGGGATTATCCGATTGGTAAGAACACTGATAATAATCTTAATTCCACTTTATATAACTGCTTTGGTACAAAAACGTTTGCTACCCATATGTGTATTTATTTCCCTGTTGTGTATGTTTTTAGCCTTTTGGATAATCTATCTATAAACACACAAAAAATAAACAAGAAGCACCAATGATTACGTTCTGGTGCTTCTTATTCTATATCTTGCTTCTTTTTGCTATTTAACTACAACCTTGCACACCATCTTTTTCTTACCAACACTGATCGTAATCTTTGCTGTTCCTTTTTTGACAGCTGTGATCTTTCCTTTTGAATTGACCTTAGCAATCTTTTTGTTGGATGTTTTGTATTTTACCTTTTGTGTGCAAGTGATCGGTTCGATCACTGGTCTTAGCTGATAAGATTTCTTACGCTTTAGATTCAGCTTCTTAGGAACGTTTTTAATGGATGTACAGGCTACTGCATTTTTCTGTACTTTAACACCGATTGTCTTTTTCAGGTTTGATCTCATTGTGATCGTGATCTTTGCACTTCCAGTTTTCTTACCGGCTTTGATGATACATGTTCCATTTGGTTTTCCTGAAACAGTTACGATCTTCTTGTTGCTGCTTACCCATGACTTAACAGAATCTCCTTTTGCTATATCAGTTAATGTGAATTTCTGTGTTTTCTGTCCACGTTTTAACTGTAGTTTTGGGGCATTGACTTTTAAGACTGGTTTTAGTTTGTCTCCAACAATCCTTGTTTCTTTTTTACTGCAGGAATTACAGGTACGTTCCTGAACAGCTCCACTATAAATACTCTGAGCTTTTACAGTTTTCCAATTACTAAACTTATGTCCAGTCTTAGGAGTTGTTTCTGTCTTTGTTTCTCCGCATTCAGTACAAGTGAATGTCTTAGAACCATCTTTTTCGCAAGTAGCCTTCTCTTCACTTGTTACTTTCCAGTTATGATCGGTTTTTTCTGTCGCAGAACCTTTTTTGATCAGCTCTCCACAGTCGGTACAGTAAGTATCTCCTGTGTAACCTTCTTCCGTACAGGTCGCTTTCTTTTCATTGCGGAGTTCTGTATGCTGATGCCCTGTTGCTTTTAGTACCTCTTCTTTGGTTTCTCCACAAGACTTACAAGTGTAGACTTTTAAGCCATCTTCGGTACAGGTTGCTTTTTTGGTTACCTTTCCTTCATCCCATGTGTGGTCTTTCTTTGGAATTGCTTCTGTTTTCGTGTCACCACAAATGCTGCAGGTATAGGTTTTGCTTCCTTCTTCTTTACAGGTAGCTTCTTTTGTGATTTCGCCATCATTCCACTGATGTTCTGTCTTTGGAATGGATTCTGTCTTTGTCTCTCCACAGTTCTTGCAGGTGTAAGTCTTAATTCCCTCTTTCTTGCAGGTTGCTTTTTCAGTTACTTTTCCATTATCCCAGGAATGTCCAGTGGCTTTAATAATAGTTCCCTTGTTGATCAGCTGACCACAATCCTTGCAATAAGTATCCCCAGTGTAACCATCTTCTTCACAAGTTACTTCTTTTTTATCTCTGATTTCTGTATGCTGATGCCCAGTGGCAGGAATCGTCTCTACATATGTTTTATCACAGTCTGCGTCTGTACAATGATACGTTTTCTCTCCGTTTTCTGTACAAGTTGCTTTCTTTGTGATCGTTCCCTGATCCCAATGGTGGGATGTGACTGGAATCTTTTCTGTCTTTGTTTCGCCACATGTCTTACAGGTGTATGTCTTAACACCTTCCTCGGTTTCTGTTGCTTCTTTTGTAATCACTCCGTTATCCCATGTATGACCGAGTTTATTGATCACTGTTCCAGATTCCAGTTTTGTGCCACAATCACTGCAATAGATATCACCGGTATATCCATCTTCTGTACAAGTCGCTGCTTTCTGATCTTTTGTTTCCTTATGTAGATGACCGGTAGATTCAATGGTTTCTTCTCTCGTTGTACCACAGTTTGTACAGGTGTATGTCTTGATTCCTGTTTCCGTACAAGTTGGTTTTTTGCTAACCTTACCACTATCCCATGTATGGCTTAATGGGTTATCTAATGTTACGTCTTTTGTTTCTCCACATACGCTGCATTTGTAATGCTGAATTTCTCCAATACCACACGTTGCAGGGGTTGTAGATGTAAGTTTCCATGTATGATCCAACTTTTCAAGAACTTCTAAATCCAGTGATGCTCCGCAAACGATACAATCTCGGCGTTTTATACCATATTTTTTACATGTCGGCTGAATAATTTCCCATTCCCCAGGAGTGTGGTCAAGCTTTGCAATCTTTTGGCCGGCACTTATTTTCTTATTACAAACACTACAGTAAGTATCTCCTGTGTATCCTTCTGCTTTACATGTTGCTTCTTTCTTATTACGGATCTCTGGAGTATGATCTTTCTTTGGAGTTTGATATCTTGAAGTTGTTCTTCCACAATTTTTACAGACATAATAGCTGATACCTTTGGATGTACAGGTTGCCGGAGTTTCGACATGCTCTTCATAGTCATGTTTTGTTTTTGGGATATCTTCGGTCTTTGTTCCACCGCAGCGACTACAGGTATAAGTCTTAACTCCTGTTTCGGAACAGGTAGCTTCTTTTGTAATCTTTCCTTCATCCCAGGTATGACCTAGGGCGGGTTTGGTTTCTACTTGCTTTTTTCTTTCACAAAGACTATGAGTACACGTATAAGTTGTAATTTCCGGATTTTCACAAGATTGCTCTTGAGTGATTTTTGCATTACCCCATTCATGACCAAGGGCCGGTGCTGTTTCTACATACTTTTTATATAAACATCCCTTGTTTTTGCAAGAATATACTGTTGTTGCAGGGTTTTCACATGTAGCTCCATTGTGTCCACTTTCCCATAAATCATGATTTCCTTTGCATATGGAATGTTCTTTTAAGTAGTTATCCTGTGAGATATTTTTGTAGGTATCTTCTATCGTAGTACTGTCTGGTGTGTACAGAGAGAAAAAGTATTTCTGTCCATATAATACTTCACTTCCTGGTTCTCCATCCTCTTTAAAATATGCATTTGTAGGATCTGCATAATAGTAAATTCCGTCAATCTGTACCAGATTCCATGCATGTCGAATTCTATTATCATTTCCTATACCATCTTCAAACAAAGCATTTAATCCTACAGCATTTGCCATATAATAAAAGGTTCCTGCGTATCCATCGCAAACGGCCAATCCATCTAAGACAGCTCCTGTTAGGTCGTGCTGATATTTTGTTTCATTATCATCGTCATATCGCACATTTGAAACAATCCAATTCGTGACTGCTTTAAATTTATCATAATCAGATTTTCCATCAAGATTCAATGATGTGATAACTTCATCTAATTTCTTTGTAGCTTCTTGATATCTATCTCGTTTTTCTCCATATCCACCACTTCCAGATACTTCACCTACATATGCTTTTTCAGACTCAGAATAACTTATATCATAAATTTGTGTCGATCCACCGCCCATAGCAATCATTGTATGTCCACCCTTTGGATCTCCTGTTTCTTTATATATTTCATTTTTTAAATCTTTATTAACTTGACCATTTTCAAATCTTTCATCCTTTGCAGCAGAACTGATCTTTATAGGAAAACTAAAACTATACCGATCATAAGCATTTTCCTGAACGATTTTTTTTGTAATTGCTGAAAGTTTTTTTATCATTTCATCATAAGAAGAATATTCCAATGTTTTGTCTGTTGTACATTGTATATATCCCCATACATTTTGCTCGTAATAGAATCCAGCTACGCTTGAATCAGCAATCTTTTTATATACACTTCCATCTTCTTCTGCATGAACATGAACTTCCGTGTTCGGTAACACACCCGTTGTTACCATAGCAGCAGATAACGCAACCGCCATCACAACCGCTGCTATCTGTTTTCCTTTTCTTACTTTACTCATAATCTTTCCTCCTTTTATATTTTTCTTTAAATATGAAAGATTTTTAAATTTTCATTTTTCACATATAAAAAATGAGTTTTCAAAACAGGAAGTTCGTGATTATTATCTGAAATTAATTTACTTCTTTATGAAATATTTTAGCAAATTTCATAAAGAAAATGAAGCCACAAGTTAATGTCATTTTTTCAAATATGAATTTAAAAAATCTCACAGTCCGAAGACTGTGAGATCATCCTTAGTTATCATTTTTTCTTTTTGAAGTAGTAAAATACCGCTGCTAAGATCAATGCAAATCCACCGATCAAAGGAAGATATGTCTTAAATCCACCAGTTGTTGGCAATTTTAGGTTTGCATCATTTGTGATCTCATACGTTGGATGATAGAAATAATAAGTATCTCCCTGCTTGATGGCATTGGAGGTATCTACATTTCCCTTGTCTACTTCTGCCTGTGTTACAGATAACGGAAGAGTTACAACCAGAGGTTCTTTTAGCAGATTCTTGCCGCTGGCTGTTTTGGTTTCCGTGATCGTGTAAGTATCTGGCAGCAGATCATCAAACAGAAGTTCTCCTTTTTCATCCGTTTCCTTGGTTGCAACTTCTTTTCCATCAGAATCCTTGATCGTAAACCGAACACCTTTTAAGGCTTTTCCTTTGGAGTCTTTCTTCTTTAGCTTAATGCTTCCTTTGATCATCTGGTTTCGGAAGGTTGCTTCTCCTGTGATTTTTGCAGATGTACTGCTTTCTTCCGGTCCGATGTCAAACATAACCGTTCCTGCTTTCTGATCTACTCTTCCATTGGGACTTGTCGTTGAGAGATGATTCAGCTTAAAGTATTCTTTCATGCCGCTTTCACTGCATGTATAAGTTCCATAGTACAGATCATCAAATGTTGTTGAAAGGCTGATCATCTTTCCAGGGTTTTCTTTTGTGAAGTTTTCCACTTCATTTTTCGTAAATTTCACATCTTTTTTATAAGCATGTTTCTTTCCATACACATCCGTTCCTGTCAGGCTGAATGTAAATACAGCATCTCCAACATCCATGTTCAGATTGGATGGATCAAGTTCCTTTGTGATGGTAATACTTCCTCTTCCCGGTGTATGAGAGTTGGTTGCAACTGTTGTATCCGGATCATCACTGTTTCTATCATAAGAAACCTTGTATCCGATCTGTTCATTTCCTGTCACAACACCTTCTTTTACTTCTTCCCATGTATACTCGATCTCATTTCCATTCTCGCATTTTGGAAGGACTTTGGATTTTGCTTTCCATCCATTTTCGGAATTTAACGTTACTGTATCTACCACATCCTTACCGTTTGCTAACAGATTGAACCTTACGGAATCTGGACGGATCTTATCCTGATCATTTTCATCATCCCATACTTTTCGGATCGTTTTCTGTACGGTCTTTGGTTTATGTGTGTTTGTGATATTGGTTGTGATCGTTGTGATATCACTGGATTTATCTGTAGATTCCTTTACTTCATAAGCAATCTCATATCCAGTCTTGGCATTTCCGTTAACAACAGAAGATGAATCTTCT
>ERZ827528.4595-NODE-4595-length-10075-cov-7.613074_pt1 | contig 10075 bp, 8 predicted proteins | sample MGYA00519768_ERZ827528 | MGnify/ENA primary metagenome ERZ827528 (study PRJEB31778, sample SAMEA3449343) | human gut metagenome | biome: human gut; feature: human-associated habitat; material: faeces | place: United Kingdom | collected 2010/2012 ...
CAACACAAAAATTTTATATTTTTTTAATTGTCTACTTGACGGGATGCACACCACGTAATATTTCCGCTCACCGGCTACAGAGAGTTCTGCTGCTTCTTCTCTCTTTTTCTCCTTTTTGTACAAATTCCAAAGAACAATTACTAACAGAACCAACAATAGAAAGAACAGAAAAGATATTTCTCGTTCCTTTATATATCCCAATATCATACTCATTCAAAATCTGCCCCATTTATAAAATATTTAGCTATTTTCATTGAAATGTCCAACTATCCATTTATATGGTATCACAAGATAATGCAAAACTCAATATTTGACATTTTCTGATTTGCGAAGCAAAACTGATGTTCTCGAAGGGCAGCCGAGCAATAGAACCCCTATATGCCCTATTTCCTAATCACACTAATACAGGTGCCGAGACAGTCTACTTCATCCATTCGCCGAAGCAGCATATCTTTCCCTCTTCCATTCAGGCATTTTAAACAGTACATTTCTCCTTCCATTTTAAAATAGCGGAAATAAGCTTTCATTCCATCTGTAAAGACGGCGCATTCTCCTAATTCAGGAAAACGATTCTCTAATAATATCCTGTCTCCTTTACAATATGCAGGAGCAAAGTTATTATTAGTAATCTCAATAGCCAGATAAACCTTTTTAATCATTGTGTATTCGTCTTCTACCGTACAACTATTGTAATCAATACCATCTCCAATACGGCCTACTGGAATAAAACATGGGATTCTGTGTTTCATTTTACGCAAATTCAATCTTTCTTTTCTTGCTGCCTTACATTCTAACCGGGCAACTAAACGAATAATTGCCTTTCCATGATTCCCACACTCTCTATAATTTTCAAGAAGTTCTTCCTCTATGCCCTCCTGTCCTTCTGAATTCTCCGCCTCTTCCTCTGTCGTACTCATATCTTTTAATAAATACTCAACGGTAACTTCAAGCGCACTTGCTAATTGAAAAGCAGTCGATACTTTTGGATCTTTTACTTTTCTATAATAAATATTACGCAATGTCTCAAATGGAACTCCAGAAAGTTCCGCCAAATCCGTAAGGGATATATCCCTCTCAATCATTAATTCTCGAATCTTATCACTGAACATCTTGTCTCCCACGGGTCATTACTGACATAACTTTTTAAAAACTTTTATAATTGTTATGTTATTCCTAATATTTTATTATGTCAATATACATATTAAAATGTAAAAGATAACAAAAAGGAAGGGGATATAATATATGTCTAACGTTTTTATTGATTTTGCGGGAATTTTCCATGTTAAAGATGACCTTTTCAGATTTATCGACACTATGGAAGATCATCAAAAAGTACTTATTTTTACTATAAACAGTGAAAATGATTTTAAAAATGTTTTACGCATCGAAACCTCAGGAATTCAAAAACTTTTGATGCAAATCGGAATTCCCGCTAATATGCTTGGTTTTTCTTACATAGTAACCGCATTAGAACTTATCGCACTTGATCCTGATTATTTAAACCACATTACAAAAGGGTTATATGTCGATGTTGCTAAAAAATGTTCGAGTACAGCCGCCCGGGTCGAACGAAACATTCGGCATGCAATTGAAATTGGATTTTTAAAAGGTGATTTAGAAGAGATTGAGAAAATTTTTCATTGCTCCTCTTATTCAGATAAAGGAGCTCCGACGAATTCTAAGTTCCTTGCGGAGGTTTATTATTATATGGTGAATAATGAATTGTAGTTTACTGTTCCATTCGGTAAGCAAATGGCTAAACAGACGAATCCATGAAATAAAATAATCCATATCTGCGACTAAAGCCACAGATATGGATTATTTTATTTCATGGATTCGTCTGTTTGTCCGTTATTTAATGAATTAAATCATCATTGTCTATGTTCCACAGAAGCAATCAGTTCTCCACCCTGTTCGTCAATGACAATCGTATCCTGTGGATATACCTCGCCGGAAAGTATCATTCTCGCAGCAAGGGTATCGACATGTTTTGTCAGATATCTCTTCAATGGACGTGCACCGTATGCCGGTTCGTATCCATGTTCGATAACATAACTCTTGGCAGCATCGGTAAGATGAATAGAAAGTTCCTTGTCTTCAAGACGTTTGTTGACATCGGCAAGCATAAGCTCAATAATGCCTCCGATATTGTCTTTGGTAAGAGGTTTAAACATGATAATCTCATCAAGACGATTCAAAAACTCTGGTCTAAAGTGGGAACGCAGGTCATTCATGACCATAGTTTCTGCATCGGTCTTGATGTTGCCATTTTCATCGATTCCTTCGAGCAGATACTGGGAACCGATATTGGAGGTCATGATTAATATCGTGTTCTTAAAGTCTACTGTTCTGCCCTGAGAATCGGTGATGTGCCCATCATCAAGTACCTGTAATAGCACATTAAATACATCGGGATGTGCCTTTTCTATTTCATCAAAAAGAACAACTGAGTATGGTTTTCTTCTGACGGCTTCGGTAAGCTGACCGCCCTCTTCATATCCTACATATCCTGGAGGCGCTCCGATCAGGCGAGATACGGAATATTTCTCCATATACTCACTCATATCAATACGAACCATGTTCTGTTCGTTATCAAACAGGCTTGCGGCAAGTGCTTTCGCAAGTTCTGTCTTACCTACACCAGTAGGTCCGAGGAACATAAAGGAACCGATTGGCTTTGTCGGATCTTTAATTCCTGCTTTCGAACGGATAATGGCTTCAGTAACCTTTTCCACACCTTCATCCTGACCGACAACTCGTTTATGGAGTTCCTTATCAAGATTCAATGTCTTATTTCTCTCACTCTCGGTAAGTTTTGCTACCGGAATACCCGTCCAGCGGCTGATGATCGTTGCGATTTCATCATCAGTTACAGATTCATGAACCATAGAAGATTCTCTCTTCTTTGCACTTTCTTCCGCTTCCTCTAACTGTCTTTGCAATTCTGGCAATTTACCATATTGTAATTCTGCTGCTTTATTTAAATCATAATTGCGCTGTGCAATCTGAATCTCATTATTTAAACTTTCGATTTCTTCCTTTAACTTGGAAACACGCTCTACTGCGGATTTCTCCTGATCCCAGGAAGCCTTTTTCGACTTAAATTCCTCACGTAATTCGGCGAGTTCCTTTTGCAGATTTTCAAGACGTTCTACACTAAGACGATCCGTTTCTTTCTTTAAGGCTGCTTCCTCGATTTCTAACTGCATAATCTTTCTCTGCACTTCATCAAGGTCGGCCGGAAGGGAATCTAATTCTGTCTTAATCATCGCACATGCTTCATCCACAAGGTCGATTGCCTTATCTGGGAGGAAACGGTCGGTAATATAACGGTTAGATAAAACAGCGGCACTTACTAAGGCACTGTCTGCAATCTTTACACCGTGATATACTTCGTAGCGGTCTTTTAATCCTCTCAAAATAGAAATCGTATCTTCTACCGTAGGTTCATCGACCATAACCGGCTGAAAACGACGCTCCAATGCGGCATCTTTTTCAATATACTGACGGTATTCATTCAGTGTTGTAGCACCGATACAGTGAAGTTCCCCTCTGGCAAGCATTGGCTTTAACAGGTTTCCGGCATCCATCGCACCGTCGGTCTTACCAGCACCAACAATCGTGTGCAGCTCATCAATGAATAAAAGAATCTGTCCATCGCTGGCTTTGATTTCTTCAAGAACTGCTTTTAAACGTTCCTCAAACTCACCACGATATTTCGCTCCTGCTACTAAAGAACCCATATCAAGGGCAAATAATTTCTTATCCTTTAAAGAATCTGGCACATCACCTTTCACGATACGCTGTGCAAGACCTTCAACAACAGCTGTTTTACCAACACCAGGTTCACCAATCAATACCGGGTTATTCTTTGTCTTTCTGGAAAGAATACGAACGACATTACGAATCTCGCTGTCTCGTCCGATAACCGGGTCAAGCTTCTGCTGTTTAGCTCTCTCTACAAGGTCATAACCATACTTCTCCAATGTCTCATAAGTGGCTTCTGGGTTATCACTGACAACCTTCTGGTTACCTCTTACTGTAGACAATGCCTGAAGAAAACGCTCTCTTGTAATTCCATATGCCTGAAACAATTTCTTAATCTCTGTATTCGGATACTTCATTAAAGAAAGGAAAAGATGCTCTACAGAAACATACTCATCTCCCATTGCCTTAGCTTCATCCTCCGCACTCACAAGTACCTGATTCAAAGACTTACTGATATAAGTCTGTCCACCAGAAACTTTTGGCTTCTTCTCAACTGCCTGCTGTACCTGTGACAGAAATGCTTCTTTATTCACTTCCATCTTTTCAATTAATTTTAAAATCAGGCTATCCTCAATCGTAAGCAGGCTATATAAAAAATGTTCCTGATCGATTTCCGGGCTGCCATACTGATAAGCCAGTTTCTCACAGTTATTTACTGCTTCTAATGACTTTTGCGTAAATTTATTTATATTCATATAAGTTCCTCCTAACCCGAAGATGCTTATTTGTTCTACACTTCGTATAACATATATATATCACTATCTGTTAGCCATGTCAAGAGATGAGTGCTAATTATTTTGTGAAGATTTTGTGAAGCCTTGATTTTACGGGCTTCACAGGGATTTTTCACTTGCTTTCGCACTCGATTTTCTTGATTTGACCACATTTTTACGACAAATTCTTGGAAAAATATATTCGTCTGATTTTCTTACCACATTTTACGACAACGACTTATGGTTTATACCACAGCAGGTACGGTTTCTGGCAGGTTCATTTTGGACATCTCGTTCTCCACATGAGACTTTTCTGCAATATGATTATAGACATTCATTGTAATCTGTGCATCTGAATGGCCCATCACATACTGCATAACTTTGGGATTGACGTTATTCTCACCCAGTCTGGTACATCCCGTATGACGAAGGGTATGCGATGAAATAGGAGGCATCAGCTCCGGCTCTCTCTTCTCTTCTTCTGCCAGTTTGCTTTCTTTCTTATTATAGGCATTGACAATATTTTTCAGAAAGCTGTTCACTCCCGCCGGCATGATCGGACGCCCATGCTTTGTATTGAAGATGAATCCACTACGTCCACCGATCTCCACATTACTCTGCAAACCAAGCATCAGATTCAGTTCTCTCTGCTTACGGAACGCATCATATACCATCTGTGTCATAGGAATGTCTCTGATTCCTGCATCCGTTTTGGTTTCTGAATCATGGAAACAATATCCTTCATCACCTTCATAATACACAAGCTGTCCACCTACATGAATCTCCCTGTTCTTCATATCCACATCTGACCAGGTTAAGCCGATAGTCTCACTCACTCTCAGGCAAGCTCCAAACATAACCTGCATCATTGGAAGATGAGGCTTATACACATTACTCTGTTCAACAAACTTCAGGAGTTTTTCCTGCTGTTCCAGTGTCAGTGCTTCTTTCTCCTTTGCCGGAGCCCCATAATCTCCAAGTGTTCCAGTTACCGGATTCTTACGGATAATCCCGTCTTCCACTGCCAGTTCAAAACTGGGATTCAATAAACCATAAAGACCTTTGATCGTACTGTGTGCCAGTCCTTCATCTGACAATGAGGAAAAGAACGTCCTTACGTGAGATGTCTTAAAATCTACAACACGAATATTTCCTAAAGTATTTCGTATCCGGTAGTCCCACATACGGATATAATTCTTTTTCGTTCTTTCCTTGATATTCTTTGTTGCCATGTATCGCTCAAACAACGTATTTACAGTCAGCTTCTTGACTGATGCGTCTGTAATAAGCAGATCATCCATATCCTTATTGATCTTCTTTTCCATTTCTCGCAGACTCACCAGATCAGCTGCATAAACCGAATTACGCTTTCCGGTAATTTCATCCTTGTAACGATACTCATAACGTCCATCCGGGCGCTGGTATTCACCTGTTTTTAAATTTCTGCCTTTATTATCTTTTCTTGCCATATCAATCATTCCTTTCACTTCATTTTTCGTTATTCGGAATGATTTTTGTCCTGTCGGTATCAGTCATTTACTGCCTGATATCTGCTCACAGATTAACATAATATTTTATGATTTCCAAGGGTAAATTCCTGCAAAATGCTAATTTTTATTTGCCTTTTTTATAGGAATATTTTTCACTTTTCATTCCGAAGGAAAGTTGTTGTATTTTATCCTCTCATCTTTCATTACACTGCCATTGCATCAATATATTTTTTTATCTTATCCACGTTATAAAGAACACGTCTTCCAACAATCACTCTTGCTTCTGCATAGTCTGCAATTTTCTTTGCAGTTACTTCTCCGCAGGATAACATTGCCATTAATCCTTCAATATCTACCGTCAGACGGTTCTCAGCCTTATACTCTGTTGTTTTTCTCATGATGCACATACCTCCTTTCCTCCGTATTCTTCTGCATCACCTCCCAGACAGCGGTTATGCCCGTTGTCAGTACACTCTACTTTTTGTTTAGACTTCTTACAATGATTTTCCATTCCGTTCGACGTGTTGGCTTCCATTTGTATATGGCGGTGTCAACGTTACAATTGACCTCTATCAGAAATCTTTCTGAATACTGGCAGCTTCTTCTCAAGCATACCAGCCGTTGCCGGAGTATCTTCGGTTTCCACATACTACTCTCTGATACAGCGATGGAATCCTGTGTTACCTTTAAGCCCCGAAAGGCACCCATACAGCTCATTCAATTTTCAATGTTCAACAATCAAAAGTTTTGTAGGTATACATTTTTGTACCTATTTCGATTTAATGCCATTATATCCCCAGTTACTGCTAATGTCAATAGCACTTCATGTGTTTTAGGTTCTTTTTTGTACTCTTTTTCATTGATTTTCTGCCAGCTTGTGTTATAATATGGACAAATAGTTATTCATTTCTTGATTTCACTATCTTTAACGGATGTTTATCAGGACTAATGCAGAGGTGACTTTATGAATTTTAATCTGAAACTAAAAAAAATCCGGACATTCCGGAAAATGACACAAAAAGAACTGTCAGAGAAGATCGGACTGACCGATCAGCATAGAATTGTACAATATGAAAAAGGTGTTCGTGTTCCAAAAAAAGATCTGGTTGATAAAATGGCTAAGGCTCTTGATGTTAATCCTTATACCCTCTATGATACCGCTGGACGTGACGCTTCCGAAATGATGGAACTGCTTTTCTGGCTGGATGAATTTAACCCATCTGCCCTGCATCTGTTTCTACCTCGGAAATTTCCTGGTGAAAAATGCAATGAAGTAGCTGACACTTCCGTTTACTACCATGACAACGATAGTTGGCCTGCTCATGCACCTGTCTGTATGTGGTTTGACTATGGAGTTCTGAATGATTTTCTGAAAGAATGGGTGGTTCGAATGGATGAACTGAAATCCGGTGTGATTACCAGAGATGAATATTTTGAATGGAAAATCAACTGGCCACAGACCTGTGATGGATGTGGAAAATATGAGCTGCAAATTCTGCTCGAACGGTACGCCTATTCTGAAATCGGCGGTACATTCATTCTGATTTAGCGGTACGCGTTTTCTGCTCAAAACGGTACGTTTTTCCTTTATTATTGTGATGTAACTATTATTCATCACAGTGCAAAGGAGGAACTATTATGCACGACTACAATACTATTCTTGGAGTCATAGGACTTCGGCTCAGTAAAGTCAGTTATGACTCTGTACAAAAACGTTACCGGATCGGACGGAGCGGGATTGCATTAATCATGAACCGCTACAAGGATTCAGGCTTATCATTGGATGATCTTCGACAAATGCCAGCCCCAAAGGTGGTTGATCCCATCTATCCAAAAGAAAACCTTCGACATAAGGATATTCCATTACCTGATTTTGAAAAAATACATGAGCAGATGATCCAAATGGGAAAACATGCTGACTTGAGTTTTCTATGGATTGATTATAAAAAAGAGCATCCTAACGGTTACCAGCTTGCTCAGTTTTATAAGCTGTATCGTGATTTTATGGTAGATACTTATGGTACTTCAAAAACATCTATGCCTGTGGAACGGATCCCTGGTGAAAAGATGTATATTGACTGGGTAGGCGACCAGCCGGAACTACTATTGGATACAACAACTGACGAACTTCGGAAAGTTCACATTTTTACAACTACACTTGGTTTTAGCAGCCTTGTTTATGCAGAGATCTTTCCGGATGAAAAACTTCCACATTTTATTACCGGCACAGTACATGCACTGTCTTATTATGGGGCAGTTCCTAAATATCTTGTCCCGGACAATCTGAGAACAGCTGTTACCAGGCATAGTAAAGATGAACTTGTGCTGCAGTCAGCTTTTTCAGATCTGGAAACTTTTTATGATACGATCATTCTGCCGCCACCACCAAGGAAACCGAAAGGCAAACCAACAGTTGAAAATCATGTGCGTTTCTTGGAGACGCATCTGGTAGAAGAATTAAAGAAAGATACTTATACCTCTCTGGAAGCTCTGAATGCTGCGGTCAAAAAGATCGTAGCAGACATCAACCAGCGTCCTTTCCAGAAAAAATCTGACATTCGGAAATCCCGCATGAATGGATTCGAAAAGTACGACAAACCGCGTATGAACCAGCTTCCAGGCGAAAGTTATACACTTTGTGATTATAAATACTTTCTTAAAGTTCCAGATAATTACCACCTTGAGTATGATGCCCACTACTATTCTGTATTGTATACCTATAAAGGGAAGCCTGCAATTCTTAAGGCTACAATGACGGAGATACGGATCTGTGATGAGTATAACCGGCTGATCTGCCGCCATCCAAGATCTTACCGTGATTTTCCTCTTTACATTAGTCATATGCCTCCAGAACACCTATATTACAAAGAAGTGAATGCACATGACGGAGCTTATTACAGACGATGGGCATCTGTTTATGGAGAATCTATGGTAACTCTTATTGACAGGATACTCCGCAGTTCCAAGCATGAGGAACAGGCATACAACAGCTGTGCCGGTGTACTCCATTCCTGTAAAGATGTTCCTCACAGGCTGGTTCAGGAGGCTGCTGAGAAATGCGTAGAAGCCAATGCCTGCAAGTATTCTTATTTCAAGAAAGTACTTAGCATGGTTCAGAATAATCATTCCAGCAGCGCTATAAACGTAACCGGAAAACTTCCTTCCCATACAAACATCCGTGGAAAGGAGGCATACAAATGAGTTCATCCCATGACATTACATTAACACCTCAGGAACAGGCTCTGATTATGCGTCTGAAGAGTTTCCGTGTTCCAGAAATGGCACATATCCTGGAAGAACAGTTGAAAGATCCCAATGCAGATCTGAACACTTTTATGGAACGCATGACAGCAATGGTTGATGCAGAGTGGCAGGCGCGGGCAGATAAACGTTTTAATCGTCTGATGAAAGAAGCACATCTGCGATACCCGGCGGCAGATCTTGACGAAACTATTTACCGTCCAGAACGTCAGCTTGATACCCAGACAATAGAACGACTGAGTACCTGCCATTGGATAGAGGAAGGAAAGAATCTCATTGTAACAGGATCTTCCGCCAGTGGAAAAACTTATCTAATCAATGCTTTTTGTGTAACTGCAATGAAACAGTCTAAGAGTGTAAAGTATATAAAAGCGAACACTCTTATGAGCGAAATGGAACAGGCACGTATCAAATCCACAAATCTGGATTACTTGAATAAGCTGACCAAGCTGGATCTTCTTGTGATCGATGATTTTGGCCTTATGGATCTTGATCTTGATAAATGCCGGGATCTTTTTGAAGTCCTTGACACCAGGGATGGAAGAAAATCAACTGTAGTCATCTCACAGTTTCCAGTCAGTACATGGTTTGATATGTTTGCTGATAATACCTACGCTGATGCGTGCCTTACACGAATCACAGATAAACATCATACATATCGTCTGGAGATGAACGGTATAAATATGCGTGAAACAGAATGATATCATCTAGCGGTACTTCGTACCGTTAAAAATGGAATAGCCGTTCCGCAGTAGCGGAACTGGCATTCCGTTTGAGCGTAATTTGCAAGTTTATCCGCAGGCAGAGATCCAGAGATGTGTGATCCATATGCTACGCAATTCT
>ERZ827528.4607-NODE-4607-length-10054-cov-3.566857_pt1 | contig 10054 bp, 7 predicted proteins | sample MGYA00519768_ERZ827528 | MGnify/ENA primary metagenome ERZ827528 (study PRJEB31778, sample SAMEA3449343) | human gut metagenome | biome: human gut; feature: human-associated habitat; material: faeces | place: United Kingdom | collected 2010/2012 ...
TGATTTCCACGTCGGCAATCTCCTCGGCCAGCGCCTTAGAGTTATCCGCGCCGCGAAGATTCTTCGACAGCTCCTTGGTCAGCTCGGACATTTCCTCCATAGCCATCACAAGCTGCGATTGCTTGCCGTAGGCCCTGACGGCCTCGGCGTAGGTGTCGCACTGGACGGGTGCCACAATCGCACTCAGACGCTCCTGAAGCTCCTTGTTCTTGCACTCGCAATAGCAGATTTTGTCCCGTGCCTGCCTGAGTTCAGCTTCAAGCTCGGCCTTCGTCATATCACTCATTTGAACACCCTCCCGGTCTTGACGTCTTTGATTTCAATGCGGCTGACAAGCTCAAAGCCGCAGTTACGGATGATGAATTTAAGGACCCTCACGAGGTCGCTCACGCGGCCATCCAGCGCGTTTTCTTCACGGACGATAGATTTCACGCCCTCATACGCTGTGGGGTCGTAGTAGCCCTCGCTGTTCCTCTTGGGGTAGTTTGCCATACAGACCTCCTAACAATCGACTTCGATTACGGCGGTCGGGAACTTATCGCAGTTGTCCGCAATCTGCCTGAGAAATTCCGCTGTGGATTCCACCGTGCCCCAGCAGTTGCCCGGCTCAAACTGCCGGTAGCGCTTCGGATGCAGACACAGCCGGGACGCGCCCTGCATGAGCACGGGGTACATATCGGCACAGCGTTTGCCGTTCCACTCAGAGGGATAGGAGCCGCACACCTCTTTAATCATGGCGGCGGTGTTGGACGTGTGGTTGATCCAGTCGTCACCGACGTACACCCACTGATCCGTACCTTCAAGTTTGGCCTTGAAGCTCACATCATAGCTCACTGTGTAGCCGCCTCCTTTTCCTGATACTCTGCCATATACCGCAGCACCTCGTCTGCCTTGGCAAAAGCTTTGACCAATCCGCCGTTTGCGTCCGCTGACCGTACCACGGTATAACCGGCATAAGCGAAGGCGGGAGTACGGCCATTCAGGAAGAAGAAACACATATCCAGCGCGTCGCAGTACATATAGCTGTTTTTGACCACAAGGTCTTCTCGATCCAATTTGAAGCGGACCGCGAGCTTTTCCGCCCATGTGACAGCCCTGCTTTTTGCCGTGATTCTGGTGATATGCGCGTCAAGATTTGCGGCCTTGCAAGCGGCCTCAATGGCCGCCACCTGCTGTTCGGTAGAAAGCTGGACGCACGGGATGTTTGTATCGCTTTTCATAAGTGAGCCTCTTTCTGCGTCGTTTTTCATGGGCTGTCTCCTTTTTCCGCGTTCCATGCCGCAACGTCAACGCCGATCTCTTTCAGCTTGCGATCCGCAAGCCATGCGTCGTCGTCGGGCATTTCGTAGTAGTTGACCAGATCATCGTGGATGACCGTAAACTGTTCCCATGCGCGCCGGAGCCGCTTTTTCCCGAAGCCGAGGTACTTGTGCAGGAAATAAAGGATCATGGCGTCAACATTGTTCAGGTATTTACGGTCAGCCTCCACGATTTGCCGGTTTATCTCAATGTTCATGGCGCGCCGCTCTTTGGCGGTCAGTTCAGCGCCGTAGACTGTGCCCTTATACTGCTTAACTCTCATGGCGTCCGACCTCAGCGGGCGCAAACACATCCGGATTATCAACAATGACCGAATGGAGCGCGTTCGCCAGCTCGTCCACACGTTTTTCGTCGTGGTCGCGGTAGCCGAGGCCGAAATAAATCGCATGGACCATTTCGTGGATGAAATCCGCTTCCATTTTGGCCGTGGCCTGCGGGCTGACGCGGATAATCAGGTCGCCGTAGAGAATTTCCGCCGATACATTATTGATACCGAGATCCATTTTGTCGGTGATCTCGACGGTGTAGGTCTTGCTCGTACGGATGCCGTCTGCGTCGTAGGCATACTCTAACGTTTCTGTCTTCCCGTCAGAGGTTTTCGACGCCGTTTTCAGCTGTCTTCCGTTCTGCCAGCCGAAGCTCCAGCCGCCGTAGGACAGCGGGTTGCCCGAGGCATCGTAGGTGATCGCCTGCCCGTTGACAGCCGTCAGGAGGTCGTGCCACTGCGCGTCGCCGTAGGTGTAGGTCTGGAGCAGCGTCGTGGTATTTCCCTTTTTCTGGGAGACGGTCAGCAGGTTTCCGGCTGTGTCGTAGGTGTAGTAATAAGTTAGATAGGCTTCTGCCTCTCCGGACTTGTAATATGCCTCCGACGTCAACTGATTCTGGCTATCATAAGTATACTCGACGAGCTTGTTGAAGTCGCCGGTGCTTTCGCTGATCATGACCAGATTACCGGCCTTGTCGTAGCTGTATTTCTTGCCCTCGAGGAGCATGCCGCTGTCGCTGCCGAGGCGGACGTTCCGGAACTCCACCTGCGAGCTGCCGCGGTTCCAGCTCACGTCACGATACGCGTAAGCCGTGTTCATAATAATGGAGCTTCCGCTTTTCGCTGTAACGCGATTCAGCCGCTTGAGGGCGTCGTAGCCGAATTCCAGACTGTCGCCCGTCGCGGCCGTCATGGACGTCAGGCTGCCGTCGCCTTTTTCCCCGTCGCTGTAGGCGTAGCGCTCCGAGTAGGTCTGCGCGCCGAGCGTCCAGCTCTGGCCGGAGAGGCGGTTGAACGCATCGTAAAGGTGCTCCGTGCGCTGCGTGACGGAGCCGTTTTCATCCATGGCCGTGCTGCGGATGAGCCGCCCGAGGCTGTCGTACTCAAAGGCGTAGGAGCCGACCGTCTCGCCGTCCTCCTCGTACCGCAGGCGGGCCAGCTGGCTTTCGGCGTTGTAGGTGTAGCGGATGGTGAGGTCGGGCTTTCCGGTCTCGTGATACGACTTTTCAACCAGCCGGTCGAGGAGGTCGTAGGTGTAGGTCACGGCCGCGCCGTTGGCGTAGGTCGTCTGCGTCAGGTTGCCGCCGCGCGGAGCGTAGTCGTTCGTCGAGAGGACGAGGTTTCCGACGCTCGTGCTCGTCGCCTGGCCCCACTGGTTATAGCCGAAGGAGTAGATCTGGTGCTGCTCGGCTCCGCTCCGGAAGGTCTTGCGGTCGAGGGTGGCAAGGCGGCCGTTTTCGTAGCCGTAGTCGATGGCGGCGACGCCGTGGCGGTAGACCATGGTCGTCCGGCGGCTGTTGGCGTCGTAGGTATAGTTCGTCTCGCGCTTCAGGGCGTCCTTCGTCTGAAGGAGCTGCTCCGTCAGCGAGTTATAGTCGTAAAGCGTCGTATTGCCGTTGACATCCGTCACGCGTTGGGTGTGGTTGCGGTCCGGCGTCGCGACGGCGCTGCTCTCGAGGTACTTCTGCTCGTTTTTCTCCGTCGAGGTCAGCTTGGAGCCGGTGACGTTTCCCGCCTCGTTATAGGTCGTGGTGCTCTTGATCCCGGCGACCGAAGCGGAGGTGACGTCGTGGGCGGCATTGTAGGTATAGGTGTACTTTGCGCCGTTTGCGGCCGTGTAAGAGGTCAGGTCCGTGCCGGTATATCCGGCCTTTTCCGTGCCCGTGCCGGTCTGCGTGGCGGCCGTGACGTTGCCGTCGGCGTTATAGGAGTAGGTCTGCACCGGCTCCTGCCGCAGGGAGAGGTTGTCGAACCGGGCCGTGCCGGAATTGTGGTCGAACGCGCAGTAGACAATGATCCGCCGGATCGTTTTGCCGCTCTGCTTCGGCACGATGGTCCCCACGGCGCACTGCCAGTCGGCGGTGGCCCAGCTGAACGGGACGCTCTGCTGCTCGGGCTTTTCCACGCCCACATAGAATATCTCCGCGATCAGGCCGAAGTAGCGCGTGCTGCCGTCAAATTCCAAAGCGGCGTTCGGGGCGGCGTAGTCCGCCTGCGCCCAGCCGGAGAGCAGGAACGTCGTATCCGAGGAGCAGTTCAGCGCGACGGGCTGGCTGACATGGAGGATGCCATTGTAGCTGCCCTGCATGGTCATGGCCTTCGCGCCGAATTTGGTTTCCGCAGCCGCCGCCGAGCCGCCCTGCAGGTTCCAGCCCGTATCGCCGAATTCGAACGAGGCGTTCTGCAGGAGGTTATAGGTGGAGGCGGCCTCCGCCTGCTCCAGCTGGAGATCGTCGAGGTAGGCCGTGCCCGTGCAGCCGCGCATGCGGAAGGCGATGCGGCAGGACGCCGCCGGGGCCGTGAACGTGGCGGTCACGCGCTGCCAGCCGTTTTCGATGGCGGAGGACGGGCGGGCATCCGTCAGCAGGACGGTCTGCTCCGCGCCTCCACCCTGCACGACGGCCTCCAGCCGCGCGCCGCTGGTCCAGCGCAGGTGGGAGCTGGCGGAGAAGTAGCCCGAGAGGGTGTAGGTCTCCCCGGCGGTGAGCGTTACGGGGCGGGAGATGGCAGCTGCATCGCCGCTGCCCGCACTGTCCGGGAGGTAGAGATTCAGGCCGCCCGTGCCGTGACGGCGGTTTTCGTCGTTCGTGATCGTCGTGCGGGCCGCTGCGGAGCCGCTGCCGGTCGAGGCGTTCGTCCAGCCGTCCTCCGATTCCAGCCCGCCGTCCCGCAGGAGGTTTTCCGCCGTCATGCCCGTCGAGCCGACGCTCGTCAGGCGGTTATTCTGCTTGCTGCGCTCTGCGGTGGCCGTATAGGAAGCGGCGGAGCTGCCGAGGATGCGCGTGATATCCGTATTGGTGGTATAGGTGGAGACGGTGCGGCCCCAGTTGTCGAAGACGACCTCAAGGCGGATGTCGTCCTCCGTGCCCGCCTGCCGGTCCGCGCCGAACGCGCGGTAGCTCGAGCGGTTTTTGCCGTTCCAGCACTTGACCGTGTCGCCGGGCACATGCGTTCCGCCGTCGAGGGTGAATTCATAGAACTGGTCAATGGTGCCGTCCGTGTGGTAGGTATACCAGATGCCGTAATTGGCCTCGCCGTCGTGCGCGCCGTTCAGGCCGGTCGTATCGTAGGTGTAGTTCAGCTTTGTGCCGTCCGGGCAGAGGAGGTAATCGAGCTGGCGGACGTCCGCGGTGTTGTCGTAATGGAACTTTGTCTCCTTCCCGGCCTCGTCGCCGACGCGGAGGAGCCTGCCATCCGCGTCGTAGATCAGCTTGGCGAGGTATTCGACCGAAGCGCCCTTGTTCTGGCGGCAGATGCGGGTCAGGCGGTTAAAGACCTCGTTTGTCGGGCGCCAGCTTTTGCCGTCCGGGGTGTCGAAGTTGATGCCGTTATAACAATAATAAATGCCGTTGCCGTAGGCGTCCTTTGTATAGGTCAGGATGCCGTCGCGGAAGAAGGTCTCATTGCCGTTGTCGTCCGTTATGGTGAAGTTCGTGTGGCCGGTGTCGCTGTCCGGGTTCGCCTGGCACGTCATCTTCAGGCCGAGGCCGTCCTCGTCCCGGAAGACGCCGTCCGTTTCGGCTCCGCCGCCTCCCTCCTTGGAGAAATAGTGCTGCGTGCCGTCGGCGTCCGTGTAGACCCAGTAGAGGGTCTGCGCGTCGTCCGAGCCGATGCGGACGGACTGGACGCATTGCTGCGCGGAGAGCTTCCAGCCGGAGCCGAGCAGCATATTGCGGTAGTCGCGTGTATAGTCGGGCGGCTCGTTGGGGTTTTCTTTCTGCTGCACGCCGAAGGACTCCCGGCTGAGGCCGGAGTTGTACACGAGCGACAGCCCGAAGGGCATCACGCTGCTATCCGACGAGAGCAGCGGCACGACGAAGGTCAGGCGCTGCATGTGGTCGGAGATATAGCCGGTACCGGCACGGCCCGCGCTCTGTGTCTGGTAGGTGTAGTAGCTCTCCAGACCGAAGTCGTTGCGGTAGGTCACCGTGAGATACGACGCACCCGTCTGGAACGAGGAGACGATGCGCTTGCTCGCGCTGCAGTCCGAGCGCAGCAGGATCGCATGGCATTTCCCGCCGCTGTACCAGCTGCGGGCCGCGCGGGTGATATCCAGCGAGCGGTAGCCGTTCGTACTGGTCAGGCGGATGAAATCCTCCGTCGCGGTTTTATAATGATTCGTTCCGTTTGCATAAATTTTATTCCACGTCAGGGTCTTGATCCAGTCGCTGTACTTCTGATTTCCCGTCTTGTCAATTGTCAGCTGGTGGGCGTACAGGTACTGGAAATCGTCGGAAGAAACGTTGCTGAAGCCGGACTGTAATGCATGGATGGCAGCCGCCGTGACCATGCTGCCGGAGGGCAGTTCAGGCAGCTTGTCGACCGCCGCGATGGCCTGATATTCGCCGCTGCCGTTATGCTGGGTATAGCCGACCCGCACCGTGCTTTCGGGGAAGCTGGTGTCCGGCCTACCGGAGAAGACATAGGCCCACGAGAGGGAGCCGGACTGCGAAATCTTGACGATCGTCGGGTCGATGGCGACCGGGAACTGCGCCTCTTCCTCGATCCACGCGGCGTCCGCATCGACGAGCAGGCGGTAGCTGCCGCGGTCCAGCTCCTCGAGGCTGTAGCGCACGGCGTCGGAGTACGTCCCCCCGGCGTCGAGCATGTAGGGCGCGGGAATCGCGTAAACGGGCGATCCGGCCTCATCGAGCAGGAGGACAGAGCCGTCTTCCTGCATTTCTGCGGTCAGATCGCCCGTTTGCAGCACAAAAGAAAAGAGATAGCTGGCCTGCGCTTTGTTGACCAGGATCGTCTCTTTGATCGTTTCGCCGTAGAGCGTGTATGCAAGGTCAACGCCATCGTAAACGTCCGGGTAAAGCAGCGAGGAGCTGAGCTTTTCCGGGACAAACGGGTCATCTGAACGCAGAGAAAAAGGCTCCTGCACAACGGCCTCTGCCGCGTGGTAGGAGCGCGCCGGACCGGCAGGCTCCAGCTCGGCTGCAGCCCCGGTTTCAACCATCATTTCAGCAGCAGGTTCCTCTTCCGACGCCGCCGTTTCGGTCTCTTCTGCCGGTTCTTCCGCTGCTTCTTTCGTTTCTTCTGTCACCTCAGGAAGAGCGACAGCCTCCGTCGGCTCCGGAGCTGCCAGTGTTGCATCGTGACTGGGCAGGACGTCCGAATCGCCGTCCAGAAAGAGCTGCACCCGGTGCTCGTCCGCGCCCGCCGTGAAGACGGCGTCTCCGTTCAGACTGGCCGCGAAGGCGACGCTTCCGTCCTCCACCGCATAGGTCTGCCCGACCGGCTCGAGCGTGTTGTCGATGTCCTGCCACCGGCCGTCCGCGTCCTGATGATGGACCGGCACGTCATACTGCACCGCGACATAGCTTCCGTCCCCCATACGGAAGTGCTTGACGCGCTCACTGCGCAGCGAGGCCTCTTCGAACGCGACTTCAGCCGGCTCCTCGACCGTCCCCTCGACGGTATGCTCCAAATCTTCGGAAGGAGAAACCGCAGACCCCACCGCAGGCAGCAGCTCGACGCAGAGCACCACCGCCAGCAGGAGAGAAAGCAGCCGGGTCCATCGATTCTTTTTCATAGTAATTGTCTCCTTTTCATTTTTTTGAAGCATCCGAAATGTTCTATCGCCTTTCGGGCAGCTTCGTCTATAGCTCGTTGACCAGAAACTGGCAGTTTATGCCAATATTTTCCGAGCCTCAATTGAAAGAATATACTATTTTTTACAAAATGTCAACAATTTGCCAAAAGATGTACGGTCAGAAAGTCCAATAGGAAACTCTGCGCCAAAAAATAACGCCATAGTATTTTCCAGACCGATTGTCTGTTTCTGCAGTTAAAATTGCATTTTCTTCTCCGCAGTCAATGCATTCCGATTTTGAAAGTGATCTTGCAGAACTCCCGCGAGAACTTTTGACAAGTTGATACAAACGGCCGAGGTGAATGTATGAGATGGCAAAAAAGGAAAATACACAGAGCTGCTTCCAGCGGGGTCTTATATCGCTGCTGATCCTCGCTCTGCTCGATCAGGAAGACATGTACGGATATCAAATCGTGCAGGAAATCACCGAACGCAGCGGCGGAGCCATTGTGACAGAGGAAGGCTCCCTGTACCCGGTACTCTATAAGCTGCAGGATCAGGGCATGCTTTCCGGCGAAAAGGTATTGGTAGGCAAACGGATGACGCGTGTTTACTATCATCTGGAGGAGCCCGGCCGCCGCCGTCTGCAGGAGTTGAGCCGGGAGTACCGGGCGATCACACAGGGTGTTTTTCAAATTATTCAGGGGGGCAAGGAAAAAATGAACACAGCTGAACGGGCGGCAAGGCGCTATTACCGCAAGGTGCGGTCATGGCTGCCGGGCGGCAAGATGCGCCGGTATGTCATGACGCAGATCAGGGAGACCGTGCAGGAATTCGTCCAGGAACATCCCGACGCGGACGTTGCGGCGATTCAGGCACAGCTGGGAACGCCGCAGGAGATCGCGGCAGCGTATGTGGAAAATATGGAAACTGCAGCGGTCCTGAAGGGCCTTCGCATCCGGAGGCGTGTGCTGTTCGCGGTCTGCGCCACAACGCTGGCCATTCTGATTTCCTGGGTGGCTCTGGTCACCATCGTGACAGTCCAGGATAGGAATAGCATTGGCGACGCGCCGTACATCGAAGTATATATCGAGTGAAGCAAAAATAGAAATACGGAGGGATATTATGAAAAAAGTAATTGCCGGTTTGCTCGCCTTTGTCCTGCTGCTATCGGGGCTTCCCACGCAGATTGCGCATGCAAGCGCGGGAGAGGAACTGCTGGAAGTCATCTCCTATGCGGACGGCAGCTATCTTGAGATCACGCTGGAGACCCTGCCGCAGGCCAGAGCTTCGGGTTCTATAACGAAGGCAAAAAACTATATATTCAACAGCACTGAGGGAGTCCCACAGTGGAAGATCACCCTTACCGGCTCCTTTACCTACACCGGGACCGGCTCGACCTGCACAGCCTCCAACTGTAATGTCACAATTTACAACAGCATCTGGTCTGTTGCTTCCAAGTCCGCAACCAGAAGCGGAAACACCGCATACGGTTCAGCCAGAATGGTGAAGAAATATTTGGGAGCCATTACTTTTGATAAAACATATAATCTCTCTCTGACCTGTGACAAGAACGGCAACGTGAGCTGAGCCGCTCCGGGCAGGAACCACCGATCTCATCTGAAAAGCGGCAGCATGACACAGGCCGCAATCAATTGAGGAGCCAAGCACACCGACCGCTTACACCACCGTGCGTACCGCTCGGTACACAGCGATTCAAATTGCATAAGTGCAAAGACTCGCACCGGGCAAGGATGTTGTATTTTCCAGCCTGTGCGAGTCTTTCTCTCGAGATCGCCTATTGCATGGAAAATTAAAATGGACTAACACAAAAGCAACATCTTCAAAAAAACAGAAATCCCAAACTATCAGCATTGATGGTCTGGGATTTCCGCTTTTGCAGAGATTTATTTTGGTTGTGCGCGTAACACCGGGAGGGCATAATAAATGAAAATTGACATCACCAACATACTGATTAGGTCGCAAGTTGGTCGCAAGTTGGTTTTAAGTTAGTCGCAAGTTGAACACAAAAACACATCTGAAATCGCCGGTGAATCACTTGATGATAAACCATCTCGCAGCACTGGTTTTACCTTTGCAGACCACTTTTCCGTCTTCCTTGAGTTCCCGCATCAGCACTTGAATCTGATTGCGGTTGAGACCCGGCAAAACTTGCTGCAATTCTTTGAACGGAGTACCAACTTCGTTGTTCTGCCGAATGTGCTTTAACAGCAGCTCTTTATTGGTATCTCGATCCAAGCCGACGCGTCTTGTATGCACACCGGTTTTGCCCGTTGCCGCATAGAGGCTTCTGGCAAGAACATACTTCTTGCGGCCGATATGCTCGACAATACCCATCTCGATCAGCCGGTTCAAACGGGACTGCATCTTCTCATTCAGCGGTCTTTCATGGTACAGAGCATCAATCACAAGGAAGTCCTCGGTGGACAGTAGCTCCGCGCCTCTTTCGCTGATCCGGTTGATAACGGAAAGCATCGCTTTGTCGAGGATCAGTCCGTTCAGTGTGACGCTGACGAAGAAGTCATCTGTGCCAGTGAAGTCGGGAAGCGGTTTTGCCTCCTGCACACTCAGCTCAAACATCAGGTTCATGCCCTGACCGGAACGCTCCACCATGCCGCAGAGCGAAAGGATCTCAGCAATACGGCGGTTGCGCGGAAGCTGGCGATCCAGTATGTTGTCGAGCGTAATGC
>ERZ827528.4610-NODE-4610-length-10044-cov-3.428571_pt1 | contig 10044 bp, 10 predicted proteins | sample MGYA00519768_ERZ827528 | MGnify/ENA primary metagenome ERZ827528 (study PRJEB31778, sample SAMEA3449343) | human gut metagenome | biome: human gut; feature: human-associated habitat; material: faeces | place: United Kingdom | collected 2010/2012 ...
GCTATGACTTCTTTGCCTGTACCCGATTCACCATAAAATAATAAATTAGTATTACTTTTTTCAAAGTTAGGAAGATATGCACCAATAATAAATTCATAGATCATTTCCATGTTCTTTTTTTGGGTATATTTATGGTTATTATCATAGGTAGAAGAAAATAAATTAATATTAAAGTTTTTAAAGTTACAATTACGTAAAGAATTTTCAAGTTCTGAAGTCTGATAATATAATTTAACTAGTTTTGATTTATAACAGCTGCATTTTTTATTGCCAATAAATCCTGTATCCTTACATTTATTGCATTGATAATGCAATGTTAAGTAGTCCATAGGATAACCATTAGCTGTAAGTAATTCATATTTTCTTTCCCTAAGGCTAGTTATTTTTTCACGAACAGCATTAAGCTCTTCCTCGGGAATTCCACGTAAAATTGACATTGGTAAAGAGATAGAAAGCCTTTGAATTTCATTATCTAGTTCCATAACTTCTGGAACCGTAAGTTTGATTTCTTCTTTTCTACGTCTTAAGGCCTTCTTTTCATCTTCTTGTATTTTTTCATATAGTTCAGTTATTTTTTGTTGATATCCTTTAATCATTATCATACCATCCTAATAATTCTTGCTCTAAAGTATCATGAGCTTTAGAAGCAGTTACATTAATATTAGAGTTATTCATCCTTTTACTATTATTACTTGTATAATTACTTTTATTTATAGATGAAGGAGATAGTTTATTTTCCTTTTCAGCAATTGCTTCAAGAGTTTTTAAATTATTTTTATTCCAATTAGATAAAATTCCATCAATATATTTAAATTCAGCTCTATTTAATCTTTTGAAGCATCTATTGCAGGCTTCTTCTATTACCGGAATAGGGAAGTTAAATTCCATAATCCATTTTTCTAGCATTTTTTCTTGTGGCTTCATGATTTCAGTATTATTAATTCCTAAGTATTTTAAGATATGGCGTATTTTTGCCCATTTATCTTCGTTCATAGTAATATAGTGCTGAGCTTGTTCTAGTGTTGTAATTTTCATTTCATGCCATGATTGAGCTATTTTATTTAAATATCGATAATCAGTTTTACCACGTTGAATATAATATTCTAATAGAAGTAGAGTCAATTCTGTAGATAAATTATAATCTTCTTCCCAACTTAAATAATTTGTCATTTCAACAGGGGATAGAGGACGCCCTAAAAGTCTTTCAATATCTGCTAGCATATCTTTTCTTGAATTATTATTAAGGGCTTCTAGTAAATTTACTTCTTTATTTTGAGTCTTATCTTCTTTGGATAAATCTATAAATTCTATATTAAAATTCCCCATTTTATCTATTGGGACTAATTCAATTACACCTTCATCATTCCAATAATTAATAGCATTTATAACATCAGATTCTAAGATGTTAAGATTTGCACTTATAATAGATGAACTGACTCCCATTTCGCCTGCAACATTATATTTAAGAAGTAGCAGATATACTTTGACAAATTCACCACGGGCATTAGGCATATATTTCTCGATAAATATGTTACTTACAGGAGTAAAGTTTATATGTTTATTTTTTAGCATAAATGTGCTCATAATTTTTCGCTACCTTTCTTGGTGTAATAACTAGATTAATTATAGCAAAGCTAAATGAAAGCCTCAACTAAGCTTAAAAATATTAATTATGAATAATAACTTTTAAAATGGGAAAATTAATTGATGTGCTGAAAAGTTACAAAGGAGGATTAGTAATGGATTCAAAACAAAAAGATGATATAAAGTCAGTGCTCAAATACACTATAACTGTCATTTGTATTATTTTTGTAGTATTTGCAATAAAAGAAATAATTATTAAAGATATAGACATAAACTCTTTAGAAAGTGGTACAGCTGTAGAAGTTTTAAGTGGAAATATCATCAGTAGTAATGATCTGGACGATTTAAGCACCATAAAATGCATGGCTTCATCAGCAACTATAATTGCTGATAGTTTTAATGTGGAAGTTAATGGCTATAAGATACAAGTAGCAGATAGTGTCTTTGGTTATGTTAGTAATAAAGAAGAGCGTGATGAAATATTACAAAAGGTCTGTTTAAGCTATATAAATGAGTTAGGTATTGATAGTAAAAATGTATTAAAGGTATATGTGAATAATAATTTAAAAGCAATTCCTGAAAAAGTAAGTATAGCAAAACTAGAAAGTAGTGGGGAAATTGCTGAAGATTTATATGATGCAGTAGTAATAAATCAGGATGAAACATCAACACAAGCTGCGGGGAATACAATTAGCGAGGCTATTGGAAATGGAAGTTATCAATAATCACGAAGAAAGCATTGCGCCAGCAGTAGTAGAAGAGAAAAGTGATGAGTTATATATGGGTGAAAGTATTTTAGAAAAAGGGGAGAGTGGAAGGAAAGTTATATATACCAAAGAGTATTATAGCGGTATCAATAAGATTTCAGAAAATATTATTAATGAAGTAGTGATTAAGGAAGCAAAACCAAGTGTAGTAAAAAAGGGGATAAAAAATCCTTATTATGATGGAGTTAGATTTTTAAATAATCCTCTTAAAGATGCATCCGTTACTTCAGTGTTTGGTGAAGCAAGAACTGGAGGCTATCATAAAGGTATTGATTTAGCTAAAAATTTAGGTGAGGAAGTACATAGTGCTTATGAAGGAACAGTAGTGTTTGCCGGATATAATAATGGTGGATATGGAAACTTAGTAATAGTTCAACATGAAAATGATATGCAGACATATTATGCTCATTTAAATGAAATATCTGTTTCAAATGGACAGTATGTAGGACAGGGAGAATTATTAGGAACTGTTGGTACAACAGGATATAGTACGGGACCTCACCTTCATTTTGAATTAAGAGTAGGGGGAAATCCTGTGGATCCGGCTCAATATATGTTATGAATTTAGTTCAATATTATTATAAATTATAGAATGAAAAAATTAAAAGCCTATATCTCAAAATTAATATTTTGAGATATAGGCTTTTAATTTAGAAGTTTACTTAAATTTATTTTACCACAGCCTTGTTTGTAGGTTTCAATATTCATAACATCGGCATTTAGTTTTAATGTGGAAATTATATCATCAAAAGTTAAATCAGGATTTTTTTCATATAAAAGAGCACATACACCTGAAATAAAAGCAGCAGAAAGTGAAGTTCCAGAAAAAGACTTATATGATGAATCAAGTTTAGGGGCATACATTTTTATATTATTTTTTTCAGGAACAAAAGATATATTGCTATTGAGAGAAACAATATCTACACAAGCAGCAGAAAAGTTAGGCTTAATATCCTTCTTCACATCTCCACAGGAAGAATAAGCATAGGATTTTATTTCACCAGAAGTATCAAGTCCAGAAACAGTTATGCAATGTGGACTTAATGCAGGACCAGTAATGGTGCTAGCTTCATTTCTATTGCTACCACTAGGAAGGACAGGAATAATTGAGGAATTAACAGCTTTTATAAAAATATTATCAAATAGAGTATAGATAAAATTATTAAAGGTTAATAATTCAAATGGAAGGCATAAGACACGAATATTATATTGCTCCTTTAAGAGAATAAGCTCTTCAATAGAAAATAGTACATCAGATATGAATCCTTTACCAAGCTTATCAAATGCTTTAAAAACATGAAGTTCAGAACTAGTTGCTATTCCTTTATAGATACCATTTGATGATTCACCATTTCCGGCAATTATTCCGCAGATACTAGTACCATGACCATTGTCATCATAAGGATTAGTAAAAGAATTAATTAAGTCAACAAAAGTATGAATTCGATTTTGAGGAAGGGTTAAATCTTTATGAGGATACACACCTGTATCTACAACGCCAATTCCTACACTTTTGCCACTTAAAGAAGTATTTGTGTGTAGCCGTATTTTATTGGCTGAAAGTACGCTCATTCCACAAAGAAATAAATATTGATCTAGACATATATATTGAATTTCAGGATATTCTAATAATCTTTCTATTGATTTTGAATTTAATTTTACACATATAATATTACAGCTTTCAATTTTTCTTACGATAATACCTTTATAAGATGAAACTTTTTTTACTATGAAATCTGGAAATTTAGCATATTTAATTAATATTCTATGATTCTTATTAGGATATAAAGCCATAATAGCCTTTAAATCAGGATCGATTTTCTTATTAAAAGAGAACATAAAATACCTCTGTAATTAATCTTAGTATTATATTATAAGAATATCACTAAATTTGTTAATAGATTAGAAGAATACCTGAAAGAATAAAGCTAATGCTTCCACTTAAGAATAATAATGCCTAATATCATCAACCCTAAACCTAAAAATTGAAAAAAGGAAAAAGATATTTTTTCGCTACCAAATAATCCAAAAGCATTAATTATTCCAGCAGCAGCAAGCTGAGCTATTAAAATAGTTCCTATTCCTATGGTAGTTCCCAATGATTTTATACTAAGCATAACTGTAAGTGTAATTATAATTCCTAGTGCTCCACCAAGAAGATAAAGTTTATTTACATCTTTAATGGATTTAAAATCACCTTTACCCCAAAATAGTACTAGGATAATAGCTATGACTAAGGCAGAACCATGAACAACTACGTTAGTTTCCATATCACCGATTTTTTCACTTAAACGAGTGTTAAATACGCCTTGAATGCTCATGGCAATGCCAGAAATAATGGCACTTATAAAACCTAACATATATATCACCTCAAAGATATTGTGCCAAATAATTTTATATTTAATGTATTTTAGATATTAAAAAAAGGCATTTGCAATAAGCAAACACCATATATTATTCAAAAGCCTTACTGATTTGTTCTTCATCGTATCCTAAAGTGACACCTAAGCTTAATACATCTTCTAAAAGTGTATTAAAGTGGTCCGTTGAAGGAGATATAATTAAATCATTTATATCAATAAATAAATTTAAAAATTGATCACTTAAGCAGTAATCGCTAGGTCTTAAATTTAATTCATAAGAATTTAAATAGTTCTTGTAAAGCCCTAAATTAATAACGTGGGCTAAAAAATCAATATATTTTTCAAATATGACATCATGATTTAATTCGGATTTATTATCAATCCAATATTTATAGCAGCTTGTTTCTTGAGCTAGAGAACTTAGCTTAACTTGTAATTCTAAATGCTTTCTGGCAGCAAGTTTATAGTCAGATAAGCTGTCATCTATTATTTTTTTAGCGTATTTATCTCTTTGATATTCTGCAAGTGATAAAATGTTCATAATTTATCCTCCTATAGGACTATATTAAAATAATATCATTAATCTAACTATATTTTACAAAAACATTTAGGGATTGAAAAGGTGAGTAAACGAATACAAAAAATAAAATTTTGAAAATTTTGAAAAAATAAAAAAATACCATGAAATATAAACCAATATAGATTTATAATATCTATATTGGTTTATATTTCATGGAAATTAAATTTATTAGAAATGTTTTAATGGATATGTTTGAATTAAAGTTTCCCTTCGATTATTAGAAATCTTCCAAAGCTCTAATCTATTTACTTTCAATGTTGATAAATTAGACTTTAATTCAGTTGGTCCATCAATTCTTTTAACTTCTTTATTAAAGTAGTTCATATTAGCTAGAGTTAGGTGAATATTTTCATTTGCACTTAAATTTTTAGTATTAAATCCATGCAGTTTAAGGTTATCAGATAATAATCTACTTAATCTTTTAATATAGCCTATATCATGTATTTGTAAATTTAAAGTTTTACTAGTATCAGACACACTAACTTTTGAAGATAATTCTACTTTAAAAAATTTATATGGTTTAAGAACTTTGTCTATAACAAGATTTAATTTATCTATGTTAGGGTTTTCTAATACCTCCAGAGGAATATAAGGTATAGGAGAATTCCTATTAGCTTTATATCTCTTAGAAAGATTTTTTTGAATTGGACTTAAATTTTTGTATGATTCATCATCAAACAAAGCTACTAAATAATATTTCATAAATATGACCTCACAAGCTAATTTTTATATGCAAACTTTGTAATAAATTATATCACATTACCAATGATATTACCAATTGCTATAAGTTTAAATCAAATGGCCATTACATTGGCTAAATAATCAATATATTGGAAGAAAAAAACCTATTAACACTGATAGACTTTATGTTATAATGGTTAGAGTTGATTTTATGAAAATAAATAAAATTGTCTTTTTAATGCAAATATGGATATATTTTACGAAGCAGGATAAATTAATTATATATATTTTTAGGTAAGGGTGAATAGGATGGAAACATTAATTATTAATGGAGGCGGAGCTTTAAGAGGATCTGTCGAAATAAATGGAGCAAAAAATGCAGCAGTAGCTATTTTACCTGCGGCTGTATTAGCAAGTAAAGGTAAATGTATTATAGATAACATACCAGACATAGAAGATGTACATTGTTTAGAAAGAATTTTATTGGATTTAGGCTGCAGTGTAAAAAAAACTTCTAAAAATGTTTTAGAAATTGATGCTACGGATATTAACACTGTTAATGCGTGTACAGAAGATGTAAGAAGAATGAGAGCTTCTTACTATTTCATTGGATCTTTGCTAGCCAGATTTGGAAAAGCTAAAGTTGAATTACCAGGAGGATGTCCAATAGGAGTAAGACCTATTGATCAACATATAAAAGGTTTTGAAGCTTTAGGAGCTAATGTTACAATTGAACATGGTGCTGTTTTAGTGGAAGCAGAAAGCTTAAAGGCAGCAAACATTTTCTTTGATGTTGTATCTGTTGGTGCAACAATAAACGTTATGATAGCAGCTACAATGGCTGAAGGAACAACTGTTTTAGAAAATGTAGCAAAAGAGCCTCATGTAGTTGATGTTGCTAACTTCTTAAACTCAATGGGTGCAGATATCAAAGGTGCAGGAACAGATGTAATAAGAATAAAAGGTGTTAATGAATTAGTTGGATGCAATTATAGCGTTATTCCAGATCAAATTGAAGCTGGAACATTTATGATTGCTGCGGCAGCAACAAAAGGTGATGTTACAATCACTAATATAATTCCTAAACATTTAGAATCAATTAGTGCTAAGCTTATTGAAATGGGAGCTATTGTTAAAGAAGGTGATGATAGTGTTAGAGTTACAGTAGATAACGAATTAAGAGGTGTTAATGTAAAAACAGCACCATATCCAGGATTCCCTACAGATGTACAACAACCTATGTCAGTATTATTAAGCATAACAAAAGGAAGAAGCTTAGTTACAGAAAGTATCTGGGAAAATAGACATAAGCACACTGATGAATTAAAGAAGATGGGTGCTATGATAAAGGTTGAGGGAAGAACAGCTATAATAGATGGTGTAGAAAAGCTTGAAGGAGCAAAGGTAATTGCTACAGACTTAAGAGCTGGTGCTGCTATGGTTATTGCTGGTTTAATAGCTAATGGAGAAACAGAAATAGTTGATATTGAGCATATAGATAGAGGATATCCTCATATTGAAGAAAAATTCAGAAGCTTAGGAGCAGACATAAGAAGAGTAGTAAGATAATTCTGGGGGAATTAAGATGAAATTTTGCTCATTATATAGCGGAAGTAGTGGAAACAGTATATTTATAGCATCAGATAATACGAGAGTATTAATTGATGCTGGCTTAGCGGGCAAAAAGATCGATGAGGCCTTAAAGCATATTGGAGAAGAAGCAAGTGAGATAGATGGAATTTTTATAACACATGAACATATTGACCATATAAAAGGTGTAGGTGTTTTATCAAGAAAGTATGATATTCCTATATATGCTAATGATAATACATGGGCTGTTATGGAAAAAAACATAGGAAAGATAAAAGAACATAATATAAGGATAATGGATAGAAGATCGTCTATTGCAATTAAAGATTTAGAAATAAGGTCTTTTAACATACCTCATGATGCAATTGCACCGGTAGGATACACTGTATCTTCTGGTGAAAAAAATGCAAGCGTAGTTACGGATTTTGGAGTTTTCACTGAGGAAATAAGAGATAATATAATTGATTCTGATATTATATTATTAGAAAGCAATCATGATATTAATATGCTTAGAATGGGACCGTATCCTTATAATTTAAAGCTTAGAGTTTTAGGGGAAAATGGTCACTTATCTAATGAGGATTGCGGTAATGCTATTGTAAGTCTAATTAAAAGTGATAAAAAGAAGCAGATAATGCTAGGACATTTAAGTGGAACAAACAATCATCCTGATCTGGCTTATCAGACAGTGGTAGATGTACTTTCAGCAAATGGCATAAGACCAGGGGATGATGTCACTTTACAATTGGCTAGTAGACATAATCCAAGTGAAATAATATTGTTATAAAAATATTGAAAATAATATGCATGATATACTATCTACTATTTATGATGGTAATGGGTTTGATATTAAACAAAATATAGCTTTTGAATATAAAGTAAAAGATAAATATAAATTAAATAATAAAAACTTTATTATCTTTTTTAAAGATAGTACAAATGATAAGTATACTCTTTTTAATCTAGAAAAATCTTTTAATAAAAAAGAGATAAATAATTTATTAGACTTTTATAATCAAAATCAAGTTGGTTGTACTATAAAAAAGATGAGTTTTCATTCAAAAGATAATCAATACGTCATAGATCAAATTATCTTTTATGATGAAAATAGTCATATGACTTATAAACTCGGTAACTCACAAGGAACAATGAATTATTATTCATGGTATAAATATAAAAATAAAAAAGCAAGTGATCAAAATAGACTTGGTGATTTTGAATTAATGTTTTTTAATTCAAAGCAAACACTAGAAAAGAATCCAAAAGAAAAAGATATTAAAGTAGAACAAGAAACATGTGATATTTCTTCTGATAAGTCAAAGATATATGTTCATTATGTAAATAAAGAAAATAATATAAAACTTAATATGTTTATTGATACATCCAATATTGTTTTAGATAGTTTAAAAGATAGATTTATTTTAATGTTTAGTTTTGTACAAATTATTCTAGCATGTATTTATTTTATATATACGTATCTTGAAAATGAAAGAGAAGAATTAAATAAAACAAGAAACTTATTTATTAATGCAATGGCTCATGAAATGAAAACGCCTAATGCAGTTATTTTAAATAGTTCAGAAATGTTGATAGAGAATGTTAATCCTGAAAAACAACATAAATACTTAAAAATGATAGAAGGTGAATCTAAGCATATGAATAACCTTTTAAATCAAATGTTGATATATACAAGAACGACAAATTCTTATCAATTACATAAACAAAATCATAATCTTTCGACAATGTTTGAAGAAGTATTAAAACATTATGATTTAGAATCAAAAATCATTACGATTGATATTGATCCTAAAATCAATATTTCATGTGATCAACAATTGATGATGATTGTCTTTGACAATCTTATCAACAATGCTTTTAAATATGCAAATCAAAAAATAAGTATTGTTTATAAACAAGAAAAAATAATTATAAGTAACGATGGATCAAAAATAGAAAATAAAGATATTAGTCATATATTTGAACCTCTCTATAAAGCGGATGTATCCAGAAATGATACCAATTCTACAGGAATGGGATTAGCGATTGTTAGAAATATTTTAGATTTACACAACTATACTTGTAAAGTTGTACAAGACGAAGAAGTTCATTTTATCATAGAGATGAATAAGTAATAAAAAGTTTATGTAGAAATACATAGACTTTTTGTTACCTTTTTTCTATATAAAACGTATTATAAGTGAAAGAGCTCTTGAGGAGGCAGTTATGAAGATAGATACAGAACAAGTGATTGCAACATATAAAGATCGTATTTTTGCGATAGGCTTATCAATTTTAAAGAATCCTGATGATGCAGATGATGTTGTTCAAGAAACTTTTCTTAAATATCATACATATAAAAAAGATTTTGAATCAAAAGAACATATTCAATCTTGGCTATATAAAGTAGCTATTAATAAAGCAAAAGATATTCAAAGAAAGTTTTGGCGAAGAAAACAAGTCTTGATAGAAGACTATATGG
>ERZ827528.4613-NODE-4613-length-10039-cov-3.073618_pt1 | contig 10039 bp, 6 predicted proteins | sample MGYA00519768_ERZ827528 | MGnify/ENA primary metagenome ERZ827528 (study PRJEB31778, sample SAMEA3449343) | human gut metagenome | biome: human gut; feature: human-associated habitat; material: faeces | place: United Kingdom | collected 2010/2012 ...
AAGGTTATCATCTTCGGTGTAGAGATTGCGGTTATCCTGATCATGGTAGCAGTATTGTATCTGGTAATGACCCACACAAATAATGAAGGCCCCAAGGTAACGGTATTAGAGACGGAGGAACTCCGGATTCCGGAAGAAGTACAACAGGACGAAGCAATGAAGGGGTATATGAACATTGCACTGTTCGGTGTGGATGCAACGAAGGACAGCCAGCTGTACAAGGGCAGCCGAAGCGATAGTATCATGATCGCCAGCATCAACATGGATACCGGTGATATCAAACTGGTCAGCGTATATCGTGATACGTACCTGAATACCGGTACGGATTCCTACCAGAAATGCAATGCCGCTTATTCCTATGGCGGAGCAGAGCAGGCGGTTAAGATGCTGAACATGAATCTGGATATGGATATTACGAACTTTGTGACCGTAGGCTATAAAGGACTGAGCGAAGTGATCGACGGTCTGGGCGGTATCTATATTGATGTGGACTCTGAGGAGATCAAGCATATCAACAACTATCAGATCGGTATTGCAGAAGTTTTGAAATGCGATTATACACCGGTAACTGAGACCGGTATGCAGCTGTTGAATGGTCTGCAGGCTACTGCTTACTGCCGTATCCGTTATACCGCTGGTAACGACTTTAAGCGTGCTGCCCGTCAGCGTGAAGTCATTCAGGCAATCGAAGATCAGGCAAAGAAAGCAGATTATGCAACATTGTCCAAGGTATTCAACAGTGCCATCGACGACATTTACACCAGTCTGGATTCCAAGGACATCCTGGATCTGCTGGGCAATATTTCAAATTATCGCATAGTGGACGAAGGAGGTTTCCCCGAAGAGACCATGCGTGACACCGGCAATATCGGTGCAAAGGGAAGCTGTGTTATTCCGGTAAATCTCGAAAGCAATGTAGTATGGCTGCATCAGTTCCTGTTTGATGATGCCAACTATTCCGTAACCAGCAACGTGAAGGAATACAGCAATAAGATTGAATCTGACACATCACCTTATATGAATAAGTAAGAAACAGTGTATAGAGTAAAGCAACAGGAATACAAGGGAGTCTTCCGGAATCTGCCGGGGCTCCCTTGTGCATTACCCAGAAGGTTATAATCCTCTTGGACAGTAGGAAAAGGCTTGTGCCGCAATAAGAGTTAAAGTATAATGAACCAGAGATTGGAAAAGTGAGGAGCGCTTTGACATGGAGATAGATGTGATCATTCCCCTGTATAAGCCGGGAAAAGAATTATTTACATTATTGGATAAACTGGGCAGTCAGAGCGTACCGGTACATCAGGTGATTCTTCTGAATACGGAAGAAAAATATTTTGAACAGCTGATCTACGGAATCAGATTTCTGGAAACCTATCAGAATATCAAGGTATACCATGTATCCAAAAGAGAGTTCGATCATGGCGGTACGAGACGGATGGGAGTAAAAAAGTCTTCCGCGGATGTCTTCGTGATGATGACACAGGATGCCATGCCGAAAGATGACAGGCTGATCGAAAAACTGGTGGAACCCTTGCAGGGGGAAGTGGCGGTGGCCTATGCGAGACAGCTGCCCAGAGAGGATTCGACACCGGTGGAGAGCTATACCAGAGAATTTAACTATCCGGCAAAGTCCCGGATCAAATCGGCAGCAGACCTGGACAGCCTGGGGATCAAGACCTTTTTCTGCTCCAATGTCTGTGCGGCCTATCGCCGGGAGATCTATGAGGAACTGGGCGGGTTCGTCAGACATACGATATTTAATGAAGATATGATCTATGCGGCAAAGGCGGTGGAAGCAGGATACTCTGTGGCTTATGCGGCGGATGCGCAGGTGGTGCATTCTCATAATTATACCAACGGGCAGCAGTTCCACAGAAACTTTGACCTGGGAGTATCGCAGGCAGAGCATCCCGAGATTTTTGCAGCATATCCTTCGGAGTCCGAGGGAAAACGAATGGTGAAAGATGTGACGGTATATTTGCGCAGCAACCATATGTCTGCCGGATTGCCCCATTTTTATATGCAATGCGCCTGTAAATATGCAGGTTATTTACTGGGAAAGAACTATCGCAGGCTCCCGAAAAAATGGGTACTTGCTTTTACTTCCAACAAGGAATACTGGAAACAGAACAGAAAGGATGTATGACTATGTGTGGTATTGTAGGTTATATTGGAACAGAACAGGCAGCACCGATCATTCTGGACGGTCTGTCCAAGTTGGAATACCGTGGATATGATTCCGCAGGTATGGCGATTTTTGACGGTGAGAAGATCAACACCAGAAAAGCAGTGGGAAGACTTAAGGTTCTGGAGAACCTGACCCACGGCGGAGAGAATATGAAAGGAACCTCCGGTATCGGACATACCCGTTGGGCAACTCACGGAGCTCCCAGCGATATCAATTCCCATCCGCATATGAACAATGCGGGAACCATTGCCGTGGTACACAACGGCATTATCGAGAACTATATTCCCCTGAAGAAAAAGATGCAGGATAAGGGGTATCAGTTCGTATCCGAGACTGATACCGAGGTATTGGCACATCTGTTAGACTATTATTACAAGGGAAATCCTCTGGAAGCCATCACGAAGGTGCTTCATCGTGTGGAAGGCTCTTATGCGCTGGGAATCATGTTTGCAGATCAGCCGGATAAGATTTTTGCAGCCCGCAAGGACAGCCCGCTGATCGTAGGAAAGAGCGACAACGGCAGCTTTATCGCTTCCGATGTTCCTGCGATACTGAAATATACCAGAACCGTATATTATGTAGACAATCAGGAAGTTGTGGAATTACAGCAGGGTAGTCTGCGTTTCTTCTCCGTGGATGAGGAAGAGATCGAGAAGCAGCCGGTGACCATTGACTGGGATGCCAATGCGGCAGAAAAGGCTGGATATGAGCACTTCATGCTGAAAGAGATCTATGAGCAGCCGAAGACCATCAACGATACCATCTCTCCGAGAATCAAGGATAATGATATTGTGATCGAAGAGCTGAACATGAGTGATGAAGAGATCAAAGAGATCACGAAGATCCATATTGTGGCCTGCGGCTCCGCATATCATACTGGAGTTACCGCAAAATATGTGATCGAGGGTCTGGCAAGAATCCCGGTAGAAGTGGATGTGGCCAGTGAATTCCGTTATCGTGATCCGATTCTTCAGAAGGGTAATATGGTCATTGTCATCAGCCAGTCCGGTGAGACGGCAGATACTCTGGCAGCACTGAGAGAGTCCAGGGAAAGGGGCTTCAAGGTACTGGGCATTGTCAATGTGGTGGGAAGCTCCATTGCCAGAGAGGCAGACAGTGTTATGTATACCTGGGCAGGTCCCGAGATCGCAGTGGCTACCACCAAGGCTTACAGTGCACAGCTAACTGCACTTTACATGTTGGCTATGAAATTCGCCAGGGTACGTGGTACTATTGATCAGGAGAAGTTCGCCGGTATGCTGACAGATTTAAGATGCCTGCCGGATCAGATCGAACTGCTTCTGGGACAGAAGGAGAAGATCCAGCATTTTGCCAACCGTTACGTGGGAGCAAGAGATATCTTCTTCATCGGACGCGGTATTGACTATGCAATCTCGCTGGAAGGATCCCTGAAACTGAAAGAGATTTCCTATATTCATTCTGAGGCTTATGCAGCCGGAGAACTGAAACATGGTACGATTTCTCTGATCGAAGATGGTACGCTGGTAGTGGCTTTGGCAACCCAGCCGGATCTGTTCCAGAAGACCATCAGTAATATGGTAGAAGTAAAAGCAAGAGGAGCCTTTGTTATGGCAGTCACCATTGAAGGCAACAAGGCCATTGAGAAAGCGTCGGATTATGTAATATACATCCCCGAGACCAATCCGTACTTTACCAATTCTCTGGCAATCATTCCTTTGCAGTTGTTCTCCTACTATGTGGCAGTGGGACGCGGCTGTGACGTGGATAAACCCAGAAACCTGGCAAAATCCGTTACTGTTGAGTAGAGTGTAATAACTTACCCATAGAGAGACTGCTTGCAGGCAGAACAGACTCTCTGTTTTTCAGGATTCATAATTGCTTCAGAAAGTTATCACAATTCGGACACAATTGACGGATATACTGTGTTCATAAGGTGAGAGGAAGAAATGAAACAGGTAATGGTAAAAAGAGTTTCTCACTTGCAACAGGATAGGAGGAAGCAATATGTACGAGAATGATAATTTTTCCGGTTACGGAACCGGCAATGAAAATACAACCGGTACATTCAGTGGAGCAGATCTGAATGAGACAAGAACAGAAAACAGTTATGGCTATGAAAATCATAGTACTACCCAGAGTGCAGCAGGAAGCACCAATGGTTACACCACTTATCAGATGGGCGGAACCACAGGCAGCAACAATACGGAGCCTAAGAAAACCCAAAAACATGGCGGTTACTTCCGGAAGGCAATGGTAAGTGTCAGCCTGGGATTGTTCTTCGGACTGTTCGCAGGAATCGGTTTCTATGCAGTACAGCAGGGAACCGGGATGTTTACGACCAGCACAGATACCGCAGTGGTAGATGAGATCGCTTCTGAGGCAACGACAGAAAGTACCCAGAGTGCACAGCTGGCTACCAATGTTACTTATGTAGAGTCCGATGTATCCAATGTGGTAGAAAAAGTAATGCCTGCCATGGTATCCATCGTAAATAACTTTACCGAGACAGCCAATGTCTTCGGACAGCAGTACACACAGGAAGAAGCAGCCAGTGGTTCCGGTATCATTGTAGGTAAGACCGATGATGAACTGCTGATCGTATCCAATAATCATGTAGTAGAGAGTGCAGATACTCTGACCGTTACTTTTATCGATGGCAGTGAAGCACAGGCACAGGTCAAAGGACTGGATTCCGACATGGATCTGGCAGTGATCGCAGTATCTTTAAATGATCTGAGTGATGATACCAAGAATGCTATTACAGTAGCAACACTTGGCAGCAGTGATGATCTGAAGCTTGGTGAGCCGGTCATCGCTATCGGTAATGCCCTTGGCTATGGTCAGTCTGTTACCAACGGTATTGTAAGTGCCCTGAATCGTGAGATCACTCTGGAGAACGGCTCTACCGGTACTTTCATCCAGACCAACGCAGCCATCAACCCCGGTAACTCCGGCGGTGCACTGCTGAACATGAATGGTGAGGTTATCGGTATCAACTCCAACAAGATCGGTGGTACTGCCGTAGAAGGTATGGGATATGCTATCCCGATTACTTCGGCAAGTCCTATCATTGCAGATCTGATGGAGCGTCAGACCAGAACCAAGGTAGCTGAGGATGAAGTCGGTTACATCGGCATCTCCCCGCAGGAAGTAACTTCCCAGATCTCCCAGATGTACAACATGCCGGAAGGTATCTATGTAGTATCTGTAGAGGAAGGCAGCGCAGCAGCCAATGCCGGTATCATGAAAGGTGATATCATTACCAAATTTGACGGCAGCAGTATCTCTTCCTACTCTGATCTGCAGAAAACGTTACAGTATTATGCGGCCGGTGATTCCGTAACCGTAACGGTACAGAGACCTCAGAACGGTGAATATGTATCCATCGAGCTGAATCTGACACTGGGCAGCAGACCTGCAAGCCAGAAATAAAGAAATAACAGGTAAATAAAAGGAAATGGAAAGAGACCCGGGCGAGACATATGGTTTTGCCCGGGTCTTGTAATATTTACCAAAATATGAATAGTTATAAATGGTTTAGAAAAACTTAACTTGTGCCCCGCTACTTCATTGAGTATAATAAGCGTAGGCAATGAGAAGTGACTGGATCGGGGATTACACAATCTGGCTGCTTGCAGACGGGATTGTGTAAGGCACGAGACGGGGAGGGCGAAGCCCGGATATCGAGGGAACACGAAGTGTTACCGAGATACACTGCGAAGATGCTTTGGAGCCGGGGATGATAGGGCGAAGCCCGGATATCGAGGGAACACGAAGTGTTACCGAGATACACTGCGGAATAGTGGTAGGAAACAAAGAGGAGAATAACATGACAGATAATTATAATGATGATTATAGAGAAGTGATCCCTAAGGAGGAAAAAACAGAGACCGATGTGAGTGAAACTCAGGATAACGAAAAAAATAACGGAAACACACAGGTGGCGGATACTGCAAAAGAAAATTCCACCGAAAAAAAGTCAGAGGACAAAAAGGACAGCAGCGAATACGAAGATGTCTGCTTTATCTGCCGCAGACCGGAGAGCAAAGCCGGCAGAATGTTCAAGCTGCCCAACCATATCTGCATCTGCGATGATTGCATGCACAAGACCATGGAGACTGTGAGCCAGTTCGATTATCAGGGAATGTTGAACAATCCCAATGATTTCAACCAGTTTAACGGACAGAACGGATTCCCCAATATCAGTTTTGTGAATCTGGCGGATCTTCAGGGAGACGGCGGTATTCCCAACAAGCAGAAACTCAAGAAGAAAAAGAAGGCGGAAGGTCCCAAACCTGTATTCAATATCAAGGACATTCCGGCACCTCATAAGATCAAGGCCAGTCTGGATGAATACGTGGTAGGACAGGAAAAAGCCAAGAAGGTCATCTCCGTAGCAGTATACAACCATTACAAGAGAGTGGCCACTGACACTATGGATGAGATTGAGATCGAAAAGTCCAACATCCTCATGATCGGCCCCACCGGTTCCGGTAAGACCTATCTGGTAAAGACACTGGCAAAACTTCTGGATGTGCCTCTGGCTATTGCTGATGCCACCTCTCTGACTGAGGCCGGTTATATCGGTGATGATATCGAGAGCGTAGTATCCAAGCTGCTTGCAGCTGCAGATAATGATGTGGAGAAGGCAGAGCACGGGATCATTTTCATCGATGAGATCGATAAGATCGCAAAGAAGAAGAATACCAACCAGAGAGATGTCAGCGGAGAGGCTGTCCAGCAGGGACTTCTGAAACTTCTGGAGGGAAGTGAAGTGGAAGTTCCGGTAGGTGCTACCAGCAAGAATGCCATGGTACCTATGGTGACTGTAAATACAAGGAACATTCTGTTTATCTGTGGCGGTGCGTTCCCGGATCTTGAGAATATCATCAAAGAAAGACTGAATAAACAGGCGTCTATCGGATTTTATGCAGATCTGAAGGACAAATATGATGATGATCCGCATGTGCTGGAGAAAGTAACGGTAGATGATCTCCGTGCATTTGGAATGATCCCGGAATTTATCGGTCGTCTTCCGATCATCTTTACCCTGAACGGGCTGACGGAAGATATGCTTGTGAAGATCCTCAAGGAGCCGAAGAATGCTATTCTGAAACAGTACAAGAAGCTTCTGGCACTGGATGAAGTAAAACTGGAGTTTGAGGACGGTGCCTTACATGCCATTGCCCGTAAGGCATTGGAACGCCATACAGGAGCCAGAGCTCTCCGGGCTATCCTGGAGGAATATATGCTGGATATCATGTATGAGATCCCGAAGGATGACAATATCGGTGAGGTCGTGATCACAGAGGGATACATTCAGGGCAACGGAGGTCCGAAGATCCTTATGCGTGGACAGGAGATCCCGGCACTGGAAGGATAAGAAACAAGAAGATTCTTTAATATATAAAGGAGCGTGACAGATATGGCAAAAAGCAGTTTTTGGGATGATCTGGGAAACACACTGACAAGAAAGGCAAAGGGCTTAAGTTCCAGAGCAGAGAATCTCTATGAGATCCAGAAGATCCGTAACAAGCTCTCTGCACAGGAGCGTATGACCGAAAAGCTGATGATGGATATCGGAAAGATGATCTATACACGTTATGAGCAGGGAGAAGCCGTTGACGGTGAGACGGGAGCTATCTGCGAGGAAATCAGCCAGCACATGCTGGAGGCGGATCACTACAGAGATGCGATCGCTGCCAGTAAAGGGGAGAAGTTCTGCCCGGCCTGCCATAAGGCGGTGATGCGGGAGGCCAGCTTCTGTCCGTATTGCGGAGCGGCGTGTCCTACAGCGGAGCTGGAAGAGAAAGCTGCCGATGTGATCGAGCAGGCAGATGAGGAGCTTGAAGAGGCTGCTGAGGCAGAGGTGACAGAAGTACCGGAGACAGAAGCGGAAGAAAACGCAGAAGCTACAGAAGTGGTAGCAGATCCGGAAGAGACAGTAGAAGCGTCAGAAGTAGTAGAAACAGCAGAAACCGCAGAAGCGTCAGAAACAGAAACATCAGGATCAGATCCGGAATTGGAAGAGGAAAGAACGGAAGTGGGATCTGCAGAAACAGAGGGGCCTGCGGCTGATCCGGAAAATACAGAAACAATAGAAGAAAAAACAGAATAACCATAAGCATATAAGGCAGGCTTTCCCCAGTGGGAGCCTGCCTGAATATTATGCAGACCACAGAAATAAGGAGGGGGAATAATGTTGTGGAATTTACTGACGGCGGGAATCTTTGGTACAGACTATTATATAAAGGAGAAAATCAACACATCGGAAAAGAAAGATCTGAAGGAAAAGTGCCTGGGAGGCAGACTGATCGTAAGAAATTGCCATAATCATGGGATGATGCTTGGAATATTAAAAAACAAAGATAAAGAATTCCTGAGAGATCTTGCATCTATGGTGCTGGGCGGTGCAATCTGGGAGTATATACGTACTTCCGGAGAAAAAGGCACACGCATATCCAAGCTTGGGCTTTCCATGATCCTGGGCGGCGGTCTGAATAATTATACGGAACGTCGCAGAAAGGGATACGTCACGGATTATGTGAGCCTGAATGTGGAAAATCCGAAGCTTAAGAAGGTCGTATTTAATATTTCGGATCTTTTCATATTTACAGGTGCGCTTCTCTGGGGCGGGAGAGAGATCTTTTCTGAAAAAGAAAAATAAATAAAAAAACAGAAGTGCCGGTGTTGGGCGCTTCTGTTTTTTTGATTTTGGATAAAATAAAAAAGAATGCAGGAAATGGGACTTGAACCCACACGATCTTGCGACCACAGGCACCTGAAGCCTGCGCGTCTGCCAATTCCGCCATTCCTGCATTTTTTCAACCGGCTTGCTTCGCTTTGTTTTGCTCCGCTCATCGACTGCTCACTTATAATAACTCAGGAATTGGATAATGTCAATAGAAAAATTCAAAAAAATTAAAAAAATTCAAAAAAAATATTTTAAGTTAGTTTTATACATTTTTTTTGCATATGGTGTTGAAAAATGACGATTCCTGTGATACAATCTTGAAGATTTAGGATAAAATAAGAGAACAAAGAAAGGGAGATTGTATGAAAGCATTTCTGATATTGGAAGATGGCCATGTATTTACAGGAACCAGCATTGGTTCTGCAAGGGAAGTCATCAGTGAGATTGTCTTTAATACTTCCATGACCGGTTATCTGGAAGTAATGACCGACCCTTCCTATGCAGGACAGGCAGTATGTATGACTTATCCCCTCATTGGGAATTACGGAATCTGTTATGATGACCAGGAGTCATCAAAGCCATGGGTGGACGGCTTTATTGTCCGCGAATTATCCCGTGTCCCAAGTAATTTCAGAAGCGTGGACACGATTCAGCATTTCTTAACAAAGCATGATATTCCAGGTATTGCCGGAATTGATACCAGAGCCTTAACGAAGATCCTTCGTGAGAAAGGTACCATGAACGGTATGATCACCGTCAATGAAAATTATGATTTAGATACAATTATCCCCCAGTTAAAAGCATATACAACAGGTAAGGTAGTAGAGAAGGTAACATGCCGCGAGAAAGAGATTTTAAAAGGCGACGGTCCGAAAGTAGCACTTCTTGACCTGGGAGCAAAGAGAAACATTGCACGTTCCCTGAATGAAAGAGGATGTGAGGTTACAATTTATCCGGCACTGACACCTGCGGAAGAGATTCTGGAGGCAAATCCGGATGGCATTATGTTAAGTAACGGCCCTGGAGATCCAAAGGAATGTACTTCTATTATAAAGGAAATAAAAAAATTATATGATTCTGAAGTTCCGATCTTCGCAATCTGTCTTGGACATCAGCTTATGGCTCTTGCAACAGGTGGAGATACTCATAAGATGAAATACGGACACAGAGGCGGA
>ERZ827528.4616-NODE-4616-length-10025-cov-4.012839_pt1 | contig 10025 bp, 10 predicted proteins | sample MGYA00519768_ERZ827528 | MGnify/ENA primary metagenome ERZ827528 (study PRJEB31778, sample SAMEA3449343) | human gut metagenome | biome: human gut; feature: human-associated habitat; material: faeces | place: United Kingdom | collected 2010/2012 ...
TTTCGATGCCGAAGAGTGGGCGGAAAAGATCCGCTCGCAGTCGCAGACGATTTATTCAGAGATTCCCAAGTAAGAAAGAACGGGGCTGCCCGTTACAGCAGTTTTTAAGTGCCCGAAAGGGAATTCAGGTGGTACCGCGGAAAATTTTCGCCCTGAGCTTTTGGGGAATCTTTGAGTCAGCCGATTCAGAGCTTCCCCGGCTCAGGGCGTTTCTTATTTAACAAAAGGAGCGAAAGAAAATGGCAAGAGAATTACCAAAGGTCTACGAGCCGCAGCAGGTGGAATCCAAAATCTACGACATGTGGCAGCGGGGCGGCTACTTCCACGCCGAGAAGGACGAAAGCAAGAAGCCCTTCACCATCGTCATGCCCCCACCCAACGTCACCGGTCAGCTGCACATGGGTCACGCCATGGACGCGACATTGCAGGATACCCTGATCCGGTTCAAGCGGATGCAGGGCTACAACTCCCTGTGGATTCCCGGCGTCGATCACGCCGGCATCGCCACCCAGATCAAGGTGGAGGAGGAGCTTCGCAAGGAGGGTCTGACCCGCTACGATCTTGGTCGTGAAAAGTTTCTGGAGCGCGTCTGGGACTGGAAGCACAAATACGGCAACCGCATTGTGGAGCAGCAGAAGAAGCTGGGCGCCAGCTGCGACTGGGAGCGCGCCCGGTTCACCATGGACGAGGGCTGCTCCAAGGCCGTGCGGGAGGTCTTCGTCTCTCTGTACGAAAAGGGTCTGATCTACAAGGGCAGCCGCATCATCAACTGGTGTCCCCACTGCGTCACCGCCCTGTCCGACGCTGAGGTGGAGTATGTGGACAAGCCCGGCCACCTGTGGCACATCCGTTACCCCTTGGCCGACGGCTCCGGCGAGGTGATCGTGGCGACCACCCGTCCCGAGACCATGCTGGGCGACTCCGGCGTGTGCGTCAATCCCAACGACGAGCGCTACAAGGACATCGTGGGCAAGATGGTCATTCTTCCCCTTGTGAATAAGGAAATCCCCGTCGTCGCCGACGATTACGCCGAGATGGACTTTGGCACCGGCTGCGTTAAGATGACCCCCGCCCACGACCCCAATGACTTTGAAGTGGGACTGCGCCACAATCTGGAAGTCATCCGGGTTCTGGACGACAACGGCAAGGTCAACGAAAACGGCGGAAAGTATGAGGGTCTCGACCGCTACGAGGCCAGAAAGCAGATCGTCGCTGATCTGGAAGCGGGCGGATATCTGGTGAAGGTGGAGCCTTACAGCCACAACGTCGGCACCTGCTACCGCTGCCATCAGGACGTGGAGCCGATCATCTCCGCCCAGTGGTTCGTGAAGATGAAGCCTCTGGCCGAGGAAGCCATCCGCGTCGTCAAGGACGGGGAGACCAAGTTCGTCCCCGAGCGGTTCAGCAAGACCTATCTCAACTGGATGGAGAATGTCCGCGACTGGTGCATTTCCCGTCAGCTGTGGTGGGGTCATCAGATTCCCGCATGGACGTGCGCCGACTGCGGCCACATCACCGTGTCCCGTGAGGATGTCTGCAAGTGCGAAAAGTGCGGCAGCACCAACGTTGAGCGTGACCCCGACGTGCTGGATACCTGGTTCTCCTCCGCTCTGTGGCCCTTTGAAACGCTGGGCTGGCCGGAAAAGACGGAAGATTTGGACTATTTCTACCCGACGGACGTGCTGGTCACGGGCTACGACATCATTTTCTTCTGGGTCGCGAGAATGATCTTCTCCGGCTGCGAGCACACCGGCAAGACGCCCTTCCACACCGTGCTTATCCACGGTCTGGTGCGGGACAATCAGGGACGCAAGATGTCCAAGTCCCTTGGCAACGGCATTGACCCGCTGGAAATGATCGACAAATATGGCTGCGACGCTCTGCGGATGAACCTGATCACCGGCAACTCTCCCGGAAACGACACCCGTTTCTACACCGAGAAGTGCGAGGCCATGCGCAACTTTGCCAATAAGCTGTGGAACGCTTCCCGCTATGTGCTGATGAATCTGGGCGAGGACGCCAAGAACGAGCTGCCTGCCCTTGACAAGCTGGAAATTGCCGACAAGTGGGTGCTGTCCAAGCTGAACACGCTGATCGCCGAGGTCACGGAGAATCTGGAAAAGTACGAGCTGGGCGTGGCTGTTCAGAAGGTGTACGACTTCATCTGGGACACCTACTGCGACTGGTATATCGAGCTGACCAAGGCGCGGCTGTACTCCGAGGATGCGATTCGCAAGCAGACCGCCATTTCTGTGCTGGTGTATGTGCTTGACCAGATTCTGCGGCTGCTGCATCCCTTCATGCCCTTCATCACCGAGGAGATCTGGCAGAGCATCCCCCACGAGGGTGACGCGCTGATCGCCGCAAAGTGGCCGGAATACCGGGAAGAGCTGGCCTTCAAGGCCGAGGAAAGCCACATGGAGTCCGTCATGGACGCCATCCGCGCCATCCGCAACCGTCGGGCGGAAATGAACGTTCCGCCCTCCCGGAAGGCGGCGCTGTACGTGCTGACCTCCAAGCCCCAGGTCTACGCCGAGGGCGAGGGCTTCATCCAGCGTCTGGCCTTTGCCGACACCGTGTCCATGCTGGACAAAGAGCCGGAGAACTTAAGCGGCATGGTGACCATTCCCACCGCCGACGCCAAGCTGTATATCCCCATGGGTCAGCTGGTGGACGTGGCCAAGGAGCTGGACCGCATCTCCAAGGAGCTGGAAAAGAACCGCAAGTTCCTTGGCTCTCTGGAAGCGAAGCTCAGCAACGAGAAGTTCGTCTCCCGCGCCCCAGAGGCCGTGGTAAACGCGGAGAAGGAAAAGGCGCAGAAGACCCGCGACCTGATCGCAAGTCTCGAGCAGAGCGAAGCGGCGCTGAAAAGTCTGTAAATGAACAAAACCCGCAGGAAAAGGCGGGTGTCCGTAACACAGTAATTCTATGAATTATTTATTACGGCATCTGTCTTGCAGGGTTGGTAACACGAAAATAGGCGATACCTGGTTGTTTTGACCGGGTATCGCTTATTTTTTTGTCCGCATTAGAAAGAATGGACATATTCCGACTTTTCGGTTACAATAGATGCGAAGTACGACAAATCTCCACCCAGAAAAATTTTTCAAAAAATTTTGCAGTGATTGGAAAAAAACGCGATTCTGGTGCCCATATATTATGGGGGAATCTATTGCACGAGGTGATGAATATGGAAAAGAGCAACCCTTATAGCTTTTATGTGGTTCTGGCGGATGGAATCATGGAGATCCCGCAGGACAGCAATCTGTCCTGGATAACGCTGTTTTACGCGCTGCCGAAGGAACTGGTCGAGAAGCGTCCGGCATATCTGGAGCTTCCACGGAACATTCACCAACTGCTACACTCCGAAGAGTATCGCAAGCTGATTGAGTCGGAAGCCTTTCTGGAACTGGTCTGGGACTGCTATGCGTGGGCGGCATGGCAATTCTTTCAGATGCCGGGCAAGGGTGGCGTAAAACACGACATCCCCGGCAACTGGTCAAACTATTCCGGTGACTTTCCGCTCTGGCGGCTGTCCTATGAAATCATCAAGTATTTCCGGCAGAAGTTTGAAACGGAGATGGAGTGGAGCTTCCAGCGGCTGTTCCTGATGGACAAGGATTCGGAGCTGCCATGGCTCAGCTATCAGCACTTCGGAAATCTGGTTGGCAATCTGACCGATATGATCGTGGAGGAACAGAACTGGCAGCCAATGATCGACGAAATCTGGAACAACCGGCAGGTAGCGGATTACACCGGCAAGAACATCAACAAGCGGGACTTCTTGCGGTCATGGAACCACAGCCGTACCGCAGAGCACATTTCTCTGGAGGATATGCTGGAAAACGGCGCAAGCATCAACGGTGAGCAGCTTTATGACATTGCCGATCCCCGGGGCGAGTTTGAATCCACGGTACTTACCGAGCAGGGCATGAAGCAGTTCAAGGACAAGCTGACCGAACAGGACAGAAAGATTTTGCAGTTACGCTATGAGGGTTACTCCCTAAAGGAAATTGCCGAGAAAACCGGGTTCAAATCACCCAGCGCAGTCAGCAAGCGCATTGAGAAGCTGGCTGGGTCTTATGAAGATTTCGTTTCCGGGGAGTACAGCGATTTCCTGGACAAGCACACAACTTAACACAAGGCACTTTAGGCAGTCACGATTTTTCGTGGCTGCTTTTTTATGCTGGGAAGGAGATTTATGAGCAGAGAACCATTGGAAACCATGCCCGATGTGATGGATGCAAAGCAGCTTGCGGATGTGCTTCGCATTTCCAAAGCCGGGGCATACAACCTGCTGAACAGCCCGGATTTTCCCACTTTGCGGATCGGCGGACGGAAGCTGGTTATGAAGCATGATTTGTTGGAATGGTTGCGGAGCCACACCAACGGAAAGGGGTAAAACTGCGGTCATGAGCCGGGAAAATCGTAAATTTGACGATAGTGGGAGTCAGAACATATCCTGCATCGTCCAGACAAATTCTATCGGAAAATTGCCACACTTTCCCGGCTCTTGAGCCGGGAAAAATCTTTGAATACAGGAGGATTCTTATGAAAACAGGACTTACGAAGAAGCAAAAGGTCACAGAGGTATTCTACAACGCCAAAGCCCCCGCCGCAGAAATCTACACCCACGATACCAAGCTGAAAAAGCGGCTGCTGTCCTATGCTGCCAAGTATCCAGAGTTATGTAAACAAACAGATGATGACGGGCAGGGCGGTCTGTGGTTTGAGATTGCAAAAGAGCGAATCAGTATCCGGCTGACTGCTCCCTACTCCCAGGAACGCCGGGAGGTTGCCAGTAAGTTCGCTAAGGAAAACAACACATTTCGGGATTTGCATTAAGGAGGCTATCATGAAAAAAGTTGTAAGCTGTGCATTCAATATCGATACTACCAGCGTTGAAGTGAAGTGTGCCGACACATGCAAATAAACCATTGAAGTAAGATGCACTGCGGCAAAGATACTATTCTCTTTGCCGCAGCGTAAAATTTTTTCATCTCAGACTATCTTTTTGCCGCTCTGCTTCGTTATACTAATTGAAAGCGCTTTTAATCTACAGGAGAGGAGGAAAAACATGGACGGCGATTTCCTGCTCCTGCACAGAATGCAAAATGGCGATGATCAGGCCATCGAATCTTTTGTGCGGAAGTATTACCAAAAGATATTGCGTTACTGTCACCTACATATCAAGGACTCCGGCTTTGCAGAAGACTTAACCCAGGAAACCTTTGCCCGGTTCTTCCGCACTCTCCATCAGTACCAGCACTATGGGAAGGCTGCAAATTATCTGTATGTGATTGCGGGCAATCTGTGCCGGGATTATTACAGAAAGCCGGAAGAACTGCCGATGGAGGAACTGCCGGCGCATCCTGTCTGCCTGATGGAGTCCCTGGATTTACGGATGGATGTCCATATGGCTCTGGAACATCTTCCACAGGAACTGCGGGAAGTAACCATCCTGTATTTCTTTCAGGAAGTCAGGCAAAAGGAAATTGCCAGAATTTTGGGGATCAGTCTGCCGCTGGTGAAATATCGAATCAAACGCGCAAAAGAATTATTGACGATCTATTTAGGGAAGGAGAATTTTGAATGAAGGCGCTCTTTCGTTTCGATGTGATCTGCGATGAATCCAAAATACAGAAAACCATTGCTGTTTCCAAGGAAGCATTTCTTTCTGAGGAATCGGAACAAATCGTATCCCACATAGAATTTCTGTATCAGCAGTGTAAGTTCATCAAAAAACGCTGGTGGCTGATGCAAGGGCTGCTGCTTGCCTTTGTATGTTTCTTGATTAACAACTCAGAAACCGACTTCACCGTGCGCCGTATTCTGGGGCTTACCGGACCGCTGTTTGTAATTCTGATTTATCCGGAAATCTGGAAAAACCGAAGTTACGATGCTTTGGAAATCGAATGTACAACATTTTATACCCTTCGTTCCATCTATGCGGCACGGCTGACCCTCTTTGCCGGGGTAGATATGGTGCTGCTGTCAGCCTTCTATGCGGTCGCAACCCTGCTTAGCAGAATGACTCTCTGGGAAATGCTTACACAGTTTATGCTCCCCTTCAATGTGACCTGCTGTATCTGCTTCAGAACCCTTTACAGCAAGCGGATCAATTCTCAGGCACTTTCCCTGCTTCTGTGTGTCCTTTGGGCTGGAGCTTGGTCAGTGCTCATTCTGAATGATGCTGTTTTCCTTGCCATTTCTGTTCCTGCGTGGGTATCTTTGCTGGCTGCATCTGTTTTCTTCATGGGATATACCCTCTATCGCGGACAGAGGGTATGGCAAAACATTATGGAGGTGAAACCTTTATGGATTTGAAAATTAGAGGCTTAACAAAAGAATTCAACGGCTTCAAAGCCGTTGACCATTTCAGCTATGATTTAAGCTGCGGCGTCTATGGTTTGCTTGGCGTCAACGGCGCTGGTAAAACCACCCTGATGCGGATGCTTACTACCTTGATGAAGCCCACATCCGGGCAAATTATCTGGGATGGAGAAGACATTTTTGCCATGGACGGCAGATACCGGAATCTGCTGGGATATCTACCTCAGGATTTTGGATATTATCCTGACTTCTCTGTCTTTGACTACCTGATGTACATTGCGGCATTGAAGGGCATCCGACCTGCGGTGGCAAAGGAGCGGGTCAAGGAACTGCTGAAGCAAGTTGGGCTAGTGAAAGCACGGAACAAGAAAATGAAAACCCTCTCCGGCGGCATGAAGCGCCGGGCAGGTATTGCCCAAGCCATGCTGAACGACCCCAAGATTCTAATTCTGGACGAGCCTACCGCCGGTCTGGATCCCAGCGAGCGGATTCGGTTTCGGAATCTGATCAGCGAGCTTTCAGAGGATCGAATCGTGCTGCTGTCCACACATATCGTTTCGGACATTGAGTATATCGCGGGTGACATTCTGCTGATGAAGGACGGCTGCCTTGCCATTTCCGGCACTGCTAAGGAACTCATTGACTCCATGCCAGAACTGGTTTGGAGCTGTACTGTGCCCAAAAGCAGGATCGATGCCTGCCTGAAGGCATACAAAGTTGCAAACGTGAAGACAATTCCTGGAGGTGCGGAGCTGCGAATCGTTTCCAAGGGACGACCGGCAGAAGATGCCGCCAGGGTAGAACCAACTTTGGAGGATGTTTTCCTTTGTTATTTTGGAGAAAGGACAGGTGATAGCGATGGTACGGTATGAACTAAAAAAGGTGTTTGGTTCCGTTGGTGGCAAGATCGCCCTGATATTGTACATTGCCGTCTTGGCGCTGTCCTGTTGGTTATCATCGACTGGCGCATTGAATGCCGAGGTAAAGTGGGTGAATGAGCAGGGGAAAAGTGAATATGGCCCAGCTGCTGTCAGGAAACTGCGGGAAGCCCAGACCGAATGGGAAGGCTGGGTTGATCAGAATAAGTTGAGCAGAGTGATTCAGGAAAATCAAAGGATCAATGCAACACCTGAAGCAAAGTCAGATATTGTGCAGCAGAATGAAATCGCGTATAGCTGGAAACAGGGTTTCGCACCCATCCGGAAAATTCTGAATGAGTCCTATTCAAATGGTTTCCGGGAGTACGATTATTACACCGCTGACAGGCTCACTGCTATCGATGAAGATACCTTTTACGCCAACCGTGAGAAATTACTGAAAAATTGGCTTTATGATGAAACCGATGGTGCTTACTCCAAGTATTCCGAATCGGAGAAGCAGTACATCATTGAGCAGTACAAGGAATTGCAGACTCCCTTCTACTTCACATACCACGAAGGCTGGCATCAGCTTCTGGAAAACGCCGGATATATTCCCTCACTGGGGATTCTGATTCTGTGTTTCCTGCTGGCTGGCATCTTCTCCAACGAGTTCAAATGGAAAGCGGATGCAGTGTATTTTTCCACCCTTTGTGGCAGGAATAAAGCTACCTCTGCCAAGATCAAGGCAGGTTTTCTGCTGGTAACAGTCCTGTACTGGGGAGCCATGCTTATTTATAGCCTGTTCACCTTGTGCTATCTCGGCTTCGAGGGCGCAAGCTGCGTCATCCAGTGGCAGCTCTGGAAAAGTATCTATAATCTTAATATGTGGCAAGCTTGGATGCTGGCTCTCATATCCGGCTACATCGGCAACCTTTTCTTGGCGTTCCTGACCATGTGGATCTCCGCCAAGACAAAGTCTACTGTCTTTGCGGTGACAACCCCATTTATTCTGATATTCCTCCCCTCTTTCCTGGAGGGAATGGCAAACTGGTTGGATAAACTTCTGAGCCTCATGCCGTCTCATTTGCTGGAATTCTATCAGAATCTGGGTTCCTTCAATATTCTCACCATCTTTGGTAAGGTTTTCCGTACTTTAGATGTCAGTATTCCGCTATATCTTACGCTGTCTGTCATATTGATCCCCATGATGTATCTGGAATATCACAGGAAGAGAGCATAATCATTACCGTTCCATGTGTGATAAGCGCGAAATCAAAAAGGAGGTTTTACACCATGTATCCGAAAAGTCCTTGCCTTTCTTCTGACCGTCCTTGTTGTGATCGCCATTGCAGGATGCTGGATTTTGTAAAAACAGTATGATGTTCAGGCACCAGCAACTCTTCATTCCTTCGCTTGTGTCCCTTAGTAATTATACTAAGGGCGCACTTCTATACGGGGTATTCCCCGTATGTGCGCTCTGTGAAACTGAACGCCCCGGGCACCTGAATGTCCGGGGTGTTTTGCGTCACTGCGTTCCGAACAGGGGGCTGCGCTCCCTTGCGCCGCTATGCGGCTATCCTTGCAGACCGTCAGTAATGCTGGCGGTCATTTTTTATCCAAATCTTTTAGGAGGTTATTCAAAATGTCAAAACAGAAATCCCTATCCCAACTGGAAGCGGAGAACTATGCCAGGGAGTGCAGCCAGCATCATGCCAAGATGCTGACCGGTTCCGCTGCGGAAATTGCAGCACAGATCAAAACCCTGGTGGAGGAGGTGAGCAAATGAGTGGGATCTGCATCTATGCGGAGCAGTATGAAAACCGGATTGCCTACTGTGAGAAAGGCGAACGGCGAAAGCGCACCCACCGCCTTATCACCCGTGGTGCCACCGTGGAAAGCGTGGCTCCTTCCGTGAAGGCTCTGACAGAAGTGGAGTTCTACGCTTTTGCGGAATCCGTCTTTGCTCTGCCGGAGGTTCAGACTTTGCTTGCGGAAGCAATCCATGCCCATGACCAAGGGAGGGCTTGACTATCGCGCTATTTCATTTTCATGTCACCCAAATCAAGCGCAGCACCGGACAGTCCGCCGTTGCCGCAGCCGCCTACCGTTCCGGCGAAAAGCTCCACAGCGAATACTACGGCGAGGACAGCGACTACACCCGCAAGGGCGGTGTAATCTGTTCGGAAATCCTGCTGCCCGCCCACGCTCTGCCGGAGTACGCAGACCGGGAAGCACTCTGGAACGCTGTTGAGAAAGTGGAGCGTGGAAAGAAAGCCCAGCTCGCATACAGCTTTGACATTGCCTTGCAGAACGAGTTCTCCATGGAGGAGAATATCAATCTCGCAAGGCAGTTTTTGTTGGAGCAGTTTGTGAGGCGGGGCATGATCGTGGACTTCGCCGTGCATTCCCCCGATAAAGAGGATGGCGGCATCTCCAATCCCCATTTCCATGTAATGTGCCCCATCCGTCCCACCGAGCCAGACGGGAAATGGGGCAACAAGCAGCGGCGGGAATATGTGCTGGACGAGGACGGCAACCGCATCCCGGATGGAACCGGCGACTATGTGTTCAATGCCGTCCCCACCACCGACTGGGGCAGTCCCGAAACCCTGGAACACTGGCGGCAAACTTGGGCGGAATTGTGCTATCAGCTCTCTCATATTCGCAACGGCAAATCGCATATTCAAAAATCCCTTGCCGTATGGAAGCCGGAGCTGGAGCGTTACACCGGTCTGGTGCAGCAAATCAAGGAAAAGAGCAAGGAACGCAAAACATTGGTTGCCGAGAAAAAGGCATTGCCAATATACCATGTGAAACGCCACAAGGCGCTGG
>ERZ827528.4625-NODE-4625-length-10013-cov-4.447178_pt1 | contig 10013 bp, 9 predicted proteins | sample MGYA00519768_ERZ827528 | MGnify/ENA primary metagenome ERZ827528 (study PRJEB31778, sample SAMEA3449343) | human gut metagenome | biome: human gut; feature: human-associated habitat; material: faeces | place: United Kingdom | collected 2010/2012 ...
TTCTTCGTGCTTTTCACCTGTTTCAAGGTCACGGTATGCACCATGCCGCTCTCCAGGAGCTTCAGGCGTAGCTTGTCCAAAGCGCGGCGGTATGCAGACTTTGATGATCCACGACTTTCGCCGAATCTGCTATCCGGCTAAAGCTGGAACGAAAGTGGTCCAACCGGTACCGCCCCGCAGTGCGGCATCATTTTCATCTGAGAGGGTGAACAAGTAAACGGGCTGGTGGAATCCCTTGCTGTCGGTCATATATTCGAGCTTACAGTCAGTGACTCGCACTTGCCGTGGGGACAAATAGTTGAACATGGGCACATCACGCCAAGAGAACTGCCCAGCACAAAGACGCTCATACGCCTCTTGGGAAGAGATAACTGCAGCATTTCCGTGAAGGGTGCTGACAGAAAGATGGTTGTCTACCTTGTAGAGGACACCGCCCTCTGCCACCCAGCAGACCAATTCACCATTGGTAAGCACATCGTCCTCTACTACACATTCTGCCCGAAAAGCGTACCTTCCCGCGCTCTCGTCCGCGGTGACAAAACTGGCCGCATCGGGGATCTCGACGCCCAGCTTGTCCAGAGCGGCACGAAGGTCGTCCTCTGTGATCGCTCCACCCTTTTCGCTGTATCGTTGTTTACTGTCCACGCGATAATCCGTGTACTCGTAGGAGTGATCATTGTAACACACCCACAAGGCATAGGTGCGGTGGTCAGAGTAGAAAGCTCTGCTGTCATAGTAATCTACATCGGGAGTACCGAATCGAATTTCCGCTCCCTGTCGCCCAACAAATTCTGACGCAAAGGCATCGCAGTCCTTCCTTGTGAACGGCTCCGTCCGGTACACTCCGGACGGTCCGGGCTCATTGGACAAAGAACATTCCTGCACCCATTCGATTTCCTTGGTCTTCGCGTTGTAGATCGGGCCGTCCGCAAGGTTGCCATAGGGCCGGAAATGATAGGTGAGGAACACACCGGCCAGAGCAGCGATGGACAGAACGGGAAAAATAACATAGACTCCGGCGGTTTTCCATTGTTTCCTCACCAAGCTGACGAACAGCATACAAAAGCAGTACCCCAGCATGGCCCCCAAAACATTGCATATCAGATCGTCCACATCGGCCTGTCCACGACCAAGGACATACTGAAGCAGCTCGATCATAAGAGATGTGCCGACCCCGGCGGTCAGCATCCAAAACCACCGTCGGAAATGCTTTACCGCAAGAGGAAGCAGTACGCCCAGTGGAAGGAACATGGCGATGTTCAGCAAAGGGTTTAGCCAAATTTGCAGGGTAAAGTTATTCCACGCCTCCCAAAAAGCCAAAAAGGGAAGGAGCTGGACGCCCGTTCGCATACTATCCATACGGTTCATTAAAGTGATGGCAGCAAGCCCACCCAAGTAGCACAACAGAAGGAGAAAGGCGACAGCTTGCCCTTTCGGAAAACATTTTCCTTCTCGACGGCACTTCAGGTTCAGCATAACAAGAATTACTGCACCTGCCGCCAAGCCGATCAAAGCGAGGGGAATTGCATTTCGGAGAAAATAAAAAATGGTTCCAATAAAATCATGCACGGTAATCTTTCTCCCTTCAATAAAATCGTATGCGAGCGAAGAAACACGCCGAAAGGCGCACAACGCCGCCGCCTGTGAGGATGCGAAACAGGTGGATATTTAGTTGTGTCGCAAAGGCATTATATCATATTCTATCTGGCAAAAAAAGAGTGAGGGTAAGATAATACGATTTAAGAGTACAGATTATTGGATGGAAAGTCGAGATTTGCGTTGCAAATCAAACACAAGCTGTTGTCAGTATGGTCCAGAGCAGTCTGCGAAGTGCTCCGCTGCTCCGGACTCCGTAATGGGACTACGCAGCGCTTCGGCACTGCGGCGCAGGAGGAAACTGCATCCGCATGTGCGGACGCAGCTCCCTCCTGCTTTTTCGCTCACAGCTTATTCATTATTCAGTTTTTGCGTGACCTCATGCACAGTGAACGAATTGTGCCTCGTTGCATTTCAGTAGCGGAGTGATGTTTTTATCAAATATAGACGCAAAAAAGCAGCAGATCTTTTTCAAGACTTATTGTTTATGTGCCGATGTGATAGGCAACAGTTATTTGGCTGTAAGAGACGGCGATAGAAAGATTTGCTTCTTTAAGGTATAATGTTTATAAGAATATCCCCTTTGAAAACTGAAAAAGTGCCAACTCTACGATTCATAGGTTTCGATTCTAAGTGCTTTTTGATAAAATATAGCTAACAGGGGGCAAGAATATGGACAAAAATATAACAGGTCGCTTTATTGCCGAACTCAGAAAACAAAAGGGTTTTACACAAAAAGAATTGGCCGAAAAGCTTATGGTAACAGATAAAGCAATTTCACGATGGGAAACAGGAAAAGGACTTCCTGACACTTCATTGTTAAAACCGCTTGGAGATGTTTTAGGCGTTTCCATCACTGAATTGCTCTCTGGAAAAAGGATAGAGGAGGTTGATATGAAAGAACAAGCTGACAATATTATTTTGGAGTCGCTGAATTATTCAAAGCGTATGCTTGCAAGTGTAATAAGTGTAATCATTTTCATTATTGGCATCGCTTTCATAATTTCACCGCTATTTTTGGTAAGTCAAAGTTATATCTGGACACTGGGTCTTATCATTGTTGCAATAGCAATTCTTTACATCTACACACGAAAGAAGAGGGATTCAATGAAAGCAACGAATAGAGCCTATCATCTGTCCGCTCTTGCGTTACAGGGTATAGCGTTAATTTTAGAGATACTACCGATTGGTGCTGTCATGGTGTTCGCGACAAGTCCAACCACACAAACTATTGAAGTGTATTCATATTTCAGTCTGCTCCCCGTAGGGTATGCGAATTTCACACCGCTGTTGACAGGAATCCTCACAATTTTGATTATCCTGCTTGGTGCAATTGCCTTGTTCAAATTTGACAACGCTGCCAGCCTCAGAAAAGCCATGTTTGTTTGCAGCGTCATCTCACTACTGCTTTCGATTGTTCCGTTATTCCTATTCGGAACGGTTGGAATGACAGCTGCAAGTTATGCGGTTTCTTGTGCAATCCTCTTGTCGATCTGCCTGCAAGCTGTAGCCAATCGAAAGGAATAGTTCGTGCTTGGTGAACGACACAAGCGGTATTTATGACTTCCGCAAGTGAGGTGCAGTCAGACCGCAATAGGCCGTATATGAGCTTGCAGCGATTCTTATATCATCGGGCAGATATGCTTCAGCCGATTCCGCCGGAAGCTCTGCCGGCCTTTCAGGATACACCCGTCTTCTCAAGCCGATATGGCTGGGCAATGGTGAACGCGATAGAAGGAGAGCTTCTCTTTGCAAGCGGGATGCGTCTGTCGCTGGCAGATGCAGCCGAAGTGTATGTTCTGCCTCCGGCCTTTGCAACACCCGGCGCGGCAGTAACCATGCCGTTGAGAAGGGACGAGCTTACCGGGTACGACTGCGTATGGGTAGAGCCAATCTCCATGGACGCCGCCCTGCGAGATGAGCTTCGCGGCTGGTATCATATTAAAAGACGCTTTGTGGAAAACGAGGTGGGGCAACGCTTCTACTTTGATTTTTACAGCGCAAAATGGCTTGCCTTTGCAAACGGACCGGGAAATATATGAATGAGGTCCATCTTGATGCGCGAAGTGAAATCAGAATAAAAACGTCCGCCCGTTTCTGCCCTTGAGGCGTGGAGCGGGCTTTCGTTCATTTTCCGGATTGGTCTCGCTGCACTTTTGTGACACTTTCCATGCACTTTTGCGGGGGAACTCCGAGGCCGCTTCTGGTATGATGCAGTCAAGGTTGATACACAACCACAACATACTTCAAAAAGGAGCGTAACATACCATGAAAAAGAAAACGATTTGGAGCCTTGTATTGGCACTTGCGTTGACGGTAACAGCCATCGGAACGGCAACCTCCGCCTTTGCCGCCACACCCGCGCCAATGGAGACTGTTACTAAAATTGCCACCGAGAACGAGGACGCCATCTGGGAGCAGATCGAGGCGGTGGAAGAGAAGAGCGACGCCATCTTCCAGAGAAACGCAGCGCTGTGGGAAAAGCTGGACGAAATCTGCAACGCCCTGCCCGACGACTACGACTTCACAAACTTTGACGAAGCAGCGTTTATCCGCAGCACCAACGCCCTGACGGAAGCGGAGAAGGAAACGCTTCTGGCGGACATCAAGGAGCTGAACGAGCTGGACGCCCAAATGGAGGCACTGTACGCTCAGCTGCCCGACTGCGACAATATGCCGCTTTACGAGAAGGCACTGGAAAAGGCCGACCCCAAGGTGCTGGATGAGATCGACACCTTGGAGCAGGAGTATGACCGCGTCTGCGAAAAGCACGCCGACCTGTGGGACAAGGTAGATGAAGCGTACTTTGATCTGCCGGACGACTACGACTTCGACAACTACGATGAGGCCGCCTTCATCCGCAGCCTGAGCTTCCTGACCGACGCGGAAAAGGACGCGCTGATCGCCGACTACAACCGTCTTACGGAGATCGACAGCCGGCTGTGCGAGCTGTACAATTCCATCTGGGGCAACACCGGCTGCGAAAGCGGCATCTGCCCCCTTTGACGGAAAGGCGGTTTTCTGATAGTATAAAATCAACATCATGCCGATGCTGCGCCCACGCGCAGCATTTGGCGCTGCTTTCAAGGAGGACGCATGGGACATTCCATCTATTTGGCGGACGATGAAAAGAGCATCCGGGAGCTGCTCCATAGTTTCCTCGCAAGCGACGGCTATACCGTGCGCTCCTTTGAAAGCGGCGACGCGCTGCTGGAGGTGGCATTCGACACGGTGGGCACTAAAAAGCTGATGCTGAAGGCCGCCATGCGGCAGGCAGCCCTGGGACAGTTCGGCTCCGGCTGGGCCTGGCTGACCACCGACCGGGAGGGCCGTCTGGCCGTCCAAAAGACCCCCAACCAGGACACGCCCCTGCCGCTGATGCCCCTGCTGTGCTGTGACGTGTGGGAGCACGCCTACTACCTCCAGTACCAGAACCGGCGGGGAGACTACTTCGAGGCTTGGTGGCAGCTGGTGGACTGGCCGGAGGTCTCCCGGCTCTACGCCGATTGTCTTGCCTGCCGGCCGCCCCGGCCGCTCCCCTGACAGGACGCCGCAGGCGGCTTTTGCCGCCTGCGGAAAGCTCGTGAACTTCCTTTTCAAGGAAAGTAGTGATTTCACGGAAAATTGAAAACTATTGGTGAATATATATAAAGCAAGGCGCCCTCTTATCATTCTGAAAGAAGCCTTGCTTTGTATGTATGAAATTTTGTTCCACAGATAGCGTCAACTACTCATTCCTACTATCTTTTAGCCTTCACCTAAGAGCCTGTCAAAATAGGCAAGGTCTATCTCATGATCAGTCTCCATACTGCTGTAAAAATAGCCTTTGTAATCTATCTGTTGTTCGCTCATAACTACAATTTCTTCCATCAAATTATTTTCTAAATTATACCATTTCAGGGAATAACTCCAACCACTATAGTCTTTGCTGGATTCGCCCCTGCTAAAAGTCAAAGCATTGATATTGTCTGTAATATGTTTAATATCTTCTGTATTAGTTATTTCGGTCACCGTCCCGTCAGTTCCTGAACGCAGTTCTATTTTGCTTGCTTCTCCAATATCAAATTTCATGCTCTTTTCAGAGCAACCAACCATAGACAAAGCAAGCACCAACACTAAAAATGATGCAACGAATTTTTTCATGGCAAATCTCTCCTATTAGCATTTCTATCTATACAGACGCAAAATTTTCCGTGATGTTTCATTTTAATCATTATAAAAATGCTTTCCGCAAGGCATGACAAATTGACTCGCTTCGCTGTTCTCAGGTCAGGAGCTGCTATTTGGTGAAACCGACGGAGTTTGCGCCGTCACTACTCATCTTGAAAAGGGACCTCTTGAAAATACAGTTGACAACCGCTTCCTTTTCCGTTAAGATAATATGTCGAATGAACACCAGAGGAAGGAGCGTACCCCATGAATCTGTTGCTGACCGGCGGGGCTGTTTTTCGGAACGGAACGTTCCAGAATATGGACGTTGCCATTTCCGGCGGCCGTATTGTTTCCATTTCTCCCTCCCTTCCCCAGGAAGGTTTTTCCGTAATTGAATGTCAGGATCAAGTCATTGTTCCAGGTTTCGTTGATGTACACGTTCATCTTCGGGAGCCTGGATTTTCTTATAAGGAGACCATCGCCTCCGGCACGGCGGCGGCTGCCGCCGGCGGCTACACGGCTGTATGCGCCATGCCCAACCTGAATCCGGTGCCGGACTCCCTGGAGCACCTGCGGCCGGAGCTGGACGCCATCGCCCGGGACGCCAGAGTGCGGGTGTACCCCTACGGCGCCATCACCCGGGGCGAGCAGGGCGGAGAGCTGGCGGACCTGGCCGCCATGCGGCCCTTTGTCTGCGGCTTCTCCGACGACGGGAAGGGCGTCCAGTCCCGGGAGCAGATGCGCGCTGCCATGGAGCTTGCCAAACAGCTGGACAAGCCCATCACCGCCCACTGTGAGGACGAGTCCCTGCTGACGCCCGGCTGGTGCGTCCACAACGGGGACTGGGCAAAGCGGAACGGCTTTCCCGGCAACGACTCCGCCAGCGAGTGGAAGCAGGTGGAGCGGGATCTGGAACTGGTCCGGGAAACCGGCTGCCGGTACCACGTGTGCCACGTGTCCACCAAGGAGAGCGTGGCCCTGATCCGCAAAGCCAAGGCGGAAAAATTGCCGGTGTCCTGCGAGACCGGGCCCCACTACCTGATCCTCTGCGACGAGGACCTGATGGACGATGGCCGGTTCAAGATGAATCCCCCCATCCGCTCCGCCGCGGACCGGGACGCTTTGATCGAGGGATTGCTGGACGGCACCATCGACTGCATTGCCACGGACCACGCCCCCCACAGCGCGGAGGAGAAATCCAAGGGGCTCCACAGCCTCAACGGCATCGTGGGGCTGGAGTGCGCCTTCTCGGTGCTGTACACACAGCTGGTGGAGCCAGGCGTCGTCCCCTTTGTCGCGCTGCTGAACGCCCTGTGCGTCAACCCCCGGCATCTGTTCCGCCTGCCCGGCGGAAAAATCGAGGAGGGGGAGATTGCGGATCTCACGGTGCTGGACCTGAACTGGCCCCACGCCATCGACAGCGGCACCTTCTTCTCCCAGGGCCGGTCCACGCCCTTTGACGGCTGGACCGTCACCGCCGGGGTGGACAAGACCATCTGCAATGGGAATCTGGTGTACACCGCCAGCTCCCGCAACGTCAACAAGACCCCCATTCCCCCCTGTCAGGAGGACTACCTATGAAACAATCTCTCTTTACCATGGAACACGCCCGGCAGCTGACCGCCGACACCTATGAGCTGGTGCTGTCCGGGGACACCTCCGCCGTCACGGCGCCGGGGCAGTTCGTGAACATCCAGCTGCCCGGCAAATTCCTCCGGCGGCCCATCTCCATCTGCACCTGGACGGAGGACGCCCTGCTGCTCCTGGTCCGGGTGGTGGGCGAGGGCACCCATGACCTGGTGCGGTGCGTCCCCGGCACGGAACTGGACGTGTTGTCGGGCCTGGGCAACGGCTTTGATTGGACCAAGGGCGGCCAGCACCCCATCCTGCTGGGGGGCGGCATCGGCATCGCGCCCCTGTACGGCCTGGCCCAGCGGATGCTGGAGGCAGGCGTCACCCCCACGGTGGGCCTGGGCTTCCGGTCCGGGAAGGACGCCTTCTATCTGGAGGAGTTCTCCAAGCTGGGCTGCCGCCTGCTGGTGGCCACGGAGGACGGCAGCCTTGGCACCCGCGGCTTTGTGACGGACCTGGCCCGCCACGTGCCGGAGTGCGATTACGCCTTCGTCTGCGGCCCCACCCCCATGCTGAAAGCGGTACACGGCCTTGCACAGCTCACCGGCGGCCAGTTCAGCTTTGAGGCCCGGATGGGCTGCGGCTTCGGCGCCTGCATGGGCTGCTCCGTGCCCACGGTGAACGGGTACAAGCGGGTGTGCAAGGACGGCCCCATTCTGTATAAGGAGGAGATCGTATGGTGAACCTGTCTGTCCGCCTGGGAGATGTGGCGCTGAAAAATCCCATGATCCCTGCCTCCGGCACCTTCGGCTACGGCCGGGAGTATGCGGAGTTGTACGATCTGGACATCTTAGGCAGCTTCTCCTGGAAGGGCACCACCGCCGAGCCCCGGCTGGGCAACCCCCAGCCCCGGATCGCGGAGACCGCCTCCGGGATGCTGAATGCGGTGGGCCTCCAGAACCCGGGCATCGATGCGGTGATCGCGGAGGAGGTGCCCAGCATCGCCAAGCTCTTCCACGGGCCGGTGATCGCCAACGTGGGGGGCTTCTCGGTGGCGGAGTACGCCGAGAACTGCGCCAAGCTCAACGATGTGGAACAGGTGGCCATCCTGGAGGTGAACATCTCCTGCCCCAACGTCCACGCCGGGGGGAAGAACTTCGGCTCCGACCCCAAGGCCGCGGCGGAGGTGACAAAGGCCGTGAAGGCTGTGACAAACAAGCCGGTCTTTATGAAGCTCTCTCCCAATGTCACGGACATCGCGGAGATCGCCAAGGCCTGCGCCGACGCGGGAGCCGACGGCATCTGCCTCATCAACACCCTGCTGGGGATGCGGATCGATCTGAAAACGAAACGGCCCCTCATCGCCAACCGCACCGGCGGCCTGTCCGGCCCGGCGGTGTTCCCGGTGGCGGTGCGGATGGTGTGGGACGTGTACGAGGCGGTGCAGCTGCCCATCATCGGCTGCGGCGGCGTCTCCTCCGCCGAGGACGTGTGCGAGATGATGCTGGCGGGGGCCAGCGCCGTGGAGATCGGCGCCGCCAACCTGCGGGACCCCTATGCCTGCAAGAAGATCATCGAGGCCCTGCCCGGCGTCTGCGAGAAGCTGGATGTGGAGCGCATCGCGGACCTGACCGGTGCCGCCCACTGAAAGGAGCGTAAATGAAGAAACTGCCGTGCCTGCTCCTGTTCTGCCTCCTACTCTCCGGCTGCGGCGGGCAAACGGCCCCGCCGGACGACGTCGGAAGCGCCGATCCGGAATCCTCGGAAGTCACTGTAACGGAGCTGGCGCCGGAGGATACTCTGGACGCTTTGAGCCAGATGCTGCTGGACAAGAACCCCAGCTACCTGTCCTATGACCCGGAGACCGGCTTTGAGACAGAGGCCCTCCACTACGTCTGGTGGACGGAAGAGCCGCCTGTGGAAACGGAGATAGACGGCCAGACGGCCTATGAATTTCAGCTGCTCTACGGCCCGGATGCCGACGACGGCCTGCCGCCGGAACAGGACACCGAGCCCATGGCCGGCCGGCTGGCGGCCATCTACGCCGTGGCCAAGGACGGCTCTGCCTGCTGGGAGTATGGCATCGGCACGGATATGTGGACGCTGCTGGACGATACGAATGACCCCATTCTCTCCCCTGAGGAGGCCCAGGAGACACTGGCCGACCATCTGATCGCCATCGGGGAAATTCCCGCATCCATGGAGGCCGACGAAGGGGCCTATTCCCTGGTTTGGGCCAGCGACTTCTTTGGAGAGCCCATTGAAGAGCAGGTCGTCAACGGGCAGTGGGCGTATCTCTGCTCCCTCCGCTATGGAGACCCGATCGGGAAACTGGAGGACCCGGTGATGACCGGGCGGCGCTATGGGGATTACGCCATCGCCAAGGATGGCTCCAACTTCTACCGCCGGAATATTGCCACCAGCCAATGGAAACCACTCCCTTGGCCTGAAACCTGAATCATCAGAGAAAGGACTGTTTTTTATATGAGCGCAAAAGACGTCATCATCGCCCTGGACTTCCCCACCCGTGAGGAGACCCTCTCCTTCCTGGACCGGTTCCCCGCCGGGGAAAAGCCCTTTGTGAAGATCGGCATGGAGCTGTTCTATGCCGAGGGCCCCCAGGTGGTCCGGGACATCAAGGCCCGGGGCCACAAGATCTTTCTGGATTTGAAGCTCCACGACATTCCCAACAC
>ERZ827528.4638-NODE-4638-length-9996-cov-2.952520_pt1 | contig 9996 bp, 11 predicted proteins | sample MGYA00519768_ERZ827528 | MGnify/ENA primary metagenome ERZ827528 (study PRJEB31778, sample SAMEA3449343) | human gut metagenome | biome: human gut; feature: human-associated habitat; material: faeces | place: United Kingdom | collected 2010/2012 ...
CCCGCCGTCAGCGCCACATCCGCATCCGATCCGTAATGCGGGTAGACGTCCACCGCAAAGTCAAGTTCCTCGCGCTTTGCCGCCGCAATCAGTCCTGTCACAACATCATAGTGATACGGTCCGTGGCTGTCCTTCGCGCAGATGGACACCTGTGTCTCCTCGCAGGCAAGACCGTCTCCAACGCAGCCCATGTCAACGGAAATAACCTCAGTCACACCCTCCGGAATCGAAGCGGCTCCGCCGTGTCCGACTTCCTCAAAGACGGTGATATGCTGGTAGATCATGCGCTCCGGTGTGACATTCTCTTCCTTTAAATATCTCGCATAGCCAAGCAGGATGCCGACGCTAAGCTTATCGTCCAGGAAACGGCTCTTGATGTAGCCGCTCTCTGTGACGGTCGTGCGCGGATCAAAGCAGACGATGTCTCCCGTCATGATGCCGAGTGCCTCCACGTCCTCTCTGGAATGTACCTTCTCGTCCAGCACGATCTCCGTCTCGTCAAATGTACGCTTCTTGTCATTGTAATCGCCGTTGACATGGATGGATGCATTGGCAAGCTGCAGGGTTCCCTCGTAGACCTTTTCCCCGAAGCGGGTATGGATTCTGCAGTTCTCCGCCTCGGCATTGTTGGCGTTCATTCCGCCGACCGGTGTCACGCGCAGTCTGCCGTTGGACTTTATCTCCGCTACCATGGCGCCGAGCGTATCAATGTGTGCCTCGAGCATCACGGCATTCTTTTTGTCCTTGCCGCCAAGCGCTACCAGCACGCCGCCCTTTGTGGTCAGCTTCGGCTCATAACCGAGCTTCTGGTACGCTTTCATCACATAATCCGCCACATCTGCGGTATATCCGCTCGGGCTGTCGATTGCCAGAATCTTCTTTGTCTCCTCGACCATATATTCCACATATTTTTTTGTCTTCATCTTTTTTCTCCTTTTCCGCTTTCTATTTGATTCTATCTACAGACCATACCTGAAGGACGATCTTATACATCCTTATTTCAGGTACAGAAATCCGCCCAGATTTCCGCGCTTTCCATGACTTGCGCGGTGGGAAAACAACAGCTTTGGATTGCAGCAGGTACAGATGTCCGTCACTGCCAGATGCTCTTTTCGCACGCCCGCCTCCTGAAAAATGATCTCGTTCGCCTTCCAGAGATCCAGCTGGTATTTTTTGTCTGCGTGAGCCATCCCGACGCTGTTCTTCTCACTCTCTGCCAGAATCTCCTGCTCATGCCCCGGAAATTCCTCCGCGAAAATATCTGCCACATCTGCGCTCACCTCATAGCAGTCCTTGCAAATGGACGGACCGACCGCGCAGACCACATCCTCTGGTCTGGTGCCGTATGCCTCCTGCATGGCAGACAGAGTGACCGCTCCCATGCGCGCCGCCGTGCCTCTCCAGCCCGAATGGCTCATTCCGATGGCGCGGTGTACGGGATCCACCACATATAACGGCACACAGTCCGCGTAGAACGTCGACAGGACAAGTCCCGGCTCATCCGTAATCAGTCCGTCCACATCCCGGTAGTCCCGCTCTCTGGTCAGTCCTTTTCCGGCGTCCGCTGCCGTGACGCGGCGCACATTGACGGTATGTGTCTGATCCGAGCAGACAAACTGCCCCACCTCTGCCCCGAGTGCCCTCGCCAGGCGCCGGTAATTTTCACGCACCGCCGCCTCCTCATCACCTCTGGTAAAGCTTAAATTCATCGTAGAAAAAATGTCTGTGCTGACGCCTCCGAGCCGTGTTGTAAAACAATGCTCCACGATCCCCGTGCGCTCCAAAAGGGGATATTTTAGCAGCAGAAGCCTGCTGCCGTCCTCATTTTCATGCCAGTCCTCCCGCAAAACCGGTTGTTCTGCTGGTTTTCTCACAAACGCTGTCAAGTCTCATCCTCCCGTCATCCCTGAAATTCAAATGCATGTTTCACAAGCCGTACTTCCCCGTCCGTTCCAAGCACCGCCGCCACATCAAAGCGGCAGGGCGTCGTCTCCCCATATCCGTGCGTCAGGCAGTAATATTGCGCCGTTCTGCTGATGCGGCGCTGCTTCGCCCGGTCCACCGCCTCCAGCGGATCGCCCGTCTGCCCGTCTCTGCGGTATTTCACTTCCACAAACACCAGGTATCTGCCATCGCGGGCGATGATGTCGATCTCTCCCTGCCGGCATCTGAAATTGTATCCAATCAGCTCGTATCCCTGTTCCTTCAGATACTCCCCCGCCCGTCTCTCATACGCTGTTCCCGTCTGCCGCCTGTTCATCCGGTATCCTCTCTCCCTGCCTTTCGTCCGATCCATCACCACGTTCCGCCGTCCGGGTTCTTCCCGTGCCTTCTGTTACCATCACGGCATCTGTCATCTGCCTACAGTAAGCCGGATTCTTTGAGTTTTCCCTTCATGCGGTCCATATCGTCCACAAAGACAAGGATCTCCGCGACCACCTCGTAGAGTTCCGGCGGAATCGTATCCCCGATCTGAAGTCTGGATAAGGTCTCCGCCAGCTTGTTATCCTGATAAAACGGAACATCATTTTCTTTTGCCGTCTCAATGATGCGCTCCGCCACCTCGCCTTTTCCGACTGCGAGGATCTTCGGCGCCACCTCGCCCGGATTGTAGGCAACGGCGACCGCCGTCTTTTCTTTTCCTGCAATATGCTTGTTCTCCGCCATCGCCACATCCTCCCTTCAAAGAATCCTGCTTTCCTATGCTCTTACATCAAAAGAATAGCGGTGCAGGCTTCCCACCGTCGCCTTTCCTTTCTTTACGATGTTCTCCTTGAAACTGATGTCTTTTTTCTCATGTGTGACCGTGATGGAAGACTGGTAGCCCTTGCTCTTAAGACGCTTGTTCAGCACTTCCAGGTGCTTTTCCACCAGATCATAGGAGGCGTCATCCTCCAGATAAAAATTGGTGCGTACGCTGCGGTTCTGCATCCGCACTGAGACGTCCGTGGAGCCGAGCTGCTCCATGTCCAGATGTAAAAATGCCGTCAGTTCCGCATCCGGATCGCGCAGATTCTTCCGGTTAGCATAGACATAGAGTTCCCCGTTCGCATTTTGTCCGGACATCTTTAACGGCAGCTGCACATAGTGATAAATCTGGTTCATCTGATTCATGAACTCCAGATTGCCGTGAACCTGCGATGCCGTCTGCAAGAACGTATTCTGCGTGCTTCCGGTCGCCCGAACCGCCTCCTCCATCTGGGAAAGCTGCTGTTCTAAGCGCTCATACAGCCCGCTCACCTTGTGCTCCTGCTTTAATTCCTCCGGCTGCAGCAGCCACTGCTTCTCGATCACACTGCGGAAAATGGTCTGAAATTCCTTTCCGGCAAAAAGCTTCTGCATTCCCGCAAAGCCGAACCCGCCATTCTGTGCGAGCGCTCTGCCGAGCTTCTGCAAAAACTGTTCTGCCGTCAATTTTTCATTCAAGACCGGCTGCTCCTGCGCCGCTTCCTCCTGCGCCATCAGTTTTGCCACCTCTGGACCTTCTTCCGAGAGCGTATCCACAAAGACTTCCTCCTGCTCTCCGCCGGCAAAAATCTCCTCGTTGCCAATCAGAGCCGGAATGTTCCGAAGCATTTTTCCCAGATGCTCGATCTGCTCCTTCGACAACAGTTCCCCGACTGTCCCCGGAGTCTCTGCCGTCCTTCCATATGTCAGTTCCGCGGTCACTCCGACCCCTGTCTCTGCTTCTGCCGCTGCGCCCTGTCCCGCTGTCTCCGCGGTCGAAGCGGCACCTGCCTCCTCCGCTACTGCCGATGCCGCTGCGGTTCCCTGTTCCGCCGCCGTGGGCGCGCCCGCCTCTGCTTCTGACACCGTGGCTGCATTTTCCTGTCCCACTGCTTCCGCCATTGCTCCGGCGCCTGCCTCTGCTGCGGAAGATTCCTGTCCCGCTGCCGCGGTCACTCCGGCATCTGCCGCTTCCTCCCCGGGCATAAAAATATCAAGCATTTTCCCATAGAGGGAAAACGCCGTCTCCGGCGAGAGCGCCTCGTCCGAAAGCAGTTCCATCATATGCCCCGCTGCCAGATCCATCTCTCCCACGAGTGCCTGCCGGTCGGACAGATAATTTTCAAACTGCGCCGCCATCTCCTCCGTCACCGGGAGTCCGAGCTTCGTCATCTGCACGATGGTCTGCACATTGGCATCCGGATTCGCGCCAACCAGCTTCGCCATATCGAGAATGCTCTGTCTGCCGATCGACATCTGCTCCTGCATCATCGTATCCACCATCACAAGCGTCCGGTCCGTCGCAGGCACCTGCGCCGCCGAAAGCGCGTTGAGCAGAATCGGATTGCTGACATTTCCAAGCTCGGTGTACGGGCGGATCGCAATCGTCTGCCCGTCATTGACGCGCACCTGGAAAAACATGCTCGAGCCCTGCTGTAAATCCATTTTCCCGTCCAGCCGTGCGGTGATGGTCTGTCCGTTGCCCAGCGCCAGCGTCACTTTTCCGCCGCGCACACTGTTGATCGTCCCCTCGAAAATACTTCCCGCGGAGAGATCCCCGATCGTCGACACCAGTTTCTGAACGCTCTGCGCCCCATGCAATTCTTCCGTTCCGTTGGCCACATTCCGGCTGTACTGTCCTACCAGATCCGATATCTGCATGTATGTTCCCTCTTCCCGTCTATACCTCTACAAAATTTCCAATAAAGCTCCGGCGATGGATCGGCGTTGGTCCGTATTTTTTCAGCGCCGCAATATGTTCCGCCGAGCCGTAGCCCTTATTCGCTGCGAATCCGTACCCTGGCATGATCTTGTCGTACTCCACCATCAGCCGGTCCCTGGTCACTTTTGCCACAATGCTGGCCGCGCCGATCGAGATGCTCTTGGCATCTCCCTTGATAATCGGCACCTGCCGTATCGCAACCCCGGGTATCGTCACCGCATCATTTAATAATATATCGGGTGCATCGCCCAATTTGCTTATAGCTTCCCGCATCGCCTCGTACGTTGCCTGCAGAATGTTGATCTCATCAATGCGCTCCGGTCCCACCATGCCGATGCCGACCGCCACCGCTTTTTCCATAATCACATCGTACAGTTCCTCCCGCTTTGCCGCCGAGAGCTTCTTGGAATCGTTGATGTAGAGGATGTCGCAGTCCTTCGGCAAAATGACCGCTCCCGCCACAACGGGGCCGGCAAGCGGGCCTCTCCCCACCTCATCAATCCCGCAAATGCGCGTATACATCCCGTACTCGCGCTCGTACTTCCACAGCCGGTCGATCCTTGCACGCTCCGCCTCCAGCTTTGCAAGGCGTCCGTTCGCCTGCTCGATGAGCTTTTGTACGCCCGCGCGCTCATCCGACCTGTATTTTTCGATAAAAGAAGGCAGCATGGTCTCCTCTGCCGCCTTGAATTCTTCCCTGATTTCTCCGATCTTTTTCGTCTCCATCTGCTTCCTCTCCCGCCGTATGTTCCCGCTGCCTGTGCTAGTCGGGCCGCTCCAGTGTGATCCTGCCAAGCTTGCCGCTGCGGAATTCATCAATCAGAAGCGTCGCCGCCTTGCTGTAGTCAATCTCGCCGCCCTTTGCCACACAGCGACGGTTTTCCGCGATCCCACGCAGGATCTCTGCCGGCGCCGCCGTCTCGTCGATGGCCTGCTCCTCTGTTCCGTAGCGCGCCTGAAGCGCTCCCGGATAGTAGGCTGTCAGCACTTTGATCAACTCCAGGGACAACTCATCGATGTTTAAAATCTCGTCCTTGATGGCACCGATTAACGCCAGTTTTAATCCGACCGTCTGGTCTTCAAACTTCGGCCATAAGATTCCAGGTGTGTCCAGAAGTTCTACATTCTTGTTCAGCCGGATCCACTGCTTGCCCTTTGTGACACCCGGCTTGTTGCCGGTCTTGGCGCACGCCTTTCCGGCGTAGGAATTGATAAACGTGGATTTCCCCACATTCGGGATTCCAACAACCATCGCCCGCACCGGACGGTTCATGATGCCGCGCTTTCTGTCGCGCTCGATTTTCTCCTTGCACGCCTCCATGACGACCGCCGTCACCTGTTTCATGCCGTTTCTGTTTCTCGAATCCAGGCTTACCACATAATAGCCCTTCTTCTGAAAATATGCACTCCACAGCTTTCCCGCTTCCTCGTCCGCAAGATCCGACTTGTTCATGAGGATCAGCCGCGCTTTATTTTTGCCCAGTTCGTCAATGTCCGGATTCCGGCTGCTGAGCGGAATCCGCGCATCGACAAGCTCGATGACCAGATCGATTAACTTGATATCTTCCTGCATCTGACGCTTTGCTTTCGTCATATGCCCCGGGTACCACTGAAACTGCATAATTACTCTCCATTCTCTTACTGTCTGTTTTATAAAAATCCAAAGTCCTTAAACGGCGCCACGCGGAACCATACTTTTCCGATAATATATTCCTTCTTAATGTTCCCGATGTTGGCATAACGGCTGTCCTCGCTGTTATTGCGGTTGTCGCCGAGCACGAAATACTCGTCCTCACCCAGCGTGACCTCTTCCGCCGCCAGTCCGGCATCCTCCATCTGTGCCACATCCACATCTTCCGCAAACAGTTCGCCGTTGACATACACTTCGCCGTTCTTAATCTGAAGCGTATCCCCCGGCACCGCTATGACGCGCTTGATGTAATAATGTGATTTTTCATTGCCGTTCGGCAAAAATACAATCACATCGTTCGGCCTGGGATCGGTAACTTTGTATATAAAACGGTTGACCAGGATCTCATCGCCGCCGTTTAGCGTCTCCGCCATGGACTGTCCCACAACACTTGTCCGCAGTCCGACAAAATATACCAGTGTAAACGCTACCAGAAGCGTGATCGCGATCTCAATGATCCACACACACACTTCCTTCACGACCGACATATTCACTTTTTTCTTCTGTCTGCCAAAGTTCAGTCCGCTTCTACGTCTGCGCATTCTTATCCTCCATGTGCCATGTGCCCGCCGCACACGATTCCTGCTTTACTTTAACACAAACCCTGTGGCTTCGCAATTTAATTTTGGTGCCTTATAATACGAAAAAAACCGGAACACACTCCATATGGAATCCTGTTCCATACAAAATATGTCCCGGCTTCTTAGCGCTGCATTGTATTATTTTACAAGCTCTTTTACCTTTGCCTTCTTGCCGACACGGTCTCTTAAGTAGAATAACTTTGCACGTCTGACTTTACCCTGACGAACAACCTCTACCTTCTCAACGTTCGGAGAATGTAACGGCCAGGTCTTCTCTACGCCGACACCGTTAGAGATCTTTCTGACTGTGAAAGTCTCGCGGTTGCTTCCGCCCTGTCTCTTTAAAACAGTTCCCTCGAATACCTGGATACGCTCACGGTTACCCTCTTTGATCTTACCGTAAACCTTTACCGTATCACCTACGTTAAACTGCGGTACTTCTGCCTTGAGCTGCTCTGCTTCAATGCTCTTAATGATTTCACTTGCGTTCATTTTGTGACCTCCTGATTCATTGGATGTTCTTAATACGTCAATTCGTAACAGAGGACCATCTCCTTTTTTCGCAACATTTGCAGTATAACATAGCTTTCTCAAATATGCAAGAATTTTCTTCCTAACCTAATAGGAAAAATACCACCCGGTTTTACCGTCGGCGCCTAGGATACCCAGAAAACGCTCCCCGGTGCAAAGCGCATGCCGGATTTTTTCTGCAATGCAACGGAAATTTCGTTTTCCACGAATACATGCGCATAGGGCACATGACCTGCCGCAAGCTGCTGATGGGCGTGATCTCCTCCAGCCGCAACCCCCGCAGGCAGAACACCGGCTGGGGGTTGCCCATGCCAAAGGGCTCCAGCACTTCCAGCATTCCCATGCCGCCGTCGTTGTGCACGCCTGCAAAGCCTGCCAGCTCCCCATCCAGAAATGCGCCGATCATCTGACGCGATGCGATCCGCTCTCTGATGTAGGCTTCATCATGATAAAGATGATAATGTGCCTCTACGTTTGCCGCATACGTTTCGTCCAGCTCCCGGATTTCAACGGCTCCGTCCGGCTCCGGAAGGTCAGGCGCTTTCTTTTTCGGATAAATCACCTGATAGCATTCATTGAAATTTTTTAACCCGAAACGCTCTAAAATGCTCGTCAGCACAAATTTCTGATGACAGACATAGACCGCACCGGTCGGGTCCGTCAAAGACAGCAGCCGTTCCCCTGCATCCTTTGTTTTGGCAGTGATCCGATACGCACCGCCTGACCTGTCTTTTGTCAGCACTCCGTCCTCCCGGACTGCCAGGATGTCAGCTTTGCCTCTCCGGATATCCTCAATCATGTCCATGTGAAGCATTTTATCTTTTAACAAATATTCCAGCGCACGTCCGGGCAAATCGTACTTTTCATATAAATCCGGCCGCCGAACCTTCGTCCGCTCCTTAGACTCTTCTAAGCGCCATTTGTCGATCTTTGCATGGTCGCCGGAAAGCAGGATATCCGGAACCTTTTTGCCCTCCCAGACCTCCGGGCGGGTATACTGAGGATATTCCAGCAGATTCTCCTGAAAGCTTTCCGTCACGCCGGAGTCCTCATTTTTCAAAACACCGGGAACCATCCGGGAAATTGCGTCGATCATCACCATCGCCGGAAGCTCTCCTCCGGTCAGCACATAATCTCCGATGGAAACCGGGTCTGTCACGATCTCTTCGATCACACGCTCGTCGATTCCTTCATAATGCCCACACAGAAAAATCAGCTCTTCCTCCTGCGCAAGCTCCCTTGCCATCTCCTGGGAAAAGGTTTTGCCCTGGGGGCTCATAAACAGCACCCGCACCGGCTTTTTGCCCTCTGCAGGCTTTGCGACGGCTTTCCAGGCATCATAAACCGGCTGCGCCTGCATCAGCATCCCTGCACCGCCGCCGTAAGGATAATCGTCCACTTTATTGTGCTTATCCTGCGTGTAATCGCGGATATTGACCGCATGGATTCCGATCAGTCCTTTCTGGATCGCCCGTCCCAAAATGCTCGTCTGCAGTCCGTTTTCCACCATTTCCGGAAACAATGTCAAAATATGAAACTGCATCTTTTCGTCAGTCCTCCAGCAATCCGTCCAGGATATGGATTTTCATCCGTCCTGCTTCCACATCGACATCCAGCACACATTCCTTGATTGCGGGTAAAAGCAGCTGTCTGCCATCCTTTAACCGAATCTGATAAACATCATTTGCGCCGGTTTCAATGACATCCTCTAAGGTGCCAAGCTCCTGCTCCTGTTCATCCAATACCTTCACGCCGATCAGATCTGCGATAAAATACTCGTCCTTCTGCAGGCGCACCGCATTTTCCCGCGTCACATACAGGCTCTTTCTCCGGTATTTTTCCGCCTCGTCTATCGTATCGATTCCACGGAATTTCAAAATGGCAAATTGCTTGAAAAATTTCACGCTCTCGATTTCCAGAATCCGGTTTTCCTTTCCCGTATCCAGAATCACTTCTTTTAACTTCTTAAAACGGCGCACATCATCTGTCGTCGGAAAAATCTTGACCTCCCCGTGCACACCGTGTGTGGAAGCAATCACTCCCACCTGCAGTCTTTCTTCCATATAACCTCTCATTTCACAAACAGCGCCTTGCTTTTGCAAGACGCTGTCCATTTCAGATGTCAGATGATATCCACATCCACTTTTTTATTATCTTCCATCGCCGCAGCCTTTACCACAGTGCGAATTGCCTTAGCAATACGGCCCTGTTTACCGATTACCTTGCCCATATCGGAGGGTGCAACATGAAGTTCAACCGTCAGGCTTCTGCCGTTTTCCTTTTCGGAGACGCTCACTTCATCCGGATGATCCACAAGTGCCTTTGCGATCACTTCCACCAAATCTTTCATAATCCACCTCCATAAGCCTGCTACAGTCAGCCCCACAGCTACTGCTCGTTTGCGTAACCGTCTGCTTTACAGAGCTGTCTTATTTCTCGATTCCTGCTGCCTTGAAGATCTTGCCTACGATTTCGGTGGGCTGTGCGCCATTGTTGAGCCACTTCTTAGCCAGCTCTTCGTTTAC
>ERZ827528.4645-NODE-4645-length-9979-cov-2.369407_pt1 | contig 9979 bp, 7 predicted proteins | sample MGYA00519768_ERZ827528 | MGnify/ENA primary metagenome ERZ827528 (study PRJEB31778, sample SAMEA3449343) | human gut metagenome | biome: human gut; feature: human-associated habitat; material: faeces | place: United Kingdom | collected 2010/2012 ...
CTAGAATTACTTTTCTCATGCCTTCCGGGAAATCATGCACAAGCTCCAGAGCCTCTGTCGTTCCCATTCCATTATCATCAAACCAACCGGACTGGATGAGAGCCGGGATCTGCGCATGCACAGAGCGCTCCTTCCAGTTGGAACGATGCCAGAATTCATCATAATCTGAATTTTCCAGCCATTTATCCAGGAACGGAACATGATATCCCAGTGCTTTTTCTGCAAGCTGATCTAACGGGCGGATGTTCAATACTTCTTCCCAGTCATCCCGCTCCATCAGTTCCGGATGGAATTTTTTCTGAGAAACAGCGAATCCCCAGGCAAGCATTCCGGAAGTAAAGCAGCCGCCTCTTCTCGGCAGATCCACAAATGCACTTCCTGCACATACGACGCTGATCAAGGCCTTCAGGTGAGGATTTCCGCTAGCTGCTGCTGCCCACTGTACATATCCCAGATAGGAACCGCCTACCATGCCGACACTTCCTGAAGACCAGGACTGCTCTGCAATCCAGTTCAGAGTGTCATCGCCATCCTCTACCTCAGAGTGGTTCGGAATCCATTCGCCTTCGCTGAGGTTACGGCCCCGGACATCCTGAACTACGACTGCATAGCCGCGCTGTACGTACCGATAGTAAACCTGACAGCCATCTTCTTTTCCATATGGTGTACGAATCAGTACCGCCGGCACCTTCTCGTTCAGCCCAGCCGGTACATAAACATCCGTTGACAGATGAATGCCGTCCCGCATAGGAACCGGGAAGCTTCCAAGATGATTAACTCCATAAATTTTCTCATCTGGCCAGGTGTTTTTCCACATTTTAAGAACCGTTCTGTCCTCCTCGCCGTCCCGTACCAGTACCGTAACCATTTCCCTTGCCGGACAGCACACTGCAAGCAGCTCGCCATTCTCTACCAGCTTGTTATTCGGGAATTTGATATCACGCTGCAGATACCAGGAATCCTTACTGCTTGTATAGCGCTCTGCGCCTTCCGGCAGCTCTACGATGACTTCCCCGTCTCCCGCAAGTTTCTGTTCATAGCTATGAAGCTGATGTGACAGCTTCAATAAGTCAATTTTGGTAAATGATTTATAAAAGGCATTGTCCTCTTCCGACAAAGTCTCCCACGGAAGCAGCTTAGCCGATTCGATATCCAGTTTTTGGATGGAAATCGGCTGCGTATCAAAATCAAGTTCCGCATAAAGAATTCCCGATACATACAAATGATATAGTTTCATAACGATTCATCTCCCTACTCGCTGCTATGCACACATGTGTGAACAGCAACGTGATTTTCCTGTTCTGCCCCGATGATGCCGCGGATAGCATAAGCAACTGCAATACCAAGATAGTTGCCCATCGCTCCGGCCAGAACACCCATCAGAAGACCGGTTGTAATCATAGTTTTCCACTGCGCACTTGATGCAATCAGAGCAGCTGTCGGGCCGTCAGAAATACATGCCACAGCAGAAAGAAGAACATACTCGAATTTTACCTTCAGCAGTCTCGTTACAAGCAGATGCAGTACAATGCAGCTGACGATAACGCAGAAGCAGAATAAGGAAATATAGAATGTAGAGCCAAAGAACTGTTTCAGATCAACTGCAAATCCAATGGTGGTCAGGAATAACAGCGCCACAAAAAGTCCCAGGTCAAAGTTGCCGCGCAGTTCACGTACTGCCGGAATCTGTGCAATGATAATTGAGAAAGTCGTAATCAGAATAATACGTCCCGCACTGCGGAAGCCCGGTCCAAATACCAAGCCTGCAATGGTCGTAGCTGCCCATACAGTACCAAAGCCGATTGCCAGCAGCCATGCGATCTCCTGAATGGACCACTCTTTAGATGCCATCAGTTCTTCATGATCTCCATCGCCCTGCAGCTCTGCCTCTGTCATCTCATAAGGCCACAGCTTTCTCAGCAGCTTAGAGTTCTTGTAGATAGCCGGTGCCGCAAACATAAGAATCAGACTCGGAATACCAATTACATAGTCTGCTGCATTGGCAGCTGCGATGGTTCCCTTTGACGCATCCAGTCCGACTGCGATTGCTGTCAGGTTGGAACTTCCGCCTGTATAGGTTCCGACAAACATTCCGGCAATCTTCCATCCCTCATCAATCTTGGATGCGAATAAAACACCAAACACGAATGCCATCAGGCAGACACTTACCGCTGCTGATACCAGCGCAATAATCGAGTTTCTGTTTAACAATTTTTTCATCTGACGCAGATCCAGGCTCAGCAGACAGATAGAAACAGACAGCGGTACACAATAACTGCTGATGGCATCATAGGTCGGGCTGGACACCGGTACAATTTTCAAGTTTGAAAGAATAATACCGGTAACAATAACCGTTAAAGCCGGTCCAAGTACCTTGAACACTTTAAAGCGCTGAAGCCAAAAGCCGACAGCTACCATAAGAAATATAACCAGAAGCAATGCGCTTTCTGATGAAAATAATGTTGTGCTTTCCATATATAATTAAGTAATCCTTTCTAGTGAGAACCTCCGCGAGGCCTGGCGCATGACTTCGGTCAGCGCATCCCCGCGGAGCATTTATTATCCGAATTAGAAATCCAGATCCAGACCAAGACCCGGTTTCTGAGACAGTGTATATACGCCACCCTCAATGGTGAAGCCACCCGGCATTCCCATCTCCGGATCTACTGCATACATGAAGCTGTCGCAATCTGCCTCTGTGATATTGCTCTTAGCTGCAACCAGGCTGACACCTGCTGCAATCGCAACCTTCGTCTCCAGCATACAGCCAACCATACAATTTACATGATTTGCTTCTGCAATTGCATTGATCTTCTCTGCCGGATACAGACCGCCGCACTTCATCAGTTTGATGTTCAGAATATCAGCTGCATCCATCTTGCAGGCTTTTGCTGCATCAACCGGAGAATGGATAGACTCATCCAGCATAATTTGCATATCAACCTTCTGGCGAAGGATCTTGGAACCGTTCATATCCCACCATGGCAGACACTGCTCTACTGCGTCAACACCGATTTTTTCAAATTCTTTCAGAACTCTTACCGCATCATTTACGGTATATCCCTGGTTTGCATCCACACGCAGGCGGATATCCGGTCCAACTGCTTCACGAATCAGAGTAAGTGCACGAATATCATCCGCCGGATTAATTCCAGCTTTCACCTTCAGGATACGGAATCCATCACGCTCAACACGCTCTTTTGCTTCCTGTGCCATCAGTTCCGGCTTATCAATGCCAATTGTCATATCGGTTACGATCTGGTCATGGTATCCGCCCAGTACCTTGTACAGCGGCTGGTTCATAACCTTGCCCTTCAGATCATACAGCGCAATATCGATTGCAGCCTTTGCTGAGGTATTGCCGGAAATCAGACGATCCATCATCAGATGAATTCCCTCAATATTCATCGGATCCATACCGATCAAACCCTGTTTAAACAATTTAAGAACTTCCAGAACGGTTGCACTGTTCTCTCCGGTAACCGGTTCAAACGGAGCTGCCTCTCCGATTCCATAGAGTCCCTCATCTGTCATAACTTTTACCAGAACATTCACAGAATGATCCTGTACGGCAAATGCAATACGGAACGGCTTCTTCATCGGAATGTGAATCACTTCTACTTTTACATCAGTAATTTTCATAATATACCTCCATACTGTGAAATTATTTTAAAATCAGTATAATTTTACTCTCACTAAAATATACAGTCAACCTTTTCCCGTTCAAAATACAAAATTAGGGATTTTACATAAAAAACATTCCATAAATCTGTGAAAATAAGCCGAAGCAGAAACAGATAATAAGGTAAATAGGAGAATAGTAAACTTTAATATTTTTATATATATAAAACAAATCAAAATCTGGTTTATTTACAAAAACAATGGTATACTAATACAGACAGCGGATTCCGCTGAAGATCATAGAATAAAGTATATCGAACAGGGGGATTACAATATGCTCGGTGAGCAGGTACGCAACATAAGAAAATCAAGAGGCTTTACACTAAAAGCCCTGGCTGAACAGACAGGACTTTCCATTGGGTATATATCCCAGATAGAGCGCAATCTGACGGACCCATCCCTGTCAACGCTTCGCAAAATCAGCGCTGCTCTGGATGTTCCCACCTATCTTTTTATGGGAGAAGCCGAAGCTAACAACACACTGACTACCAGAAAAAATCAGGTCATCACTTTATCACAGCCCCATTCCAATATCCGTTACCATCTGCTGACGCCGATGCCATCGGCAGAATTTGTTCCCCAGTCTCTGATTATCGGTTTTGAACTGGAAGCACATGCTAAGGATGGCGAACGCCCTGTGATTCACCCCAGTGAGGAGATCATCATGGTCCAGTCCGGAGAACTGGATGTTATCATCGGAACCGAGAGAATTCACCTGATGGAAGGGGATTCGACGCTGATTCGATCCAACCTTCCCCATATTGTGGAAAACACGACAGACAAGCAAATGACCGGTATTTCCGTATTCACACCGGCCATCTGGTTTCCATCCATACGAAGAACTGAACAGAACGGATTAAACTCATCCCTTTAAAAACTCTTTCGTCTCTTCGCACTCCGGCTTTTCCCAGAATGTTTCTGCATCCTTTGTTTCTACCAGCCGTCTATTCTGGAAAAAGGCCACATCGTCCGCAATGCGCTTTGCCTGCGCCAGGTTGTGGGCAACAATCACAATGGTATAACGCTCCTTCAGGTTCTTAAGCAGCTCTTCTATTTTGGCAGAAGCCTTCGTCCAGAGCCGAACAAGGTTCATCTAAGAGCAGTACCTTCGGTTCCACCGTCAGCGCCCTGGCAATGCACAGACGCTGCTTCTGACCGCCTGAAAGCTTTAATGCACTCTTATGCAATTCTCTGGCCACTTCTTCGTAGAGACCAGTCAGCTTTAGTGTCTCTTCTACAATCTTTTCCAGCTTCTTTTATCCCGGATTCCATAGTAAACCGGCGCATAGGTCAGGTTTTTATAAATAGAAAACGGAAGCGGTGCCGGTGTCTGAAACACCAGTCCCACATTTTTTCTCAACTCTTCCATGGATAGACTGTGGATATCCGCCTCCTCCAACATAATTCTGCCGGACACATTCACACCGCGCTCCTGCTCCAAAAGACCATTTAACGTCTTCAAAAATGTGGTTTTTCCGCAGCCGGAAGGTCCAACAAAAATCACAAACTCCCGATCCGGTATTTCAAGCGAAAAATCCCGAACCGCATAATGTTCCTTATCATAAGATTTACAGACATTCTTCAACACAATATTTGACATTCGTTTTTCTTCCTCCTCGTCTTGTCGAGATTCATTATACCTTTCCTTCCGTAAAGCCCACTACCACCGCTTTGTAAAATACCCGTTAATAAAATAACCGGCTACTTTACAAAAATCTTTTACATTTTCTCTCATCTCCGTCTCCATCCCCTTCTTTTCCAGCCATTTTTCCAGATCACTCTTTGTAAAATCCCCGAAAATCACCCGCAAAACCAATTTTCAAAACGAGTTCTGAATAGCCATTCTTTTTCCCAATACCAGACAGATTATTTTTGACACAAAAAAAACGCCGCAACTCTCAAAGCTGCAGCGCTTTCTCATCATAACATACCATATTCTTCTTTCATGTCAACGCAGTGGGCGCTCCCGCGCCCACATCCGTGTCCGTCCAAACCTATTCCACCGGTTCCGCCGGCACAAACACCCTGCTGTTTTCCTGTTCTTTCGGTTTTTCCGCTCTTTCCGTTGCCTCCCTGCAGAAATACTCCTGTGAATTCACCAGCGTCTTTCCACGCTTATCCGGCTTTGTATACGTTCCGTCTGCCTGTAAAATACTGGCTTTCACATTATCCTTCATCTGGATATCAAGAATATGCATTACTTCTTTCTTGATCTGCTCATCCTCAACCGGGAACACAATCTCCACCCGTTTTTCCAGATTTCGCGGCATCCAGTCCGCGCTTCCCATAAACACCTCTTCATTTCCACCACTGTAGAAGTAGAAAATCCGCGCATGTTCCAGAAAATTGCCGACAATCGAGCGAACGGTAATATTCTCGCTGACACCCGGGATTCCAACCTTCAGGCAACAGATTCCCCGGATAATCAGGTCAATCTTTACTCCGGCTGCCGAAGCACTGTAAAGCGCCGCAATAATATCGCGGTCGCATAATGAGTTCATCTTCGCAATAATATGCGCTTTCTGTCCCTTCTTTGCGTGCTCCTCTTCCATCGCAATCAGATGCAGGAACCGGTCCTTCATCCAGAGCGGTGCAACAATCAGTTTGTTCCAGCGATCCGGTTCCGAATAGCCCGAAAGCATGTTAAATACTGCTGTTGCGTCCTCACCGATCTTTGCATTGCATGTCAGCAGGCCACAGTCCGTATACAGCTTTGCCGTAGAATCGTTATAGTTTCCCGTGCCAAGATGTACATATCTGCGAATGCCTGTCTCCTCGCGCCGAACCACCAGTGTGATCTTACTGTGTGTTTTCAGTCCCAGAAGACCATAAATTACATGGCATCCCGCCTTTTCCAGCATCTTCGCCCAGACAATATTGTTTTCTTCGTCAAACCGTGCCTTTAATTCCACCAGTACGGAAACCTGTTTGCCATTTTCCGCCGCCTGAGCCAGTGCTGCAATAATCGGAGAATTGCCGCTCACACGGTACAGCGTCTGTTTGATTGCCAGTACATCCGGATCCTTTGCTGCTTGTTGTACAAATTGCACGACCGGATCAAACGTCATATAAGGATGATGCAGTAAGATGTCTCCTTTTCGGATGTTTGTAAAAATGTCATCCTCATTCATCAGCGCCGGAACTGCTGCTGGAATGTATTTTGGAATTTTATACTCATCAAAGCCGTCGAGCCCATACATTTTCATTAAAAACGTCAGATCGAGCGGTCCCGGAATCCGGAACAGGTCGTCTTCATCGATGTCAAACTCTTTTTCCAGCATCTTCAGGAGCCGCTTATCCATCTTATCTTCCACTTCCAGACGGATCACTTCGCCCCACTGACGTTTTTTAAGCTGCTTCTGGATCTCCTTTAACAGGTCCGAAGCCTCATCCTCATCGATCGAAAGATCTGCATTCCGCATAACACGGTACGGATGCGCGCAGACCACATCGTAGCTTAAGAACAGCTTTCCAATGTTCCGCTCGATGATCTCCTCCAGAAGAATCACATACCGCTGTCCCGTCTTTTCATCCTGCGGAAGCAGAATAAAACGCGGCAGTACCGAAGGAACCTGAACCGTCGCAAATTCCAGTTCTTTCTCTTTTTCCTTCTCCTTGCCTTTCTTCTCTTTCTTATCCTCCGCACGGCTCAGAAGCGAATCCTCTTTCTTCTGCACCAGTGCACCGATATTCAATGTTTTGTTCCGGATCAATGGGAACGGGCGGGCCGAATCCATGGCCATCGGGGTCAGAACCGGGTAAATGTTCTCCTCAAAATAGGAATCCACATACTCCGCCTGCTCCTTCGTCAGCTTCTCGTGCTCGCTGATAATCGTAAGGCCAACGTGCTCCAGAGACGGAACCGCCGAGCGATTGTACGTATTGTACTGCAGCTGCACCAGCTCGTGTGTCCGTTTGCTGATCCCGGCAAGCTGCTCCTTCGCATCCATGCCGGACAGATCCTTTTTCGTATAGTTTGCATGCACCTGGTCTTTTAGTGAAGCCACACGGACCATATAAAACTCATCCAGGTTGGAGGATGTAATGCTGATAAATTTCAGACGTTCAAACAGCGGAATACTCTTATCCCGCGCCTCGTTTAAAACACGCTCGTCGAAGCTGACCCAGCTCAACTCCCGGTTGCGGAAATATTCCGGTTTCTTATATGGTGCAATATCCATCTTTCTTCGCCTCCTTTTACATCTGCCGTTTCAGTTTGATGACCGGCTGTATGCTGAATACCTCATTGAAGAAATCTAATTTTTCCTGGCACAAACCTTGCTCAAGGGTAAAATCGCGGTTGACCGTGAGCGAAAGCTGCAGCTCGCGCTCCTTTAATGTGGCGCGGATCGCCTGAATCTTCTGCAAATGACTCCGGTCGAGCGCATTCGCCAGACGGACGATTGCGGTCAGTTCGGATACTGTCAGATACTGCTCGGCACTCAAGGACGATTCCATCACCAGCTCATCGTAGGACGGGAGCGTAACCGTGTTGTATCTTGCAATCAATGCCACCATCTCACGCTCAATGTGCGACAATCCGATGATTTCATTTGACATGATAATATTATAGGAAGAATCCGCCACATTATTGAAACTGATGTATTTTCCAACGTCATGCAGCATCACTGCCATCTGGAGAAGCAGCCGTTCGCGCTCTTTCATACCGTGCATCTTTTTCGTCGCATCAAACATGGCAAGCGCCGTCATCTCCAGATTCTGGACGTGCGGCCGGTTTACTGCATACCGTTTTCCGATGTTTTTTGCCGCCATCAGAATATCATTTTCGAAATTATGACCGCCTTTCAGCAGTTTCATCTGCTCCGCATACTCGTATGCAATACCACGTGTCATATGCACGCCCGGAATCCAGATATGCTCCGCACCCATCATATCAATCAGACATTTATAAATCACAGCAGACGGATACATCAGTGAAGCGTTTTCCAGCGGAATACCAAGTTTTACGGCGAGCTCCATCGGTGACTGGCGGATAATTTTCTCATACCAGGTATTAAAGTTTTCGCGGGAAATGATTTTTGTCGTTTTTTCTTCAATGTTCTGATAAACACTGTCGGTGAAAACATCGCCGATCAGCATAATGTTTTCAATTTTGCGGTCTTTCAGATACATCTTTTTAAAGCTTGATACTTCGTTCCAGATCAGCTCCTCGACCATCTCTTCGTAATGTTCCGTCTCACTCTGAATTCCGGCAAGACGCTCGCGGATGCGAAGACTTCCCATGCGGATGTTCTGTGTTGTGACAAGTGCATCCTTGTCGAACAGGGAAATCTGAAAACTGCCACCGTCAAGATCGAGAATCGCAGTTCCCTTTTCAATGATCTTGTTAAAATTGTCCTCCATCGCCGCGAGCGCTTTATAGCTAAGAAAACGCTGCTCCGAGTTGGAGAGAACCGTGACAGAAAGACCGGTCAACTGATGAATTTTTCCAAGGACATAGAGACTGTTCGACGCCTCACTGATCGCACTGGATGCCGCTGCACGGTAATCGTCCACGCGATAGCCTTCCATATAATGCAGCACCACCGGCAGGCGCAGTTTATCAGGCAGAGCCAGCACGCGGCAGAGCTCCTCTTCCATTTCCGGGCGGATTTTCCCCAGCGTGTACGTATCTTTTCCAAGCTCCATCCGGTGGCAGATCTTATCCACGCTTCGGATACCCTGCTTTTTGGAGATCTCGAAAATCTCCAGAATGACGTCGTAGCTGCCGATATCAATGGCAGCAAATGTGGAATACTGCATATACGCTTCTCCTCCTTCTTTTTCAAAGGATATCCCAAAAAGCCCGCTTTCAATACCAAGCGGACTCTTTGACCTTTTTCTTTTTACTGTTTTCCGAGCAGATAATCGATAAACTGCTGTGCGGTACGGCCGGAAAGACCGCCGTGGGACAGTTCCCATTTGTTCGCTTCTGCTAAAAGCTCTTCCTCACGCAGCGTCACGCCGTATCGTTCGGCCAGTGTGGAAACAATCTTCTGGAATTCTTTCTTATCCGGTGCACCAAAATAGATGCTGACGCCGAAACGGTATACCAGGGATAGTTTCTCCTGTACGGTGTCGGAAGTATGCATATCCTGTCTTATTCCTTCTTTATCACTGTAATCCTCTTTAATCAGATGGCGACGATTGGAGGTTGCATAAATAAGAATATTGTCTGGACGTTTTTCCAGGCCTCCCTCAATGACAGCTTTCAAGTATTTGTACTCAATCTCAAACTCTTCAAATGAAAGGTCATCCATGTAAATAATGAATTTATAATTTCTGTTTTTGATCTGTG
>ERZ827528.4649-NODE-4649-length-9970-cov-2.560666_pt1 | contig 9970 bp, 9 predicted proteins | sample MGYA00519768_ERZ827528 | MGnify/ENA primary metagenome ERZ827528 (study PRJEB31778, sample SAMEA3449343) | human gut metagenome | biome: human gut; feature: human-associated habitat; material: faeces | place: United Kingdom | collected 2010/2012 ...
CAACAGACAGGGCGCGCGTTATGTTATATGCCTTCACCACAAAGACACAGTGGACGGCGATATTTGGGTAATGATCGTCGGAAACAATCAGGCAGGCTTTACAATTTCTTTCGAGAAAGACAAAGAAACCGTTGTGGACGAAGAGATCACGGCCCTTCCTATGGACGAAGAAGGAACCCTTCTTATGTACGAAGAGGAAATGACAGAGAGTGAAGCAGCAGCAGTATAAAAGCAAAACCATAACGGCAGGGCGGCGGGTACGCCTTGCCGTTATTTAGTAGAAAGGAGAAATTAGCGTGGCGAATTTAAGTTTTGATTTTAACAAGGTGAAACGTTCCTTCATGACCGTAACACTGAAAGACAATAGAAAACTGATCGTGAAAATGCCTATGAAAAAGACGTTTGAAAAACTGTCAGCACTGCAGGAAATGGACACGGACAGCATGACGGCAGAAGACGCCATGGACACACTGGGCGGCCTTTGCGCCGAAATTCTTTCCCACAATATGACCGGGGAGCAGGTGACGACGAAAGAGATCACGGACGATTACGACACCGAGGAAATGGAAGCGCTGATCGACGCTTACATGGAGTTCGCGGGCGGCGTAAAGAACAACCCAAACTAAAGATCCCCTTCTATCCCGGCGGGGATAACGAAGGGGTGTACTATAAAACACTCACACGCGGCGAAAAACTGGTGATTGACTACACCGGTTTGAATATATGGCAGGTGCAAGAACTGGACCTTGATCTATACCTTTTCTTCATGCGCGAAGCGTTTATTCATGAAATGAACCAGACAAAAGAAGGCAGAAACTACCTTGAAAATTGTTGGAGAATTTCACAAACAGAACCGGACCGAAAGGCCATTCGCGAGAAGTTCAAACGAAGGGGTGGTGAATAGCAGGTGGCAGCAAGCACAATAAAAGGAATTACCATTGAGATCGGCGGCGACACTACGAAGTTAGATAAAGCCCTTTCGGGAGTCAATAAACAGTCGCGCGATCTGCAGAAAGAATTAAAAGAAGTCGAAAAGGGCCTGAAACTGGATCCGAAAAATACGGAACTTCTGGCACAGAAACAGACGCTTCTAAAAGAAGCCGTGGCCGCTACTTCTGAAAAACTGGACGTTTTGAAGTCGGCAGAAGCGCAGGTTCAGAAGCAGTTTGAAAACGGCGAAGTGTCGGAAGAACAGTACCGGGCATTACAAAGAGAGATTATAAAGACAGAAGCGGACCTGAAAAACCTGAAAACGGCAGCAGAGGACAGCAATTCAACACTTGAAAAGGCGGGAGAGATCGCCGGAAAGATTGGCGAAAAGTCCGAAGCACTGGGAAAGAAACTTCTTCCGGTGACGGGAGCGATCGCAGGGATCGGGACCGCTTCGATCGCGGCATTTAATGAATTAGACGCCGGTTACGATACGATCATAACGAAAACGGGCGCTTCCGGGGAAGCGTTGGACGGTTTACAAGACAGCATGGACGCTGTTTTTACTTCACTTCCAACAGAAGCGGAAACGGCCGGAATTGCGATCGGAGAGGTAAACACCCGCTTCGGTTCTACTGGAAAAGAACTTGAAGACCTTTCTTCAAAATTCATTCAGTTTTCAGAGATCAACGGAACGGACTTAAACGGCGCGATCGACAGCGTAGACGCCATTATGACGAAATTCGGCGTTGACAGCAGCCACACCGGCGAAGTGTTGGGCCTTCTTACAAAAGCAGGACAAGACACGGGAATTTCCATGGACACGTTGCAGAATACGTTACAGACCAACGGCGCCACATTAAAGGAAATGGGCCTTGATCTCACGTCTTCGGTAAATTTACTTGCGCAGTTTGAAGCGAACGGCGTGGACGCCACAACAGCGCTTGCAGGATTGAAGAAGGCGCAGCAGAACGCGACAGCGGACGGAAAGGACCTAAAAGACGCACTGGGCGAAACGATCGAGAAGATCAAAAACGCAAGCAGCGAAACGGACGCACTGCAGGCAGCGACGGAGTTATTCGGAAAGAAGGGCGCCGCAGAAATGACGCAGGCGATCAGGGAAGGCCGCCTTTCTATCGACGATCTTTCCGGCGCCTTATCAGATTACGGAAACGTAGTTGAAGATACATTCAACGCGACACTGGATCCGCCAGATCAGGCAAAAGTCGCGCTTAATAATTTGAAGGTAGCAGGCGCGGATCTTGGAAATACCTTAATGCAGACAGTAACGCCCGTTCTGGAACGTGTAGTGGAGAAGGTAAAAGCCTTTTCACAGTGGTTCAAGAATTTAAACGACACGCAGAAAGAAACGATTGTAAAGATTGGCGCGGTAGTGGCAGCGATTGGGCCGGCTTTAATTATTTTCGGGAAGCTATCTTCGGGAGTATCGAAGGCGATCGGGGCATTTTCCAAAATATCGGGCGTATTCAAGGCCGCAGGAACAGCCGGGAAAGGCTTGTGGGCTATTTTATCGGCGAACCCGATCGGGGCCGTTGTGGCGGCCGTGGCGGCGCTTGTGGCCGGCTTTATATTGATGTATAAGAAGTGCGACTGGTTCCGCGAAATGGTAGATAAAGCCTTCGCAGAGATCAAAAAGAGCGTTTCGGAAACGATCGAGAAAATAAAGCCGATCTTGCAGCAGTTGGGCGAAAGTTTCAAAAATTTAATGGAAAAATTGAAGCCTGTATTCCAGTTTTTCACGACCTACGTTATGGCGGTGATACAGGGCGCACTTTCAGCAGTAGCGCCGATCATTTCAGCGGTGAAAAATGCGATCGACTTTGTAAGTAACATTATTAGCGCATTTATGGCACTATTCCGGGGCGATCTGGACGGGTTCAGCCAGTACATAGAAGCAGCACTGAAAAACCTGATCGAGATTGTGAAAAATCTTATAACGGCGGTAGTGAATTATATAATCACATTCTTTCAGACGTTCGGCGTTGATGTGAAGAAAATTTTCACTGATATATGGTCCGGGATTGTTTCGATCTTTTCGGGCGTCGGCGCGTGGTTTGCGGACAAGTTCCGCGCAGCCTACACGGCAATAACAACGATCTTTTCGGGGATCGGCCAGTGGTTCGCGGCCCGGTGGACGGACATTAAAAACGCCCTGTCAACCGTGGCGACGTGGTTTCAAACCATGTTTCAAAATGCCTATACGAACGTGAAAAACGTATTTTCCGCGATCGGCCAGTGGTTCAACGATAGATACACAGATATTAAGTCCGTATTTTCAACGGTTGGATCATGGTTTTACACAAAATTCACGGAAGCATACACGAATATTAAAAACGTGTTTAGCAATATTGGATCCTTCTTTTCGGGGATCTGGAACACGATCAAGGGCATTTTTACAAATGTCGGAACAAATATCGGTGAAGCAATCGGCGGCGCCTTCAAGTCGGCCATGAACAACGCCCTTGCAACCGTAGAACGTGCGGTGAATAAGGCGATCAGCTTCATTAACGGCGCGATCGACGTTATCAACGATATTCCGGGCGTAAGTATCGGACACGTTGGCGAAGTATCACTTCCGCGTCTGGCAAAGGGCGGCGTTCTGAAAAACGGTCAAGCCATTATGGCAGAAGCAGGCCCGGAGTTGATCCAGATGGTGAACGGTGAAGCGGTTGTAACGCCGCTTACGGCTTCGGCAAGGAATACGGCACTTGAAACAGCAGAAGGCGGCGGGAAAAGTTTTGTTCAGAACGTCAACATTACAAGCCCGAAGGCCCTTTCGCCGTATGAGACAGCCCGCCAGACGCGAAACGCAACCCGAAACATGGTTTTACAGTTACAGGGGGGTTGATAAATGGCGAAAAGAATTATTTGCAAGAATGAAGACGGGGTTCAAGTGGAATTTAACTATTCCTTTGAACCGTTCTTCCTTGTATCGGTAGACGGTATTTACACGGTGTCGAATAACGTTGTAACGTCGGAAAATACCATGGTGGACGGTTCCACGTATCAGGGAAGCACCACAAAACAAAGAAACATTGTAATAACGGCACAAATGGAACGAGACTATCAGGCAAACAGGGATCTACTTTACAAATGCTTCAAACCGAAGTCAACCGGCCTTTTCACCTACATAGAAGGCGGCGAAACCCGCGTAATTGACTACAAAGTGGAAGGGATCGACATTGACGAAGCGGGAGTGGTTAGAAATTTCAGTATTTCCCTTCTTTGCCCGGATCCGTTCTTCCGGGATCTTGAAGATATTTCCGTATCCATGGCAAGTTGGACGTGCCTTTTTGAATGGCCACACGAATTTCTGGAAGAGAAAGAGCCGTTCGCGGAAAGAACGGCCGAAGTATTGAAAGAGATCGAGAACGACAGCGCCGCGGACAATATCGGAATAACCGTCACACTGGAAGCGGAAGGACCGGTAATAAACCCGGCCGTATATCATGCGGAAAGTGGTGAATTTATCAAGATCGGAAATGAAGTCAGATCCTTTTCTGTCAATGCCGGCGACGTGGTGATTATTACCACAGAAACAAATAACAAAGCGGTGTACCTTGTAAGGGACGGCGTAAAACAGGAGATCAACGAGTATCTGGACGAAGACAGCGACTTTATACAGTTGCAGCATGGAACAAACACGATCCGATATACGGCAGACGCCGGCGAAGATTACCTGAATGTTACCGTTTCTTACAGGTTCCGTTATTTGGGGGTGTGATATGGAAGTAAGAATTTACGATCGCGATCTGAATTTCAAGGGAGTGATCGAAAACCACACTTCCTTGATCTGGACGCGGAAATATTACGAACCGGGAAATTTCGAGATCCACGCCCCGATCACAAAAAAAACCTTCGTTTACTGACAAAAGGGAACATTCTTTCCAAACGTGGCAGCAGAGAAGCGGGAGTGATTGAGGATATAGAGAACGAAGAAAGCGATCTGAAAAACGAGATCACAGCAAAAGGCCGCTTCCTTTCGTCCTACATGGATCGACGCCTGATAAAATCAACCGTGAATTTTTCCGGAAAAATAGAAGTTGCCATGAGGAACCTTCTTTCAGGAGTGGCGGCGATCCCACTTGTGGAGTTGGGAACCTTAAACGGTTTCGCGGAAACAGTAGAGTTTCAAGCGACTATGAAAAACCTTATGACCTACGAAACAAAACTGGCAAAGGCCGGAACGATCGGTTATCGCTTCCGGCCAGACTTCCGGAACAGGAAAATTATATTTGAAACGTACAAAGGAACCGACAGGACCACGGCGCAAGGTATCAATTCCCGCGTTATCTTTTCAGAGAGCTACAACAACCTGAATAATGTTATTTATAAATACAACGATCAACAGTACAGGACAAAAGCGATCGTCGGCGGGGAAGGCGAAGGAGCCGCCCGCGTATACGTGGAAGTCGGCGGCGGCACCGGGTTAGACCTTCGGGAAATTTTTGTGGACGCGAAGGACATTCAAAGCGAAGGACTGACAGAAGCGGCATACAAAGCAGCACTGGCACAACGCGGCCGGGAAGCATTGGCGACGAATGTTGTTTCTGAAAGTGTGGAGTGCGAAACCGAAGCGGACAAAAATTTCAAATATAAAACACATTACGACTTGGGGGACATTGTGACGGTAAAGAAAAAGAAATGGGGGATCGTATTAAACCAGAGGATCACAGAACTTCAAGAAGTGTATGAGTACGGGGGAATGTATGTAGTACCGACCATGGGCGACGCATTACCCGAAAAAATAGATTGGAGCGACAAATAAATGGGACAGTATGCGAATTTCTACAATTCCAGAAACGGCGACCGCGTTTACAATGCCGACAGCATGAGCGAATGGCTTTTACCATTCTTCACAACCGGCGTTTTTAATAATTGCTTCGCCGTGACGGCCACGGGCGACGGTATGAATATAAGCGTCGGCGGCGGCTATGTAAATATCAAGGGAAAGACAAAGCATTTTGAACAGGCGCAGATCTTCACCCTTGAAAAAGCGTCCGGAACGTTGGCCCGTATCGACAACGTGATCTTGCGAAGGGACGACACGGAACGCGACTTTTATATTCTGATCGAAACCGGTGGTTTCAGCAAAAACCCGGTAGCACCGGAAATTACAAGGACCGAAGCGATCCACGATCTGAAACTGGCAGAAATCAGGGTGGAAGTCGGAGCGATCAAGATCACACAGGACAATATAACAGATACACGAATGAACGCCGACGTTTGCGGGTGGGTAATGGCAACCGTAAAAGAAATTGATTTTTCGCAGATCACAGCACAGTTTCAGGCGTTCTTCCAGAAGTATCAGGCACAGATCACGGAAGAGTTCAACGCCTACCAGTCCACGATCACGAATTTAGAGGATCAGGGAACGGCAGCCCTTCACAACATGGAAAACCAGTTTGAAACCTACGCGGGGCAGCAGGAAGAACTTTTCACGGATCTTTACAACCGGATCAAGGATCAGTTATCGAAAGACGCGGCGGCCGCGTTGTGGTTTTCAGTAAATGCGCTGCAGGCAAACTTTGAAAATCTGGCAACGAAGATCATGTTTGAAAACCAGTCAAAGGAAACGGCGGCGATCCTGATCGACATTACGAACGAAAATTCCGGAACGGTTACAACGGCGACGTATGCAGCAGGCGGCAAAACCTACCTGACAGAGCCGGGAACCTACAAAGTAGAGCCGCAGGCCGACAACCTGTTAATTATCCCGAAAACCTTCGTTCTGGACCACACACAGACAACGGAAACGTTGAACTTCACCATTTACGACAAAAACGCTTTCGCAGCCGTTGGCGGCTATGTTGGCGCGTATGTATCTAAAAATTAAGAAAAGGAGAAAAAGACACTATGAAAGGATTTCCGAAAGTATTAAAAACAGCGCAGGACGTGAAGAACTGTAAAGACATGGTGGACGCCGGACAGTTGCAGGCGGCCGACCTTCTGGAAGCAATCGAAGCGATCGAAAACCAGAATTTTATTATTTGCCCGATCCGCGAATTATCAGAGGATAAAAAGACGGTGACGGTTACATATTGCAACGAAGCGGCAGCAGGCACAAAGGTTACGGCCGGCGGTGTGACTGCAACCGTTCAGAGTGTGGAACATATCGACGGAGAACCGGACGGATCCGGAAAGGCAGAGAAGGAAAAGACAAAGATCACACTTTCGAGAACGATCGCGGCCGGTTCCGAAGCAATCAAGATCACGAACACACCTTCCGTTTACGACACGTTAGGAATGACGGAAGAAGAACTGGAAGCAATCAAAGCAGACCTGCAGCAGTAAGAAAGGAGAAAAACACATGAAATTTTTTCTTTATGATGAAACAATGATGAACACGAAGGCAAAGATCACCACGGAAAAACTGTCAGCCATGAGCGACATTGTATCACAGAAGGCGCAGTATATCACAGCAGCGGGAGCAGCCACACCGAACCAGATTACGATCGCGGCCGGCGTCTTGATCGCCGTCGGTTCTTCTGTATTCAAAACCGTATTAACGAACCTTACAACGGCAAACCTTGACACTGGTTCCGGGTTTGAAATGGGAACGGACTATTATATTTATTGTTGCGATCCGACCAACGGATCCGACACCGTGGACCGCGACGAAGTTTTTGTAATTTCTAAAAATTCCACTTACCCTTCCGGGTACACAGCAGACAACAGCAGAAAGATCGGTGGTTTCCATTATGGAAAGTGTCGCTATGTGAACGCGCTTGGAAACCCGATCAACAGCAGCGGAGCAGAAAACGGCAGCGGTTGGCAGGGCAACGTATACAACGGCATTATTCCGAACAGCGTATGGACCACAAAGCACCGCCAGAAGTGCGACGATCCTTCCGGCATGGTTTACCTTGGGAATGGATTGTGGGGCGATATTTACCTTTCTTCCGATAATGGAAGTCAGGGCCTGCAGTCGAAGTATAACGCGAACCCGATAACCGGAACGGAAGGCCTGAACTGGTATATTGCAAACGAGAAGGCCCGCCGCGTAGGAAAGAGACTTCCGACCTATGCGGAATTTTGCCAGGCAGCAGCAGGATCTCCGGAAGGTCAGGACGGAAACAACACCTACGCATGGAGCGCAACCGGAAACACCGGACGCCAGAAAACGGGATATGTTGCGAACGCTATTTCCGCGCTTAATATCCGCGATCTGGTAGGTAACGTCTGGAAGTGGCTTGACGAATTTTGTCTGGATCCTACGGCTTCTACATGGAACTGGTACGACGTACTGGGCGCGGGCTATGGTGACGCCTATATTCCGTCAAATACCGCACTTCACGCGCTCCTTGGCGGCGGCTATTGGAGCGACGGCGTTCACGACGGTTCGCGCGCGGTCAGCGCCAGCAGTTACCCGTGGGACGTCGGCGGCAGCATTGGCGTGTGGTGCGTGTGTGACGCGCAGTAAGCAGAAGGGGCGCCCGAAAGGGCAGCCCCTATTTTCCGGGAGAATAGAACATGGCATATCAAAGCAGAAGTAAAAGCGCGACGCAGGGGAAAGAGGAAACCGCACAAATGGACTACACCCACACCGAAGCGCACCAAATGGCCTATGATTTTTCAGTGTACCTTCATGAGAAAATGAAGAAATTTCCGCACTATGAAAAATTCACGCTGCAAAAGGATATTCGGGAAAGTATCGACGGAATACTGGACGAAATAGAAATGTTTGAGATCACAAAGGTAGCAAGTCACTTATACGCGGCCGACCGCTTAAAAAGACGACTGGTACGAAAGATCCGGCTTGCTTACGATCTGGGATATTCGGCCATGAACAAAGACGCCTATTTCTATTGTGCCAAACAGACCGGAGCGATCGGCGCGCAGATCGGCGGCCTGATAAAGTCGATCGCAGAAAATAAGAGAAAATAATAAAATTTGGGGCAACCGTTAATTCGCACTTCACGCGCTCATTGGCGGCGGCAATTGGAACAACGGCGTTCACGACGGTTCGCGCGCGGTCAACGCCAACAATTACCCGTGGAACGTCAACGGCAACATTGGCGTGTGGTGCGTGTGTGACTTGTAAAATCGCATAGACCGCGCGATCTCCGGATCCACGGCAAGGGTTATATATGAATAATCAAAATATATAGTCAGACGGTTCGCACAGACGGCCGGAAGGCCGTTCCCGTTCCGGAGAGAAGCCGGACAAAAGAACAAAGGCACCGCCGAAAAGTAGGCCTGAAACGGGGTGAAATGCGGTAGGGCAAACATGAAAACAATTAAAAACTTAATAGGTAAAATCTGTACTTTCCCGAACGCGATCAAAGCGTACATGAAGGCCCGGAAATGTAAAAGGCTTCGCCCGGAAGTGTTGGAGTTTGAACAGAACAGGGAAGACAACCTTCAAAAAGCAATAGACGCCATACAAAGCGGTGACTATACGCCGGGAAAGTATAGAATTTTCAAAGTGTGGGAGCCGAAAGAAAGAATTATTATGGCGCTTCCGTTCTTCGATCGCGTTATTCAACACATGATCGTAAATATCATTGAACCGATTTTTGAAAAGCGGTTCATTTTCCATTCATACGCCTGCAGGAAGGGAAAAGGCGCGCACGAAGCAAGCGACACCCTTTCAAAATGGCTTTATGAACTGGAAGTGGTGCAGGGGAAGAAAATCTATGCAATAAAGGGAGATATACACCACTATTTCCAGAGCGTAGCGCACGACGTATTAAAGAAAGAGATCCGGCGGTATATTTCAGATAAAGCACTTCTGAAAATTCTGGATCGGATCATAGATCACAACGGTATTTTCCCGCCGGGCGTAGGAATACCAGTCGGAAACCTTACTTCACAGCTATTCGCGAACGTATACCTGAACAAACTGGATCAGTATGTAAAACACGTCCTGAAAATGAAATATTATGTTCGTTATATGGACGACTTTATAATATTATCAGAGGATCCGGAAGAATTTGTTCAGGAAGCTTTGCAGCAAAAGAAATTTAAAACCTGTAAAACTGAGATTACGGCCAGAGTTACTGTTGAGAATGGAGAA
>ERZ827528.4652-NODE-4652-length-9968-cov-2.231817_pt1 | contig 9968 bp, 6 predicted proteins | sample MGYA00519768_ERZ827528 | MGnify/ENA primary metagenome ERZ827528 (study PRJEB31778, sample SAMEA3449343) | human gut metagenome | biome: human gut; feature: human-associated habitat; material: faeces | place: United Kingdom | collected 2010/2012 ...
CCGTCAAAAAGGGCCGGGTAGCTTTAATCAAGCACAACGACGACGGCTCCACCGGTATCGAGCACCCGGAAGCAGGCGCGGAATTTCAGCTGTTCCTCAAATCTGCCGGCAGTTACCAGCAGGCCAGGGAGGGCGAACGCGATGTGCTTGTCTGTGATGAAAACGGGTTTGCCCAGTCCAAGGATTTGCCCTACGGCCTATATACCGTTGTCCAGACCAAGGGCAAGGAAGGCACGGCGCTAATGCCCGCCTTCGACGTGTTCATCCAGGATGACGGACAGATTTATCGCTACCTTATCAATAACGCCACCTTTGAGGCACTGGTGGAAATCGTCAAGAAGGACATTGAAACCGGAAAGGTCATCCCCGCAGTGGGGATCGGCTTCAAGGTGCGGAACACCGATACCGGCGGCTATGTGGTGCAGCATATCAATTACCCCACCCCTATGGACATCGACACCTTCTATACCGACTCCACGGGCCGCCTGATGCTGCCGGAACCGCTTCCCTTTGGGCACTATGAAATCCTTGAACAGTGTACGGCATATGGCTATATCTTGAGCAGCGAACCGGTGCCCTTCACGGTGGACGGCACCCAAACGACCATTACGGTGGAGAAACACAACATCGCCCAGAAGGGGCAAATCCTCGTCAAAAAAACCGGCGAGGTGTTTTCCTCTGTGACGGAAACCGACGGGATCTATCAACCTGTGTATGCCGTGACCGGCCTGCCGGGGGCTGTCTACGCGGTGTATGCCGACATGGACATCACCACCCCGGACGGCACGATCCGCGCCAAAGAGGGCGAACGGGTCGGCACGATAGAGACCGGCCCCGGCGGAGTCGGGGTGAGCGCCCCCTTTTATCTGGGCCGCTACAAGCTGGTGGAGGAACAGGCCCCCGGCGGCATGGTACGCGGCCCGGAGCCGCAATATGTGACGCTGGAATACGCCGGCCAGACGGTGGAGATTACGCAGGCGGAAGCGGAATTTTATAACGAGCGGCAAAAGATTGAAATTACACTGGATAAGGTGCTGGAGCAGGACGAAACCTTTGGACTCGGCATGAACGGAGAAATCCTCGCGGTTTCCTGGGGCCTCTACGCCGCTGAACCGCTGGAGGCAGCGGACGGCAGCACCATTCCGGCGGATGGCCTGTTGGAGATCGTTTCCTGCGATGAAACCGGAAAAGCGGCCTTTACCACCGACGTACCGGCGGGCGCCCGTCTGTATGTGAAGGAGTACAGCACCGACGAGCATTACCAAATCAGTGATGAGAAATATCCCGTGGTATTCGAATATGCCGGGCAGGATGTGGCGGTGGTCCATATCTCTGTCAACAACGGCACGCCCATTGAAAACGACCTCATCCGCGGCAGCGTCCTGGGCAAGAAGATCGATGAGGACGGCTTCAGCATCGGCGGCGTCCTGTTTGGGCTGTTCCGGCCAGAAGAAACCACCTTCACCGAGGAAACCGCCCTGCTGACAGCGGAATCCAACGAAATCGGCGTATTTGGATTTTTCAATGTGCCTTACGGCCACTGGATCGTGCGGGAACTGAAACCGGCCCCGGCCTTTGTACTCAATGAAACCCTGTATCCCGTCACCATTTCCGAGCAGGAGGAAACGATTGAGATCGTAGCAGAGAACCGGTATATCACCGGCGCTGTCCAGACCACCAAGGTGGACGCGGCGTATCCCGGCAGCAAGATGTCCGGCGCGGTGTTTGAGGTGTATGTGGATGTGGACGGCAACCGGGAATTTGACGCGGCAATCGACCGGCCGGCGGGGAAATTGGCTGAAACCGTGCCGGGCGTCTACCGGCTGGACGGACTGCGGTATAATGGCTATTTCCTACATGAAGCAATTAACCCGGAGGGGTTCCTCCCGGATGAAGGCTACTACTATTTTGAAATCCGGGAAGACGGAAAAACCGTCATTGTGGAAACCGAGGCAGGAGTCGGCTTTCTCAATCAGCCCGTTTTAGGCAACATCCGTATTCTCAAAAAGGACGCGGACACCGGCGAACCCTTGTCGGGCGTAGTGATCGGCCTGTTTGATATGGACGGCAACGAGGTGGCCCGCGGGGTCACAAAGTCCGGAGAGCTGCTGTTTGAGGGTATCCGCTATGGCTGCTATGAGTTGCGGGAACTGGAAGCCAAAGATGGCTACTACCTGCTGAAAGAGCCCGTCCCGGTGGAAATATCGGAGCACGGTCAGACGCTCACGGTAGAGCTGACAAACCACAAAATTCCTGAAATTCCCCAGACCGGCGACAGCGGCACAGCCGCCGGCGTCTGCCTTGCTCTGTTCGGCGTGGCCGGCATTGCCCTCGCTTTGACAGGACGGCGCAGACGCAGACACTCTTAAAATCAAAAAAGAAAGAGGTATTTCCTTATGAAAAAATACTATATGTCCTTTGTGGATTTTTCCGAGATCATCAATGTTACGGCGGACGAGGAGCTGCTTGGCAAAGCCTGCAGCCGTATGGAGGAACTGGAACTGCTCACCGAAAAAGGCAATCCCAGTCCCGCACAGATCGGGATTATGGCCCAGGCTGAAGCCGGCCCCTTTTACGATAAGTTGAAGAAGCGGATCTCGCGGCGTCCAGGTGGTATCGCCGGTGCCAGGAACACCATGCAAAAGCTGTATGACCGCAAGGAATACACGGGGCTGTTCCTGTATCTGGCAATCCTGTACGGCTTCCTGGAATGGCAGGTGCCGGAAAAGATTCTTCTGCTTCCAGCCGTACCGGACGCCCTGAAAATCTTTGAAGGAGATTTTCTGGCAGCCTTCGACGAGCGGCTGGCGGCGGAAGCCGCAGGTGAATCGACCGACGCACAGACCGAAACTGAAAATCTGTAAAACGGATAGGCGGGGTCGGCTGTCCGGCCCCGCTTCCGGGGAAAGCATCTATTAAACTCCAGGAGGAACCTTATGCGTAAGAAAAGACATAAGGTTTTTCTCCTGCTCCTATTTACGCTTCTGCTCACCTGTCTTTTCACAACAACCGTATTTGCGGCGGGGAAAAACCTGTTTGAAGTCGCGGACGACATCATCCGGGACGTTTACGGCCATATCGTCGGTATCTCCACAGTACTGGCCTGCCTGATGACGGCCTTCGCCATCATCAGCGCCAAGGTGTCCAACAACCAGCATAAATCCGACCAGGCGTGGGACTGGCTCAAACGGATTTGGCTGTCATGGGCGATTCTAAATCTGATGGGCGCCATTTTGGCATATATCACACCTTTGTTCAGCGGATACGCCACGCTACCATAGGATAGCCGGGACAGGAGGATGATATATGCTGGAAGGAATTTTACAGGGCCTGTGCGAATGGATCTACGGGCTGTTTCTGGATCTGATCGCTTACTGCGCCAACGCCCTGCTGGGAGTCATGACAACCGACCTCACCTTTTGGGAAACCAGCGTGCCGGTTGTCACCACCCTCTACCAAATCTTTGTCGCTGTCGGCTGGGGCCTGCTGATCGGCAACTGCGCCTTCCAGGCCATGAAAGCCATGTTTGCCGGGTTCGGCTTTGAAACCGAGTCCCCGGCGGTGCTGGTACTCCGTACGGCCCTGTTCGGCACCCTGCTCATCTTTTCCCGGGACATCTGCGACATTGGCCTCTCTGTCGGGAAAAAGGTGATTGACCTGGTGGGGATTCCCAGCAGCGTCACCATGACCTTTCCGGACGTCAGTTATTTTACCGGGGTTGGCGCGAGCTGGCTGCTGGTTATCATCATCGGCTTTATCCTGGGCTTTCAGCTCATCAAGCTGTTTTTCGAGGTGGCGGAACGGTATGTGGTGGTGGCGGTGTTGACGCTCCTCTGTCCGGTGGGCCTGGCGATGGGCGGCAGCAAAGCTACCAAGGACATCTGCGTGGGCTTCATCCGCACCTATGCGTCCATGATCGCCATGATGGTGCTCAACGTCCTGTTCCTAAAACTAATTCTCTCCGCTTTGGCGACCATGCCCTCCGGTATCTACGTCCTGCCGTGGTGCCTCCTGGTGGTAGGTATTGCCCGGGTGGCCCGAAAGGCGGACAACCTGATTTCTAAAATCGGCCTGAATCCGGCCATTACCGGCGATCCGCTGGGGCACGGCCGGGGGATGATGGCGGTGATGATGGCGGCCCGCACCATTATGAACAGCGCCTCCAAGACAGGAAAAGGAAAAGCCGGCGGCGGAAAAATGGGAGGCAACCCGCGGATGCCAGCCGGCGGCGCGGGAAATTCCCATAACGCCGTGGGCGGGACGACTGTCGGCGGCGCAACCGCCAGCACCAACGTCCACAGCGATACCGGTGTTGACGCCCGTTCCCAGGCCGGGCAAAGCAGCCAGAGCAGCCATTTTGGGGCGGCGGGCAACACGGTCAACGCGCCGTCCTCCTCTTCTTCTCGGTTCGGCTCCAGCAGCTATACCGGCGTGAGCAGTTCGGGTTCCGTATCTTCATCTTCCGGCGGCGTCCATTTCGGCAGCACCGGGACAACGCGTGTGAATACCAACCGGTTTGGCGCGCACTCCGGCGTACCCGGCTCGCGGCCGGGCGGAAATAAGCCGGGAACAAGGCCATCCCCGCAGAAAGGCGGCAAGGCCAGTCCGGGAAAGCCCACCGGGACTATCCCGTCCAGGAAAGGGACGCCCGGTTCCGCGGGCAAATCGGCCGCTGCAACGGGGCTTCGGCAGAACGAAAATCCTTTCAAGGCGCAAAGGCCGCCGACGGGATCGGTGTTCATATCTCCTGCCCAGCGGCAGCCTTCGACTTCTGCCGGCCATATGCCGCGTGCCGATGGGGCAGCCATGCCGAACAATCTGCCGGATACCTCCCCGGGCGAAAAAGGCGGTGAAGGGCATGGCGAATAAGAGCGGTATGGACAGGCTCGCCGATCTGGCGCACCACGCCAAAGCTCTGAAAGACATCATCAAGGCGGCGCTGCACGGCGGCTGGCACGCCGCCGCTTTGCAGGCGCTCAAGCATTACTGGCCGCAGCTCCTGACTGTCGCCCTCATCCTGCTGTTCCTGCCCCTGCTGATTTTCCTCTGCCTGCCGGCCATATTGTTCGGCTTCGGCAGTTCCGGCGGCGGGGTCACGGCGTCTATGACGCTTCAGGCCACAACCGTGAAGGGCTATTATGACCGCTACGCCGAATACTGTACCGCCCGTATCGATGAGATAAAGAAAACGGTGATAGACGGCCGTGAGGACGGCGGGGACGATACCGTTCACGAAGCGCCGGATCGGGAGTACACCTATGAGATCGTCCTTACCGGCGGGCCGATGGCGGAGAACTGGTTCATCGCCCTGCATTCCGTCGCCACCGGCAACGATCTGAACGCCATGTCGGAGCAGAGCGTCCGGGAATTTGTAGAAAAGAGCATCGTCTACACGGTGGAGGATATGCCGGCAGAAACGGCAGCGACAACAACGCACGGGACGGCAGCCACAACTACGGCAACGGCTTTTCACGACGATACCGTGAACGATCCGCCGATGCCGGAAAGCAGCGGGACATCCGAAAGCAGTACGACGTCCACCACGCAGCCGACGAAGGCAACGAAGATCCTGACCATCCGGTATTTGTCACCGGACGAATTTATGGAGTATTACAGTTATTCCGACGCTGACCGGAACTGGGCGCAGCTCATGGTGCAGACCTTGCAGCAAGGGACGTCCGCCACCGGATGAGCGCCAAAATCATGGACAGAAAGGAAATGTTCCATATGGACACGGTATATATCCCCTCCAACTACACCGACGCCGGCAAACTACTGGGGGCCTTTGCGCTCCGCCACGTCGCGGAATGCGCGGCCATCTGCCTGCCGCTGGCGGCGCTGGTATTCCTGCTGTGCCCCCTGGGCCTGACAGGAAAGATCATCGTCTGCGCCATCCTGGTCGTGCCGGCCGGCGGCTTTGCCCTAATCGGCGTCCAGGACAACAGCATGCTCACCTTTGCCCGCCTCTACCTCCGCTGGCGGAAAAACAGGCGGATATTGATTTACAGGGGGACACAATGGATACACGCAAACCAAAAGAAAAACAAAAAAGGCTCGATTTGAAATCCCTGCTGCTGGGGACTTCCAAAGAAACCACCGTACCCGGAAACCGGTTTCCAAACGGGACGCAGAGCCTTGTCCCGGTGGTGGACATCCGGCAGGGCGTTCTCATTACCGAGGACGGCCGCTACATCAAGGTGTTGGAGATCCTTCCCACCAACTTCTATCTGAAATCCCGGGTCGAACAGCAGAATATCCTCTACTACCTGTCCAGCTACCTGAAGATTGCGCCGCCTTCCCTGCAAATCCTGGTGACGACCCAGCGGGCCGACATCGACGCCTACTGCGCACAGATGGAACAGTATTACAACGCGGAAATCAGCGAAGCCTGCAAAGAAATGATCGTGGAAGACGTGCAGCTGGTCGATTATCTGGCGGCCACGGAAATCGTTACCCGACGGTTTTACCTGATCTTCGCCTATACCGGCACTGCGTCGGAGCTGGACGACATAGCCAGGGAGCTTGCCGAGCAGGCGGAAACCGCGTATCAATATCTCGACTACTGCGGCCTGGAAGTCCTGCGGCACGACCGGTACGACGAGTTCCTGCTCAAAACCCTGTACACGGCGATCCACAAGCCGCAGACCAGCCCGGTGGATTTTGCCGCGCTGCTTTCCCAGATCGGCCCGGTCTGCGGAGAATCCAACATTTCGGCGGACGAGCTGAATGATGAGGATATGGATGGCGTGACGACGGTGCAGGACGTGTTGGCCCCCAACGAATGCGATTTGACCCACAAGGGCTATATCCTCATCGACGGTGTGTTTCACACCTATTTGTATATCGCCGGATATGGGTATCCCACGGAGATGGGCCCGGCATGGCTATCCCCGCTGGTAGAGCTGGGCGACGGCATTTCTCTCAGCTTCTTTCTGGACAGAAAGCGCAAAGAACAGGTGCTGCAGAAGATCGCCAAAACCACCATGCTCAACCGGACACGGATGCGGGACATCGAGGACACCCGCGCCGACTACGAGGAACTGGACGACGCCATATCATCCGGGCTGTACATCAAGGATAAGCTCAACCGGGAGGGCGAGGACTTCTGGTATATGCACACCCTCATCGAAGTGACCGCACTGGATGAGGAAACGCTGAACCGGCGGGTTCAGCAGGTGCAGAATATGTGCGCCTCCATGAATATGACCGTCCGGCGGGCCGACTGGTGCCACGAACAGGGCTTCCGCTCCATGCTGCCGGTTGTCCGGCTGGACGCCGACCTTGCCAAAAAAGCCCGGCGGAACGTCCTCACCAGCGGCGCGGCCGCTGCCTTTCCTTTCTCCTCCTATGAACTCTGCGACGACACGGGAGTGCTGCTGGGGATCAACTTGCACAACAATTCGGCGGTCATCGTGGACAACTACGATACGGCTCAGTACAGCAACGGCTCGTTCGCTATGTTCGGAATGACCGGTGCAGGCAAAACCTTCACGACCCTATTGTTTGCTCTGCGCCTGCGGATGCGCGGGGTGCTGGTCTTTATCGTTGCCCCGGAAAAGGGATTTGAATACCGCGCCGCCTGCGAGGCTATCGGCGGACAATACCTGCGGATTGTGCCTGGTTCCGACGACCGCATCAATCTCATGGAAATCCGGCGGACAACCCTGGACATCGACAGCAACATGACGGACAACGTGCAGCGCAGCGACTCGGTGCTGCTGGACAAGGTGCAGGACATCCATACCTATCTGCGCCTGCGGTACCCGGAAATGACGCCGGAGGAATCCTACCAGCTCAACATCGCCCTGCTGGAGTGTTACGAGAGCTTCGGAATTACCAAAGACAACGCTTCCCTGCTGAAGCCGGACGGCTCTTTCAAGGATATGCCGGATTTCAGCCACTTGTATCCTTTCCTGCTGAAATATCCCGTGCTGAAGAATGTGGCGCTGTCTGTCAAGGAACTGATCGACTTCGGCATGGGTGGACAGACCAACGTAGATTTGACCTCTTCTTTTATCGTTTTTGATACGTCGGGCAACAAGCAGCAGGACATCAGTTCCTCTATCTTCATCGCCACCTCCTTTATCCGGGACGAGGCCAGCCGCTCCCGCACCCGTAAAAAAGCAGTGTTTGGCGACGAGCTGTGGCTGATTGCGGGGAACGAAGGCAACGAGCAAGCGGCGGATTTTGTCATCGGGCTGGCAAAGACCATCCGGGGCTATGGCGGCATCTTCGTCAGCGCCACCCAGAACACCATCGACTACTTTGCTCTGCGGGACGGCAAATTCGGCGACGCAATCCTGAACAACAGCCGCTTCAAGCTGCTGCTCCAAATGGAAGAACCGGAGGCCCGCAAGCTCCAGGAAAAGCTTGGGCTGTCGGAAGAAGAGGTTGTACAGATCGTCCGGTGCGGCCGGGGACAGGGGTTGCTCTGCGCCGGGAAAAGCCGGATCTGCGTGGAGATTCGCGCCTCTCAGCTGGAATATGATCTGATTACCACCAACCGGGCCGATCTGGAAAAGCGTGAGATCAGGGAAGCAACGGAAACGGAAGAAGCGTGAACTGTCGGGGAGCCATTTTAAAACGGGTTAATATAATTTGGATTATGATAATTCAAATTATATTAGCAAAAAACGGCCCGCCCTGTTGGGACAGACCGTTCGCCTATTCATTTTTACGCCAGCCGGTATTTGACTGCCGGGCCGGAGCCTGACTTCACAGCAATCTTCTCCGCCACCAGCTCGTTCAGGATGTTGATGGCCGGAAATTTGGAGCAGCCCAGCAGCGTTTCCACATCCTTCCGGGTGATCTCTTCCCGGGCCTCCAGCAGCTTTTCGACCTTTTCCCGATCTGACAGAGATTCGTCTGTAAGGGGTTGCCCCGTAATCTTGGGAAGGATCACCACAAAGGAGGCAGGGGCCGGCGCAAATACCGGCTGTTCCATACGGCCCTCATAGCTCTCCATGATCCGCCGGATACCGGTGCCGTAGCTTTCAATCAGCTCCAGCCGGTAAAAAATATTGGCAAGCACCATATTCCGGGACTGGGAGACGCCGCCCATGACATCCTGCATCGTCATCCCCTTCACCAGTCCGCCGATAGAGACAAATTCTATACGGTCATCGAAGATGTTGATGAGGATACTACCGGAATAGTCATAGTCCCGGTGGACAATGGCGTTCAATAGAGCTTCGCGTATGGCATAGGGGGGATAGTCGGGGTTATCCACCCGTTTAAGCCCCTCGATGGTGGAATTCAGGTTGTTGTTCAGACTGATGAATTCGTATGCTTCATCCATCTGCCGGAGAACCGAGCCGGTAAACTCCTTGCGGGTTTTGAATTTGGTTTTCCCGTTTCCTTCGTACACCGCGCATTTGATGCTGTGTTCGCACTGATCCGACAGCAGCAGCGCCGCGTTGGTGTAATACCCGTCCGCGTCGATCAGGTGCAGCGTGCGCTTGTTGTTCTCGTTAAAGGACACATGGTTGTCGACAAAATATTTGGCCGCATACTCGAAGGTCAAATCCTGGTTGACGCAGCGGGACTTATCAAAGGTTACCCCGTCGCTTTCCCGAAGCAGCTCCCGGATCATCTCTTCGGTGGCTGGTACGGAGGACACCCCATGCCGGATAAAGACGCCGGTGGGCTTCAGGCCCTTCTCCGTCAGATGATAGGGACGCTTTGCCCCGCGCAGCACCGTGATCTTCACCACCGTTTTGCCCCCCTCGGGGACAGCTTCAATCGCCGTATAATCCGGCTTTATCCCGTCGCGGATCATATTCCCAATCTGCTCCATCACCTGTTCAGCCTTTGGTACGCCGACAACGCTGCCGTCTTTGGCTACACCGACATAGATTTCCCCGCCGTCGGTATTGGCAAAGGCGATCACTTCTTTCTTAAAATCCGCATTGACCTCCTGTTTCAGTTCCACCGTAAAGCTCTCTACATATGTCATTGTCAGCTCACCT
>ERZ827528.4655-NODE-4655-length-9963-cov-3.175616_pt1 | contig 9963 bp, 9 predicted proteins | sample MGYA00519768_ERZ827528 | MGnify/ENA primary metagenome ERZ827528 (study PRJEB31778, sample SAMEA3449343) | human gut metagenome | biome: human gut; feature: human-associated habitat; material: faeces | place: United Kingdom | collected 2010/2012 ...
AATCTTGTGTATTCCAACAGATATTCCTGTCCGTCACCATAACAGCCATCTGTCTTTCTGGTACGAAGAGGTCTGCCAAGGACTTTCCGCAGTGCTGCAGAACTCTTTTCTCTTACAAATGCTTTCCTTATTCTTGAAGATGTTCTAGCCTCGTATACACCAGTTTTTGTATTAAAAGCATAAAATCCGGCTCTGGACTGTCCATATGCGGAATAATAAACGCCTTTTACCATCTGTGCATACCGGTTAAATCCATAGTATTTCCCGCCGATCTTTTTTTACAAGGAGATAGTTCTCCCCGAAGAATGTTCCACCTTTATAAGCCTTTCCGGTGTTGGAAAAATAGTATCTGTATGTCATTTTTTTGCCGGTAGTCTTATTAGCGACAGTCACGGTTTTCCATGTATTCTTTACTTTTTTTCCCTTCACATAATAGTAGTATTGTCCGCCCTCTTTTTTCCAGCCATTTTTAACAGCTGCTTTTGCGGTTGTTGTGGTTGCTGTTGTTGCTGCCTGCGCACACACTGTGCCAAATGTCAGGCAAAACAGCATTGTGATCATGAGAACAAGCTGTGCGAATCTTCTCTTTTTCATGGTTTCTTTTCCTCCTGTTTTAAAAATCTCCATACCCGGTGATAATTATATTTTCTTGCAATATAATGTATAAAATACATTATCTCCTCCAATACTTAACATATCTGAAAAATAAAGGAGGTTTTTCTATGCTTCTCTTTTTTCTTGTATTCTTCGGACTCCAGATCTTTGTTCTTTTCTGCTGTGCCGCTGCAGGAAATGACGCCGCTTCCCAGGAACTATCTGACCTGGAACAGCTTCAGTTTATCGCAGAATGGAAAAAACAACATCAAAAAAAGGACGTCTGCTGAAGAACGTCCTTTTTTACTGTAAAGAGGATACAAACAGGATATTCGCATTCCGCTTTGTTACATGCTCATGAACAAAATTGCTTTGCAATTCTATTCTCCATTCATATGATGATACACACCAGTCCGCCTTTGCTGTCATTTACGATCTTCTTCATAGTATCCTGAAGCTTCACCTGACTTTCTTCGCTGATCATGGCCAGCTTGTTCCGGATTCCGTCTTCCACCAGCTGCTGGATGGATTTTCCGAAAATATTGGTCTCCCAGGCTCCCTCCTCGCTCTTTTCGCCCTCTCTGATGTAGGCGATCAGATCATTCGCCTGCTCCTCGCTTCCGACGATCGGCGCGATCTCGGTCTCAATATTGGCACGGATCATGTGGATCGAGGGGGAGGTTGCGCGGATGCGGACGCCGAATTTATTTCCGTGCTTGATGAGCACCGGATCTTCCATTTTAATATCGGAGAGTCCGGGGCCTACCACGCCATAGCCTTTCACCTGTACCGCCGCCATCGCGTCCGCCACCTTTTCATATGCCTCTTTTCGCTGCGACATCTCCTTCACCAGCGCGATCAGTTCATATTCGCCGGCAATCGGCACACCCGCAAGCTCGCTCATATTTTCATAGTAATACTTCTCAGCGACCTCCATGCGGATTTTGGCGCAGCCAGATGCAAGATCCACTTCCTCCAATTTCATCCGCGAGACATAGTGCTCCGGCGTAAAATCCTGTGCATAAATATCTTTCACTTTTCGCATTCCACCGAGGATCGTTCTGGCGCTCTGTATGATTTCCGCCTTCATCGGATGATCGGGCGGGAGCATTTCCGTCCATTTCGGAATATAGAATTCCATGCGGGCGACCGGGAACTCATATAAAATCTGCTCTAATATATGAAAGACATCATCTTTGCGAAGCTGCTCGCAATTCACCGGCAACACCGCCGTCTGGTACTTTTCCCGAAGTCCCTCCGCAATGCGGACGGTCTCCTCGCTGTAGGGTCTCGTCGAATTGAGCACCACAACATAGGGCTTGCCAATCTCCTCCAGTTCCTGCACGGTCTGCTCTTCCGCATTCACATAATTTTCCCGCGGCAAATCTCCGATACTTCCGTCTGTTGTCACCACAATGCCGATCGTCGCATGATCCCTTATGACTTTTTCCGTACCGATGGACGCCGCCTCCACAAACGGAATCTCATGGTCGAACCACGGCGTATGAACCATACGGTCCGTGCTTCCTTCCATGTGTCCTGTGGCTCCGTCCACCATAAAGCCGACACAGTCAATCAGACGGATTTTAATCCGCGTATCATCTTCAAGCGCGATCTCTGCCGCGTCTTTCGGAATAAACTTCGGTTCCGTCGTCATGATGGTTTTTCCCTGTGCAGACTGGGGTAATTCATCAATCGTGCGCTGCCTGCTATGTACATCTTCCATATAGGGAAGTACCATAAGATCCATAAACCGTTTGATAAACGTTGACTTTCCGGTCCGGACCGGTCCTACAATTCCAAGATACACCTCCCCGTCTGTGCGGTTTTGTATATCTTTGTATAAATCAAACTCTTTTTTGCTGCTGATGTCCATAAAAATACCCCTTCCATACTTAATAAAATGTATGAAGGGGGATCTGTAATTATTCCCGCGGAAACTAAAATATCATCGCGCGCGGATGACCTTCTGGCGCAGACAAAGCCGGGGATCTGTACACTTCGCTTTTCTACAGCATCACCCGCAGCATTCCCGGCAAACAGCGGAATTGCAGCTTCGTGACATCACCACAGTATTCTCCATCCGCATGCAGCACCATAGGATCCTTCAGCCGGACCTCGCATGTGCCGCAGTCGTCTATGTCAAATCCGCGGATTCCCGTATGCTTTGCCGCCACGAGGAACGGCAGGCATAAAAATGTGCGCCACTTCGGAATTCCGTGTACACTGCAGATCGAAAGCTTTCCGTCCGTGGCATCCGCCTTCGGCGCCATGGGAACGCCGCCTCCCTCTGCCTTAAAGTTCATCGCCGCGATATAGATGATGCGGTCTAACTTCCGCTCCGGGGTCTCGTCCAGACGCACCGCAGCCTCCGTCGTCTGCATGGAAAAAAGCGACTGCACCGTAATGAGCAGATAGGTCAGTTTGCCCAGATGCAGCTTATTTAAAAATACTTTCAGCTTCGATGTCAGGGCTTTTTTGCAGACTAACGCGTCAAGTCCCACGCCGGCACTGATGGCGAACTTTCTCGGCTTCTCGCAGTCATCCCATGCCACCTCTCCCAGATCGATCACGGTGCATGCCTCTCTCCCCCGCTGCATGCAGGAGAGCATGCGCGCCAGATTCTCCGACGGCGTGCCGCTAAGCTTTAACCCTCTCGCCAGGTCATTTCCCGAGCCGGTCGGTATCAGTCCGAACCGCACTTTTTCCGGATGTGTGATGCCGTTGATGACCTCATTTGCCGTTCCGTCCCCGCCGACCACTGCAAGGCAGATATCATCATCCGTCTTCGCGCAGATCTCGACAGCAAGACGTGTGGCATGCCCCTCATGCTCCGTGACATAATGCCGGTAATGGATTCCTCTCTTCACAAGTTCTCTCTGTACCTCTTTCCAGATCTGCGCGCCCCTGCCGCTTCTGGACTTCTCATTCACAATAAAATAAAGCATCTGTTTCTCCCACCGTAACATACATTCTGCTGTTTCCGGCATGTGCCGGACATACACCGCTCTGTTCCACGTCTGTTTTTCCTATATAAACACAATCGAAAACGCCCACCCGGCCTCTGCCAGATGAGCGTTTCTCTTCTGCAATGCTCTTTTTTATCGTATCACGGATACACGGCAATTACAACTGTTTACTGCTCTTTTCTGTCTGCATCTTCGTCCACCCAGAGACGTCCGTACATTTCCATATAATTATAAAGCCGTTTGGCAAGCTTGACAGTAATCTGATCTGATGTTGCACGCCACTGCCAGTTGCCCCCCAGTGTGGACGGCGTGTTCATGCGTGCCTCCGAACCAAGACCGATCAGATCCTGCATCGGCACCACCGCAAGCTCCCCGACCGAAGACCATGCACCACGCATCATGCCCCAGTTATAGCCTTCCTCTTTCGTGAGGTTTAAGTATTCCTTTGCAAATTTGACGCTCTCCTTCGGCGCAGTCTTCATCCAGCCAAGCAGCGTATCATTGTCATGTGTTCCGGTGTACACCACACAGTGCTCCGTGTAGGTATGCGGGAGATAATTGCTTCCCTCTCTCGAGTCAAACGCAAACTGTATGACTTTCATTCCCGGAAATCCGGAATCCGCAACAAGCTTTAACACGGACGGTGTCAAAAAGCCCAGATCCTCCACGATAATGTTTAATCTGCCAAGCTTCTGCTCCAGCGTATGAAACAGATCCATGCCCGGTCCCTTGCGCCACTCACCATTCTTTGCCGTCTTATCCTTTGCCGGAATCGCATAGTAGGAATCAAATCCGCGGAAATGGTCAATCCGGACAATATCGTAAAGCTTTGACATTGCCGCAATGCGTTTCGTCCACCAGGTGTATCCGTTTTTCTTCATTACATCCCAACGGAACAACGGATTGCCCCAGAGCTGTCCGTCCTCGGAAAATGCATCCGGCGGACACCCTGCCACATCAATCGGATTTAAATCCTCATCCAGATAGAACTCTTCCGGATTCGCCCATACGTCAGCAGAATCCCCTGCGACGTAGATCGGAACATCCCCGATGATCTCAATACCTTTTTCATTCACATAGGCTTTTAGCTCCCACCACTGCTTGAAAAACAGATACTGTAACATCTGGTAAAAGCGGATATCCTTCGCATAGGTGCTTCTCGCCTCGGCAAGTGCCTCCGGTTTTCTCATCTTTAAATCTTTTTCCCAGGAAAACCATGCGTTTCCGCCGTTGGCATCCTTTAACGCCATAAACAGCGCATAATCAGAAAGCCAGTCTGCCTCTTTTTCACAGAACGCCTCAAAATCGTCCGGCTCTGCGCGAAGAAACCGCTCAAACGCGATCTTTAACAGCTTATAGCGCGACTCGTACATCACGCCGTAATCCACCTTGTCTGCTTTCTTTCCCCACGGGAAAGACTCACACTCCGCCTTTTTCAACAGTTTTTCCTTACACAGGTATTCCAGATCTATAAAATACGGATTCCCTGCAAAGCTGGAAAATGACTGATACGGCGAATCACCGTAACTTGTGGGGCAGATCGGAAGAATCTGCCAGTATTTCTGTCCTCCTTTTTCAAGAAAGTCTGCAAACTTTCTGGCTTCTTTTCCCATCGTACCAATTCCATACGGAGATGGCAGGGATGATATATGCATCAATACTCCACTACTTCTCATAACCTCGTCCTTACCTTTCATCTATCACTCGAATACTCTCCCCATTTACAAACTCAAACGGAACAATCTCGTGAATCGGCTCTTTCTTCAACTCGATCTGGCCGAATAAAATCTCGATGCTGCGGTTTGCAAGCGTCTGATGCTGCTGCTTGATCGTCGCCAGCTTCGGATTGTAATACTCTGCAAGCGATGTACCGTCAAAACCGATCACGGAAACATCCTCCGGCACGCGGTACCCCAGATCACGCAGTGCGCGGATGGCCCCGATCGCCATCACATCCGACATTGCAAACACTGCGGTCACATCCGGAAACTTCCCGATCAGGCGCTTCATCGCCCGGCAGGCGCTTCCAAAAGAGAATCTTGCCTTCTCATAGCAGTGCTCCACATCAAGAACCGCCCCATGCTCCGAAAAGCTCTGCTCACATCCCAGGAAACGCTGATGACTCGTATAAGACTTGTCAAAATCACCGCCGAGAATGCCGATTCTGCGGTGTCCAGCCACAAACAGCTGATCCACCGCACAGCGTGCCGCTGCAATATCGTCCGTGGCAACGCTGGAAAGATTCTCAAAATGCATCTCATTGGCACGGTTCGTCACCAACACACACGGCACATCCACACCGGAGAACTCCCGGTGAAAATATTCCGGATTACCGCCGAGGAACAAAAGCCCAAGCGGCTTTCTCTCCCTGCAAAGAAGAATTGCCTGCTCTACCTCATCTGCATCCTCGTCCAGATAAGACACGACCAGCGTATATTCCGTTTTCTCGATCATGCGCTGGATTTCCTCCACGACACTGGCAAAAAGCATATTTGAGATACCTTTGACCAGTACGCCGATTGCCTTGGAATTGTTCTGTTTTAAATGCTTCGCATTGTTGTTCGGCACAAAATTAAACTTTGCGACAACTTCCTCGATCTTTTTTCTTGCATCCGGGCTGACATCATTTCTATTATTAAGCACTCTGGAAACCGTGCTGACGGAATAGCCTGACTCTCTGGCAATATCTTTTATTGTAACCATAACTTTTCCTGCCTGTTTTTGTCTTCTTGATTTCACTGGCAATTATTATATCAGCCTTTGACAGCTCCTGCAACAACACCTTCTATAATATACTTCTGGCAGGCTGCATAAAAAATAATGATCGGAACAATGGCAAGCACCAGCATCGCCATCATGGTACCCCAGTCAACAGCTCCGTAGCCGCCCTTTAAATACTGGATGACAATCGGGATGGTCTTGTATTTTTTCAGATCCAGCACCAGATAAGGCAGCAGATAGTCGTTCCAGATCCACATTGCCTGCAGAATTGCCACCGTGATCGTGGTCGGCTTCATAATCGGGAATACCACCTGGAAAAAGGTCTGGAGCGGCGTACAGCCGTCAATCATTGCCGCCTCCTCAATCTCAAGCGGAATGCTCTTCACAAAACCGCAGAACATAAACACCGCCAGTCCGGCTCCGAATCCGAGGTATACCAGAATAATACCGATGGGATTGCTTAAATGCATCATGTTCGCCAGCTTTGACAGGGAGAACATAACCATCTGGAACGGCACGATCATGGAAAACAGGCATAACATGTAGATCGTGGAGTTCACTTTGTTATGTACTCTCGTAATGTACCATGCGCACATGGAGGTACAGAGAATGATTACCGCCACAGAACCTACCGTGATGATAACGGAGTTCCCCATCGCCGCAAAAAAGTTCGTCTTCTGCACGCCCTTGATAAAGTTCTCAATTCCGAAGAAGGAACGGTGATCCGGCAGTGCAAACGGATATCTCGTGATGAATCCTTTTTTCTTTAAGGAGTTCATCGCCACGAGGAAAATCGGGTACAGCCACAGTACCGCAAGGATTGAGAAAAATACAGTCAAAACCCATCCGTGTTTGGCGCGTCTTACCGCGCTTACCTGATTGTCTGCTTTTTTGTTCTTTGCCATTATTGCTGCACCTCCTTACTTCTGGTAAGTCTGTTCTGTAGCATTGCAATGACTGCCACAATGATAAAGAATACCACCGCTTTGGCCTGACCGGCGCCCTCCCATCCGGTTCTGGTGTAGAAGGTCTCATAAATATTCAGTGCCAGCATCTGTGAACTGTTGGACGGCTCGCCCGCAGTCAACGCCAGGTTCTGGTCAAACAGTTTAAAGGAGTTCGTCAGTGTCAGGAATGTACAGATCGTAATCGACGGCATTACCATCGGGATCGTCACATGGCGCAGCAGCTGACGGTTTGTTGCCCCGTCAATCTTCGCCGCCTCGATCAGCTCCCCCGGGATGTTCTGGATGCCGGCAATATAGATAATCATCATATAACCGATCTGCTGCCAGTTCATTAAAATTACAAGTCCCCAGAATCCGCAGGTTCCGGAATAGGTAAGTGTCTTTCCGAAGTTCGCCAGAATACCGTTTAACAGGATCTGCCAGATATATCCAAGCACGATACCTCCGATGAGGTTCGGCATAAAGAACACGGTACGAAACAGGTTCGTTCCTCTAATTCCCTTTGTTAAAAGCATCGCGATTGCAAATGCAAACACATTGATCGTAAGAACGGACACGACCGTAAACAGTGCCGTAAACACCAGCGCATGTGTGAATGTTGCATCCGAAACAATCCGGATATAATTTTTCAGTCCCACGAACTTTGCATCAGTCACCGTCGTAAATTCACAAAACGATAAATAGATACCCATAATAAAAGGAATTATAAAACCGATTGTAAATGCCACTAAAGTCGGGAGTGCAAAAACAGGAAAATATTTCTTAATTGATTTCTCCATACTCTTTCATCCTCTCATATTCAATAAAACCGATATCGGGCAGATGCTTTGCAGTACCCGCATCCTTCTAAAAAAGGGTGGGCAGTTCTCATGCCCACCCCCTGCATTTTACAGATTTTTATTCGTGTGTTGCGTCGTACTCAGTCTTCCATCCATCTACGAATGCTGTCACAACGCCATCCCAGTCGCCGGTACCCTGTGCATACTCAAGTAATGCAGAACCAACGCCATCTTTCCATGTCTCAGAAGGAATAGTGGAGAAGTTCCATGTTACAGAATACTTGCCAGCTTTGGTGTAAGCTGCATCTGCCTGGATGAATACATTGTCTGCTGTGTAACCGTCAGCGAAAGTATCAAACGGTGTTGTGAATCCCATTACATTAGCCATGGAATCACGTCCCTCATCAGATGTGATTACCCACTCAAGGAAATCAAGTGTTGCCTGCTGATCCTCTGCGGATGCCTGATTATTAACGCACCAGTAGTTCTCAGAACCTGTGCAGAGTCCCTGATTTTCCTCACCGTCCACACCAATGTAGATCGGCATCATGCTCATGTCCTCAGCTGTTACGAGATAACCGTTATCCTCATTGGTCAGGTTGCTGTACTCCCATGTACCGTTCTGGTAGAAAACAGCCTCTTCCATACCGAACTCGGACTCAGCCTCGTCACCGGTCTTGCTGGAAAGAAGACCCGGCTCACAGGTGGAATCTGTAATGTAGAGATCCCAGATCTGCTTGTAGTTGTCAAGGTATGTACCCTCGATTGCATCGGTGGAATCAATGCCCTTGTCCTTGTACTCATAGTAGATCGGAAGGTTTGCAAGGTGTGTCTTAAATCTCCAGTCGGAAGATCCATCCATACCTGCGGAAGTAAATGCTCCCTTTAAGTCATATCCGAACTGATCGTTGATCTCGTCTAATCTTGCCTGAATGTCGTCTGCCACTGCCTTTAATGTCTCAAAGTTGTTGATGTCTTCCGGAGAAGAGATCACTGCGTTGTCCATTGTGCAGTAGTCGTTTAAAATCGTCTTGTTGTAAATGATGCCATAAGTCTCGATTACATATGCGATACCGGAAACCTCGCCAGCGTCATTCTTCAGTGCATAGTCATCGCTGGTCAGATGGGAGTAGATCTCGCTGTTTGAAAGATCCAGACAGTAATCCTTCCAGTTTGCAAGTCCTACAGGTCCGTTTACCTGGAATAAGGTAGGAGCTTCGGTCTTGGCGATCTCTGACTTTAACGTCTGCTCGTAAGTACCGTCTGCTGCTGTGATAACCGTTACTGGAACACCTGTCTGCTCTGTGTAGGTTGCTGCCAGATCCTGCCATGCCTGATCCTGCTCCGGCTTGAAGTTCAGATAATAAACTGAACCGCCCGCTGCATCCGTCTTCGCTGCATCTGTATCTGCCGCCTCTGTGGTTGTTGCAGCTGCATCGTTTCCTGTGGTAGCTGCTGCGTTACTGTCTGTTGTGCTGCTGTCCCCACATCCAGTAAACATCGTTGCGAGCATTGCACTTGCAAGCATTACGGATAACACTTTTCTTTTCATAAATTTACCCTCCTGATATGATTTGTTCAACTTCTTATGTAACGTTTCCGGTATTGTTATCGGTAATGTTTCCGGTAACGTTTTCAGTTGATGGTTAGATTATATTTCCATGTGTCAGGAAATGCAATACCCAATCGTTATTTTCCACATTATTGCCAAGTTTCAAGAATACATTTTGTGATATTTGTACAAAAGAAAGGCTGCCGCAATAAGCATAGACCTCTTTGGGGTGATAAGTAATATTATTAGAAACACACTTGGGGATTTCATGTGGAAATGCAGATGGAAATTCGGTTCAAAAAATGTGGAATTTCTAACCAGCCGAATGTTTGCATCTTCGATGATCCGTGTCTTTCCAAGTTTGGAGCACTCCGCGGGTC
>ERZ827528.4660-NODE-4660-length-9951-cov-2.457458_pt1 | contig 9951 bp, 9 predicted proteins | sample MGYA00519768_ERZ827528 | MGnify/ENA primary metagenome ERZ827528 (study PRJEB31778, sample SAMEA3449343) | human gut metagenome | biome: human gut; feature: human-associated habitat; material: faeces | place: United Kingdom | collected 2010/2012 ...
AGATTGCTGCCTGTAAAGCTGCTTGGATTATTGCCCATGATTTCCTCATATTCTTTTTGCGTCAGCTCGTACCGGCTCATGTAAAAGTCGCTGACAGTTACGTGATGCTGCGTTTCATCGGCGCTGCGCCACGCCTCGGATTCCGGGCTGCCCATTTGGAAGGAGCCGCCGGAAATCAGAACAAAATGATCAGAATCATTCAGATCCGGTCTCTCTGTAAAATTATTTCCAGACGGCCCGCGTCTGCCCTCGTCCGTATTGCTCGTCTGGCCGCAGGCGGCTAAAAAAATGATAAGAAACAGAGAGAAAAAGAACGACAGGGATTTCTTCATTTGTCAGCCTCCTGTTTCTGCAAGTCCGATCTCACTCAGCCAGCTGCTGACGGCGCCGTCTGGATTGGAAGCGGCAGAGCTGCCGATGTGAAGTCCGTCCGTAACCGTGGCGTTCGGCTCAAGGGCTTTTATCGTATTGACCGTACCGGAAAGGCCGCTGCCCCCGCTGGTGCAGAACGGTGCAATCGTTTTACCGGATAAGTCATAGCTGTCGAAGAAAGTATAGAGGATCATCGGCATATCGCCCCACCAGTTCGGATATCCGACAAAAATCACATCATATTGCTCCAGATTTTCAATCGTGCCGGAAATTGCCGGGCGCGCGTCCGTACTCTGCTCTTCCTGCGCATCATCAAGAAGCGTATTATAATCATCGCTGTAGGGCGTTTGGGGGACGATTTCAAAAAGCTCCGAACCGGTCTGACTTTGGATCGCCTCTGCAACTGCTTTGGTATTGCCCGACCAAGAAAAATATACAACCAATGCTTTAGCGTCCGTACCGCCAGAGCCGGAATCCGGGATGGGGGCCGCTGAAGCTCCGCTTTGCGTTTCGGTTTCTGATGTCGGTAATACTTCGGTTCCGCCGCTGCCGTTTCCGCCGCTTTCGCAGCCTGCAAAAATGCAAAGCGCTAAAATAGTCAGAATCAGTGAAATTGTTTTTTTCATTTTTTTAAACTCCTTTCTCACATGAAAATAAATCTTTTTTTCCATTTGTCTGCTGTATTCCATAACGCAGATAATCCAGACGATCTAATTGCTTTTCCTTGAAATGAATTTCGTCAAGTATCCCGTTCCTTTTTCGATTGAGCATTTGCATCCGTTCGTTTTCTGTGGATCGATCTGCAAGCAGCAGCCGCATATACTGCTCAACTTCTTGCGGAGCGAAACCGATTTCGTAGAGGGTTATGATGGTGCTCAGTCTTTCGATATCGTGCGCATCATAATCCCGCGCTCCGGCGTCCTCTCGAAATCCCCAGCGCTCATATTCCCTCAATATTTTAACGGGAATGCTATATCGCATGCTTGCTTCGTCTATTGTCATTTCTGACACCTTTCTTCTGCTTGCTGATAAAAAAGGCGTTCCTTTTTTGGGAACGCCTTTATTGTAGTGCGGCTGCCATATAATGTCTAATACTTATAATTCATTATGAACTATGTCTTTTAGGTATTGAATACTAAATTCGATAAAAGAAGAGGCGGCGGCGGAAAAGAACTGTTCTTTTTTCCATGCTAAAGCCGTCCCGCTTTCAAGAGCGGGGGAGAGCGGAAGAAAGCGCAGCCCCTCATATCTGCAATTTAAGCGGATTCCGATGACGGCTCCGATATTGCTTTCGGCTAACATTGCTTCATTGTAAAGCAAATTTCCCTTTGCAATAATATCCGCCTGCCCAGCGTACTCGCCAAGCCATTTTCCGATGCTGCTTTCCATAAATTCGCCCAACGTTGAAATTAAGGGAACGCCTGCCAAATCCTGCGGCGTTACGGATTCTTTTTCCGCCAGATGCGAATCATTTCGGACCCACGCGCCCCATTGTTCTTTTATCGGCATGGATACAAATTCATATTTGCGGATGTCGATCGGTTCGGACATCAGGCCCAGATCGAGCAGGCCTCTTTCTATATAATCGCGAATATTTCCCGCGTTCCCGCTGTAAAGCTCATAGCGTACAAGCGGATGCTTTTTTCGAAACGCCGCAATGCAGTCGGTTAAATAGCGGGTGGACAGAAATTCGCCGCTGCCGATAGAAAGAACGCCCTCCAGGGTTTCGTCTTTATGCAGAAAATCTCGCTTTGTTTTTTCTGCCAGGGAAAGCATTTCCTGCGCCCTGCGCTTGAGGATCATGCCGTCTTCGGTTAAAATAATATTATGCTTGCCTCTTACAAACAGCTCCACGCCCAGCTCTTTCTCAAGCTGCGCGATCTGCCGCGAGAGCGTAGGCTGCGTCACATGGAGCTGCCGCGCCGCCCTTGTAAAATTTTCTTCTCGTGCGATTGCCAGGAAATAATTTAATACGCGAAGCTCCATTTGCGTTTATCCTTCAGAAATTTGCTGCTGCGGAAGCAGAAGCGAGATAATACTGCGCGTCGTTTCCTCCGGATTTCCGGATTTGACGGAAACATCCTTCCACGACTGATAGAGGGGAAGACGTTCTTTCTCCAGACGTACGAGATCGCAGGACATTGAAATCGGGCGGCCTGCGACCGGAAGCTCGTGGAGCGGCCGGTTCAGCAAGACGATCGTTCCGTTCTGTCTCATAAGCGGCAGATTCTCCGGAATGGTGACGATGCCGCCGCCTGTCGCAATAATCTGTCCGCTTGCCTTCGCGTATTCGGACAGAACCTCCGTTTCGATTTTTCGGAAAGCCTTTTCCCCGTATGCTTTGAAAAAATCACAGATTGTCATGCCGATCCGTGATTCTATAACGTCGTCGATATCAACAAACGACATTTCAAGGTCTATCTGCGTAAATTCGGGCTGTCTGTCCGCACGCAGGTCCTCGTCACGGCCGGTTCAGCACGTGTGCAAGGTTTGCCCCCACTGTGCTTTTTCCGCATCCCGGCATTCCAATTAATATGATGTTTTTGGTCAGCGCTTCAATTTCTCCGGTGATTTCTTCGATGACGCCGTCGCTGATGGGGCGGCCGGTAAACAGCTCGCACGACTGCTTTGCCTGCGCGACAAGCATAGAAAGGCCGTTTACGGCAGCGGCGCCGGCACGTTCCGCGTCCAGCAGAAGCTTCGTTCTGGCAGGATTATAAATGAGATCGATCACGCCGGCACAATCCGGAAATCGCGTCAGATCTACGGGAGCCGCACCGGTATCCGGGTACATGCCGACAGGCGTTGTATTTACAAGATAATGCGCGTCTTTATGGAGCGTATAGATATTATCGTAATGATTCGGACCGGAGCGCGAAATGACTACGACCTCCTTTGCGCCCAGGTCTTTTAAGACCGCGCATACGGTAACAGAGGCGCCGCCGCTTCCGAGAACAAGTATTTTTCCTGCGGAGACATCGAAGCCCGCCTTATGAACCAAATAGGAGAAGCCGAAATAATCGGTATTATACCCCTTTAAACGACCATCCGGCAGACGTACGATCGTATTGACGCTGCCCGTTTTCTCGGCAGTGGGGGATAGCTCGTCACAGAGCGAAAACGCCGCCTTTTTATACGGAATGGTGACGTTGAGTCCATTGTAGCCGCCGCTTCTCAGAAAATCCGGAACTTCTTCCGCAGTTTTTTCATAGAGAAGATATTCATAATCCGCCAGGCGGCTGTGTATCAAAGGGGAAAAGCTGTGTCCCAGCTTTCCCCCCAGCAGGCCACAGTGATATCCGGATCCGATTTTGATTATTTTCATTTTAAATCATCTCCGAATAGCTTCCGAGATAACGGAATTCTTCACAGAGGCCGTCCAGCTCGCAGATCAGCTGAATGAACTCTTTCGAATACACGGGAGTATCAAGATCAAAATAGAACATAAATTCAAAATCCCGATCCGGAATCGGCCGGCTCTCCAGCTTTACCAGATTGATGCCGAGCGCGTAGAAGCGTGCGAGCACTCTGTAAAGAGAACCGGGCTTGTGCGAAATAATCATCATCAGGCTCGTTCTGTCCGCGCCCGGATAGATTTCCAGATTTTTGGATATGCAGATAAAACGCGTATAATTATTTCCCTTGTCCTGGATGGAGGATGCGAGGCAATCGAGACCATAAAGCGGCGCGCAGGAGCGTGACGAAATGGCGGCGATATCGGTCCGGTCGGAATCCGCTACGAGCTTTGCGGCAATCGCCGTATTTTCTACGACGTTTACCTTAACGTTACCAAGAGAGTTGATATAATTCGTACACTGCGCGAGCGCATGCTCATGCGAATAGATTTCTTTAATATGAGCGAGATCCGCGCCCTTTTTTGCAAGCAGATTGTGATCGACCTTGACGCGGACGCTGCGGACAATATAAAAATTGTAATACATCATCAGATCGTAAATTTGCTTTACCGATCCTGCGGTGCTGTTTTCAATCGGCAGAACGCCGTAATCGCACATTCCCTTGTCGATAGAGGAGAAAATACTGGCAAAATTATTAAAATACATAATTCTGGGAATATGGAAGAGCTTTTCGCAGGCATGCTGCGAATATGCGCCCTCGACGCCCTGGCAGGCTACGGTAGCGCAGGGCGGAAAAATTTTGCTCGTATTGTCAATCGCAGCCGATATTTTATTTTGCAGATCGGAGGAAGGATATAAAATTTTATCCTGATAAGAGCGGCTCAGTTCAAATAGCAGGGAATAGAGTACGCTCGTATAGGACTTAAAATCTTCTTCCGATTTTCCGATCAGATCGCTGATTTTTTCCCGCTCTCTCTGCACGTCCTGTACGGGGAGGCCGTGGTCCTTCTTAAATTCAGCGATCTCGGATGAAATATGCATGCGTTCTTGAAAAAGGCGAATGATCTCGTCGTCGACGGAGTCGATCCTGGAACGCAAATCATTTAAATCCTGATGCTTCAAATCAATCACATCCTTTTGTAGAATTAAGCAATGTATCATAAACGGCGATCGCCGCCGCAGCTTCCACACACGGTACGGCACGCGGCAGAATGCAGGGATCGTGCCTTCCGGATATTCTTAATTTTGTGTTTACGCCGGCAGACATCCTGACGCTGTCCTGCTCCAGGCCGATAGAGGGCGTCGGCTTGACGGCTACACGAAACAAAATCGGCATTCCCGAAGAAATTCCGCCTAAAATTCCGCCGTGATGATTCGTCCTTGTCCTGATTTTTCCGCTTTCAACATAAAAAGCGTCGTTATTCTCAGAGCCCTTTCTGTCGGCGACCGCAAATCCGCTTCCGAATTCAATGCCCTTCACAGCGGGAACTGCAAAAATACAGCAGGAAATTCTGTTCTCCAGGCCGTCGAAAATGGGATCGCCGATGCCTGCGGGCAGTCCTATTATAGCACATTCTATCGTGCCCCCGATAGAGTCTCCGGCCAATTTCTGTGCCAGGATCAGCTCGCCCATATCCCGCTCGGCCGCCGGATCTAAAACAGGCAGCAGCCTTCCGGACGTTTTTCGGAAATCTTCTGCGGAGACATTGCACGGATCGAAGGGAATGTCCTCACAGGCGCCAAGCTTTCGAATGTGTGCTCCGACCAGAATCCCTTTCTCACGAAGCAGCTGCAGACAGATGCCTCCTGCAATGCACAGCGGCGCCGTCAGCCGCCCGGAAAAGTGCCCGCCGCCGGTAGGATCCTCGTAGCCCTTATATTTTACGCGCGCAGTGTAGTCGGCATGGCCGGGACGTGGAATATCCGACAGGTCCGCATAATCGGAGGGACGCGTATTCGTGTTGCGGATGATCGCTGTAATCGGCGCTCCGCATGTGACGCCGTTTACCAGACCGCAAAGAAACTCCGGAATATCGGCTTCTTTGCGCGGCGTGGTAAATTCTGAGGTACCCGGGGCCCGGCGCGCAAGAAAGTCCTGCAAGGCGTCGAAATCAATTTTTACACCTGCAGGAATTCCGTCCAGGGTGACGCCGATCGCCGGAGCGTGCGACTGTCCGAAAATCGATATCTTAATGTTTTTTCCAAATACAGAGGACATAGATTCACTTCCCGTTTAATTTTTCGAAATCCTGCCAGAAGGTCGGATAAGATTTGTTTACTGCTTCCGCACCCAGGATCGTTACCGGTCCGTCGGAAACGGCTGCGGCGATGGCGGCCGTCATTGCAATGCGGTGATCGCGGCAGCTGCTTACCGTTCCTCCCTGAAGCGAAGCCTTTCCGTTTTTCCGCGTTCCGTTTATGATCAGTCCGTCGTCCGTCTGGCGGATGTCGGCGCCGAGTGTTCCCAGCAGATCTGTTACGGCCTGCAGACGATCGCTTTCTTTCAAACGTAATCTGCCGGCACCGCGGATGACGGTCGTTCCTTCGGCAGCGGCCGCAGCCAAGGAAAGAATCGGAACCAGGTCGGGGATGTCGGCCGCATTGATTTCAATCCCCTTCAGGGGCGAGGGCAACACGGTAATATCGCTTAGACCGTCTTTTGCTTCAGCCGCTTTCACAGAAGCGCCGAATTGTTTTAGAAGCTGCAGAATTGCTTTGTCCCCTTGCTTTGAGGTCAGGGAAAGACCGGAAACGCAAACCTCTTTCGTTCCGATTGCGCCTGCGGTCAGCCAAAATGCCGCATTGGACCAATCGCCTTCGGTCTGAAGGCATTGGGCTGTCTGCGCCCGATGTAAGCCCCGCGGTTTGATAAAAACGGAGAAGCCGCTGTTTTCCGTGAAGGAAATGCCAAAGCCCGCAAGGACCTCAAGCGTCATCTCTACATAAGGGCGGGATTCCAGCGTACCCGTAATCCGGAGCGTGCTTTCTGCCTCCAGAAGGGGAAGCGCCAGCAATATTCCGCTGATATACTGGGACGACACGCCGCCCGCGATCTCAAAAACGCCGCCTGATAAGGTTCCTTCTACACAAAGCGGCACGCTTCCGGGCTCTGAAATCCGGCAACCATGCCGGATCAGCTCTTCTCGCAGCGGAGACAACGGTCTGTCGGGAAGACGGCCCTCCGGATAAAATTCCGCGGGAAGCCCCAGCGCGCATGCCACGGGCAAAAGAAACCGAAGCGTAGAACCGCTTTCTTTGCAAAAAAGCCGCCGGACGCCTTCCTCCCTGCGCCGTTCCCTGATCGCTTTGACATGGATCCGATCGGCTTCCGATCTGAGGATCTGGGCGCCCAGCGCGGTCAGACAATTTTCTGTTGCCGTAATATCTTCTGACGCTGCGGCGCCGGCCCGGATCTCGGTATCCGTTCCGTAAAGCGCGGCGGCGATCAGCTGCCTGTGAAGGTGTGATTTCGATGGGATGGCCTTAACTTTCCCTGCAAGCCTGCAGGCGTTTATTGTATAATTCATTCAATCAGTTCCTTCCGCGCTACGTTGTTCACGGGGGATCCTCTCAGAAATGCGTCAAGATTTTCACAGACGAGCTTTATGAGTCTGCGGCGCGCTTCCGTCGAAGCCCAGGCGATATGCGGCGTAATAATGCAGTTCGGAGCGGAAAAATACGGATGGTCGTGCCGCATCGGCTCTTCTGCAAGCACGTCGATCCCCGCGCCCGCGAGCCGTCCGGCGTGAAGCGCTTCTGCAAGCGCTTCCTCCTCAATTACGCCGCCGCGCGAGGTATTGATCAGGTATGCCGTTTTTTTCATTTTAGAAATCGCGGCCGCGTCGATCAGATGCCTGGTTTGATCGTTAAGAGGACAGTGCAGCGTGATAAAATCGGACTCTGCAAGCAGGGTGTCGAAAGAAACAACGGGATACGGGCAAGCTGCCGGCGCGGTTCTTGTATGGATCAGCGGCAGCATTCCAAACGCCCGGCCAAGCTCGGTAACGGCGCGGCCGATGGCTCCGTATCCAACAATTCCGAGCTTTTTGCCTGAAATTTCCGTAATCGGATATTTTAAATAGGTAAAGACGGAAGATCGCATCCAGTCTCCGCTGTGTACGGAGGCGTTGTACGCGACTGTATTGGAGGCCAAATTTAATAAAAGGGAAAACGTATGCTGGGCAACTGAGTCCGTTGAATAACCGGGGGCGTTGCAGACGACGATTCCTCTTCTGGCAGCCTCCCGGATGTCGACATTATCATAGCCTGTGGCAAACAGACCGACATATTTCAAATGCGGGCATTGCGCCATAACGTCCGCCGTGATTTTGGCTTTGTTGCAGATGACGGCATCTGCGTCGCGAATCGTTTCTGCCAGTCGGTTTTCCGGAATGACGTCATAAATTTTCAACTCGCCAAAGCGCTCTAACTCGTCGAGGCTGATATCTCCCCGTGTTACCGTACAACGGTCTAAAACCGTAAGCCTCATATTGTTTCCGCTCCTTTCTTCCGCTATGCTCTTAAAAGATCAATGCCGTATTCCGCAAGCGTTTGCTCCGGCAGATCCGCTGTATACAGATAAGCCGACAGATGGATTTTTTCGATTTCTTCAATTTTACTGCCGGCGGTAAATTTAATGGAGGTTGCAATGGTTTCTTCTGTAATGTCGGAAGCTTCAAGATGGCTGTACCATTCCCCGGGGATCTGGTGCACATCGTCATAAAGATAGATCTCAACATATTCGAGGTTTTCTTCCATATTCTCAGGTGAGCGCACGTCGAAAGAACGCATTTCTCCTGTTTTGAAGATCAGTTCGACCGTATAGCCGATTTTGACATTTTTCGTATTCGGAAATTGATTCCAGCACGTATTCCAGATTTCCGCAAATCCGGATCCCGTGAGGGAAGCCTCCTGCGATGCGATTGCCTCATAGCATTCGATATCCTGCCCGGCAATCCAAGGCGCAGAATGTGAGGCTTCTACTAGTCTTCGCGTCCCGCCGTCATCAATGTAAAGGCCGATTCGGTCCGGCAGACCGGGATCCGGCGTGGGGATTGACTGGGAAGGGGACGCGGACGCAGGCGGTATGGTAGCAGCGATGGAAGGAATCGTAGGCGGCGCCGAGCTGCCTCCTTTATCAGACGTACAGGAAACGGAAGTCGTCAGAAGCGTAAAAAGCAGCGCGGTAAGGATGAGTCTGCATTGATATATTCTCTGTGTACTGAACATAGAGGACCTCCGCTTTTTTTTTAAATACTACCTGTAATACAGGAATTTCTGTATTATATCATAAAATTTCAGACAAATCATCTGTCAAGCTAGGCATAGAATTTTAATTTTGCACAAATTTCACATATTAATTTTTTGAATACCTTGCGTATTGAGGCTTGATCGGATATAATATTTATCATGAATAAATTTGGCTGTTTTTGGCTAGACGGAGGTTATGAAATGAAAAAAATTTGCGCTATAATCATCAGTGTCGCTATGCTGCTTGCGGCGATGGGGATTCTGACGGTAGGAGCAGAGGACGAGTCTTATACTTACGAACGGTACGATGATCTTCTTGCTGACGTAATATATCAGGATTTTGAGGATCTGGAGGCAATGGAGGATTACGCTACGGGAGACTTCACCCCATATACGATTGAGGGAAGCGGCGCATTCGGCTTTTTTTCTTACTGCAACGGCAGCAGCTCCTTGATGGTCACAAACGAAAATCCGATTTCCGGAGATCAGTCCCTCATGATTAAAGATTTCTTGGACGGCAGAAGATGGTCGATCGACCAGGCGGCTCCGTTCGACGGGGATGCGTATGTTGTGGAATTTAAAATCCGAATCGACGCAATGCCTGCCGACGGGAAATTTGCTTTTAAAGTTTCCGATGTGAATTCTCCGGAAAAAGACAGCGAGAGCGAAAGCGGACCGATTCTCTCATTTAAGAATGTAGATGGAACGCTCGGGCTCTATAATTTCGCAGATAAGCTTGTCGCTGAATTGGAAACGGAGCGTGTTTATTCCGTTGCCGTTGTCTGCGAGACGCTGTCGACCGACTGCTTCCTTTTCCTGGACGGGGAGTATGTCCCGGACAGCAAAGCGGAATTCAGCGCAGAATTTGCCCAGCCCTCCGCTTTCCGATTTGATCTCAGAGGATCAGGCACGATAATTGCGCTGGATGATCTTGTGGCGGACGGATGTGAAGTGGATAAAGTTGGCGGCGCGA
>ERZ827528.4665-NODE-4665-length-9943-cov-3.726133_pt1 | contig 9943 bp, 6 predicted proteins | sample MGYA00519768_ERZ827528 | MGnify/ENA primary metagenome ERZ827528 (study PRJEB31778, sample SAMEA3449343) | human gut metagenome | biome: human gut; feature: human-associated habitat; material: faeces | place: United Kingdom | collected 2010/2012 ...
ACCCGGAAGGGTTCTGCCAGCACCTTGCGCAGCTCCGAGAGGAACAGCGGCTTTTCGCAGAAGGCGGTCACTCCGGCAGCGCGGGCTTCCTCTTCAATATCCGTCCAATCGTAGGCCGTCAGAATGATGATAGGGCAGCTTTTCCCGATCACCTTGCGGATCTGCCGCACGACCTCGATGCCGTTCATATCGGGGATCAGCCAGTCGATGATGTAGACGCTGAACTCGTCGCCCTGTTCCATGGCGTACCGGGTGCGGATCACCGCTTCCCTGCCGGAGATCGTCCACTCCGGCCGCATCCCGATCTTAGACAGCATGGTGCTGACGCTCAGGCAGGTGTCGGTATCGTCGTCTGCAACCAATGCGCGCAGCCCTTCCAACTGCGGGAGCTGCTTGGGCTCCACCCTTTGTCCGCTGAGTGCGAAGCAGAGATCTACGATGAATTCGCTGCCCTTGCCCGGTTCGCTTTCAATGGCGATGGTGCCGCCCATCAGGTCCACAATGTTCTTGGTGATGGACATGCCCAGGCCGGTACCCTGAATGCCGCTGACGGTGGAGCTTTCCTCCCGGCTGAACGCCTCAAAGATGTGCTTCTGGAACTCTTCGCTCATACCAATGCCATTGTCCTTGATGCGGAACTCATAGCAGCCACGGCCCTTGGGCGCACCGTTCTTCTGGGCAATGCGGATGCTGATCATGCCGCCTGTGGGAGTGAACTTGATGGCGTTGGACAAAATGTTCAGCAAGATCTGGTTCAATCGCAGCGGGTCGGTGATGATGTCCTCATTCTCCACATCCATGGTATCGATGAAAAGCGACAGCCGCTTTGCCGAAACATTGGGCTGGATGATGGAGCGCACATCGTGGACGAGATCCGGCAGATGCACCGCTTTTTCTTCAATTTTTACTTTTCCGCTCTCGATGCGGCTCATATCCAGCACATCATTGATGAGGGAAAGCAGATGCTGGCTGGAGGTAGAGATCTTTTTCAGGTAGTCCAGCACCTGTTCCTTATTATCAATATGGGTCGCAGCCAGCGAGGTGAAGCCGATGATGGCGTTCATGGGGGTGCGAATATCGTGGCTCATATTGAACAGGAACTCCCGCTTGGCACGGTTTGCCGCACCCTCGTGCTGGAGTGCGATCTCCAGTTTGCGGTTCTGTTCCTCCAGCTGAGCCTGATACTTCTTCTCCTGCTCTTTCTTCTGCTGCTCCATCTCCTGCACGGAGCGTCTGCGCAGCACCCAAAGGACCATTACAAGCAGGATGTAACCGGCCAGCGCCATCAAAATCAGCGGAAACGATTCACGGAAGACGGATTTTTCATCCGTATACGCGTAGAGATCGAAAGACCTTCCGTGGCAGTACATTCCAAAATAGCAGCCGGAGCCGTTCCAATCGTGGGTATGGGTCAGCGTTTTGGCAGCCCCGGCTTTGCGGATCTCCCGCACCAGCGGACTGTCCGCAGCATCCTGCCCGATGAGCTCCGGGCGGTTAGAGGCGATGACCTGATTGTTCTGCACGATGAACAATGTGCCGCTGGTCTCAGCCGAGTAGCCGTCCAGTATACTCTGGATGGACAGGGCCGTTCCCTCAACAGATTCCGCCGGGGTATAGCGGTAGGCAAGCAGGATCTCATCTTTTTCTTCTGCCCGATATGCCGCAACATCCACGGCAGACCCATCTTCCAGCAGGACCCGCTTCAGGTAAGTCTTTTGCGGGTAAGAGAAAACGTCCAGAACGGCGTCATTTTTGAGCTGTTCTCCAAACCGGGCGTAGCCGATGCCGTTCGTTGTGGATTCGCACAGGAGCGTACCGTCCGGGGCCAGAACCGAGATCCCTGTGAGCCAGAGGGTCTCTGTCTGCTTTTTCAGGCACTGCGGGTCGGAAAGGTCCAGCGCCGGGTCCTGCGCCAGCTGATGCACCGACACCGCTGCGCGGCGGAGCGCTTTGGCCACAACCGTATCGTTGTACTTTTCAAAGCTGGTGGATTGCGATTTGACAAAATCAAGGGTCTGGCAGAAACGTTCCTCCGTTTCGCGCAGTGCCCGCCAACCTGAGAGAAAAACGATGCCGGCCATAAAAAGCACGCCGACGATCAGATGGAGCCCCCATCTCCACGTATCCGGGAGGGTTCTGTTTTTATGCGCCAAGGGTGTCCACCTCCAGATACTGCGAAGCATGTTCAAGATATTTGCCAAGGATCTGCTCCAGCGTGCCGTCTGTGCGCATCTGCGCAAAGGTATCGTTCAGTTGGTGGTCCAGCCCGCGGCTGTCGTTTTTGGCAAAGGCGGCGCCCAGCCCGGTGACCAGCAGTGGTTCCTCCAAAATGCGGAACTCCACGGAATTGTCCTTCATGTATTGCAGGATGCCTGTCTCATGGGCAGCGATGGCATCCACATAGCCGCAGGCCATCATCGCGTACTGCACGTTGCGGTCTTCGATGCTGAACACCTCCACCGTCTGCGGGATGCGCGGGTCGGAGCCGCTGAGAAAGATTTCCTCCGGCTTGCCGGTGCTCTGCACGGCGACGATCTTGTCGGCAAGGTCGCTGAGGGATCGGATGCTGCTGTCGGCATCCACCGCAGCCACCTGACGGCTCACCATGTAGGGCCCCGCCCAGCGGTAGACCTCCTCGCGCCCATCCATGGAAAAGCAGCCCCAGATGCAGTCGATGGTGCCGCTTTCCACCAGATTTGTTTTTTGCTCCCAATCGATCGATTCAAACCGGGCAGCATATCCCATGCGGCGGAATGCTTCGGTGGCGATCTCCACGTCGATCCCGGCGGGAACACCGTCATTGTTCAGGTAAATATAGGGCGGATAGGTATCGCTCCCCACAATGATCGTCGGAAGGCCGCTGTCCTTCGCGTCCGTTCCGCCGCAGGAAGTCAGACTGCCGACGGCAGCAGATGCCGCCAGCAGCGTGCAGCCGCGCAGAAATGCACGGCGTGAGATTCTGTGTTTCATTTGGGCTTTTCGTTCTCCTGTTTTTATTGCATCCGCTGCTCAGTCATGCTGCCGTAATTCTTCTTTCAGGTCGGCCTGCACGTCGGTCAGGCATTGCAGCAGCAGCGGGTTGAAGGCTCCGCACTCGCCGTTCAGGATCATCTGCACGGCTTTTTCGTGGGAAAAGGCTTTCTTATAGCAGCGTTCGCTGGTCAGTGCATCGTACACGTCGGCCAGTGAGACCAGTTGTGCGCTGATGGGGATCTCATCGCCCTTCAGCCCATCCGGGTAACCGCGCCCGTCCCAGCGTTCGTGATGCCAGCGGGCGATCTCGTAGGCCGTTTGCAGCAGCGGCTGCTCGCCAAAATCATCCAGATCGTGCAGCATCTCGGCTCCCAGCATACTATGGGTCTTCATGACCTCAAACTCCTCCGGGGTCAGTTTGCCGGGCTTGTTGAGGATCTTTTCGTCAATGCCGATCTTCCCGATGTCATGCAGGGCAGAGGCCAGCGGGATCACATCCTGCTGTTCTGCAGAAATCGAGTACTTGCTGCTGTTCTCCAAGAGACGGTGGAGCAGTATCTCTGTAATGGTACGGATGTGCCGCACATGGGCACCGCTCTCTCCATTGCGGAATTCTACGATATGGCTCAGGACACCCACCAGCGTATCCGTATTATTTTCACGAGCGCGGATCTGGTCCGACACCATCTGTACCAGCCGCCGCTGCTTGGCGTACAGCTTGATGGTGTTGGACACCCGGCGGTAGACGATCTTGGCATCAAAGGGGCGGTTCACATAGTCACTGGCGCCCAGCTCATACGCTTCGCGGATGGCTTCCTCCGAGTCGTCGCTGGAGATCATGATCACTGGCACGTCCTCGATGGTATGGTTGGTGTTCATGGTGCGCAGCACCTCAAAGCCATCCATGACCGGCATGTTGATATCCAGCAGCACCAGCGAAATCTGCCCTGCTTTTGTCTGCAGCAGCTCCAGACACCGTTTGCCGTTTTCGGCTTCCAGAATGCGGTAGTCCTCGCCCAGAATGCTGGTCAGCATCATGCGGTTCATCATGGAATCGTCCACCAGCAGGATGACGGGCTTTTCCTCCAAGACTTGCTCCTGAGCCGCCAACCGGCTGTCCTGTGTGTCCACCGCTACCGCGTCCTTGTGGTTCTTGGCCTGATACATCAAAAGGTCTGCCCGGCGCACCACGTTCTCCATGGGGTCGGCAAGGGTCTGCATCGCGCCGCCGATGCTCAGCGAAAGCCGGAAGTGAGGGTAGCCCGGCACCACCGCCTTTTGCACTGCGGCGCGGATCTGCTCCAGCTTTGTCCTGAGGTAATCCGCCGGGATGCCGGGCAGCACCAGCAAAAACTCATCGCCGCCGTAGCGGATCAGCAGATCTGTTTCCCGGATGCAGCCGCGGACAGCCTTTGCAACGGTTTCCAGCGCCAGATCTCCGGCGTGGTGGCCGTAGGTATCGTTGCAGATCTTGAAATCGTCGATATCCATCAGAGCAATGCACGACGGGCCGATGTTATTGCGCACCACTTCCTCGTAATAGCGGCGGTTGTAGGTGCCAGTCAGGGCGTCATGGTTCAGCCGCTGCCGGTAGTGCTTTTCTTTTTCCATATTCCGGGCGGCGGTCTGGGCAAACTGCGCTTTTTGCTTCTCCATCTGCTGCATCATCCGCAGCAGGTTATGGTTGGCGGTTTCCAGCGCCTCCCGCTGGGTACGGTTCTGCTGTTCCAGCTTTTCCCGCAACTCCATATAGGGGGTGATATCCGTGATAGTGCCCACGATATAGCCATCGCCGTGCCATTCCACCCGGTTGGCGGCGCTGGAGACCCAGCGGTAGCCGTTTTTGCCCAACAGCCGAAAGATGTTGTCGCCATTCTTGGCGTAAGTCGCGCTGTTTTCCGCGTTCCGGTAGCGCAGCCCGGCCGCCAGATCATCCGGGTGTATCAGCGCTGTATAGCGGTTATTGAACCTTGCCGCAAATTCTTCCCGCTCCCAGCCCAGTATCTCCAGAAAACGGTCACTGACATAAGCAAAAGGATAGCCGTTTTCAGGATCCTCTACGCAGCAATGAAAGCCGCCCGGCACATTCTGTGCATAGCGTTCCATCCACAAAAGCTCCTCTTTTATTGTCTCACCTGTTTCCATTTTGTTTTCCCCGCCTCTTTTTCCTTGCACCTTGGCAGCACATGGTACACTCTATTGCCGCAATGTCAAACTTTACCTTCCTGTACACCCCGCTTTTGGGCGTACTATAACAGTATGATTTTATCATCAAAACTGCCTAGATGCAAGCATTTTTTGCCAACAGAACGGCAAATAAGGCGCATTAGAAAAAGTTATAAGGGCAGCGGGCTCCCCCCTGCCTGAAAAAGCAGTTCTTACTGTATCCGATTCGTTACAGTTTCAGCCTGCAACAAAAAAGAGATAGACCTCCCCTTCCGAGAAAGTCTATCTCATTTTTATCCGTTTTCTTCTGTTTTCTATCAGCCCTGCTTTTTCCAGCGGCGCATGACGCCCATGCCCAAGGCATAGGGGCCGGTGTGCACCGCGATGGTGCAGCCGATCTGCAAAAGCCCTACCTCGCACTGTGCGCCGGGGTACTTGGCGCGCAGGGCGGCACGGGTCTGCATCCACAGACGCTTGCCTTCATCGGCATCGTAGCCGTAGCCCACCGTAATGCGGTAGTCATCCGGGGTGCCGCCGTGGGCATCCAGATAGTTCATCAGCTGTTCCAGCGCCTTTTCAAAGCTCTTCTGTCGGCCGCGGGCTACGCCGCCGGAGAAGATCTCGCCGTCCTTGAACAGGATCATGGGCTTCAGTCCCAGCATATTGGCGGCGCGGCCGGTCACCTTGCCGATGCGCCCGCCCTTGATGAGGTAATCCAGATCACCCACGGTGAAGAAGATCTGGTTGGTGGATTTTTCGGCTTCCAGCCAGGTCACAGTCTCGTCCAAGGTGCAGCCTGCGTCCCGCATGGCTACGGCATTTTCCACCATGGTGGATTCGGTCACGGTGGCGGCGGCAGAGTCGATGACCTCGATGCGGGCATCGGGGTAGTCCTCCAGCACCAGATCCCGGGCGTTACGGGCGCTGCCCACGCAGCCGCTCATCTTGCCGGTGAACACCAGACACAATACCGCCCGACCCGCCTCGGCGTGTGCGCGGAAGGTCTTTTCAAAGTCCTCGATGGAGGCCAGACTGGTCTTGGGATAGGCCGCCGGATTATCTACCATGAACTGATAGAAGTCCCGCACGGGGATCTCCAGCCCTTCCTTGCGGTAATGCTCGCCGTCCAGCGATACATAAAAGGGCACGACCTCGATGCCAAGCTGCTTGGCGGTGTCCAGCGTCAGGTCGCAGGCGCTGTCGGTAATGATATCAAACATCTGTGACGCTTCCTTTTCTGAAACTCGGGGGCTGCTTTTGGCGGCAGCTCAGCCGCGGTGGATGTAAGCCTCGCGCTCTGCGCCCACCGAGATATAGGTGATCTTGCAGCCCACAGCCTTTTCCAGATACTCCACATAATCGCGGGCCTGCTGGGGCAGGTCCTCCCACTTGCGGGCTGCGGTGATATCGCAGTGCCAGCCGGGCAGATACTCCACCACAGGCTGTGCGGTATCCAGTGCCTCACCCATGGGGAAGCGGGTGGTGATGGTGCCGTCGGTCAGCTTGTAGGCGGTGACCATGGGGATCTTTTCCATGTAGTCCAGCACGTCCAGCAGGGTCAGAGCGACCTCGTCGCAGCCCTGGCAGAACACGCCGTAGCGGCTTGCCACCAGGTCGATGGGGCCCACGCGGCGGGGACGTCCGGTAGCTGCGCCGTACTCGTGGCCAGCCTCACGCAGGGCGTGCTTCTCTTCCTCGGTCATGGCCAGCTCGGCGGCAAAGGGGCCGTCGCCCACGCAGGAGGAGTAGGCCTTCATGACGCCAATGGAGTTGTGCAGCTTGTGGCCGGGGATGCCGGCGCCGATGGGTGCATAAGCACCGATGACGTTGGAGGAGGTGGTGTAGGGGTAGATGCCAAAGTCGATATCGCGCAGGGCGCCCAGCTGTGCCTCAAACAGCACCTTCTTGCCGGCGGCATCGGCATCGGCCAGATACTGACCCACATCGCAGATATAGTCCTTGAAGATGGCGGCATACTTTTCGAGCCATGCCCACATCTCGTCCACGCTGATGGGGGAAGCGTTGTAGCTGCCCTCCATGACCAGATTCTTGGAATCCACCATGGTGACCAGACGCTTCTTCACAGCGTCGTCCAGATGCAGCAGGTCGCCCATGCGCAGGGTCTTTTTCATGTACTTGTCGCCGTAAGCGTAAGCGATGCCGCGCTTGGTGGAGCCGAACTGTGCGCCGGTCTTGGACAGGCGAGCCTCCTCCAGACCATCCTGCTCCACATGGTAGGGCATGGTGATGGTTGCGCGGTCGGAGATTTTCAGGTTTTCCGGGGTGATCTTAATGCCCTGCTCGCGCAGTTTATTGATCTCGCCGTCCAGATGATGCGGGTCGATGACCATACCGTTGCCCATCACGCAGACAACATTCGGGCGCAGGATGCCGGAGGGCAGCAGGTTCAGCACGAACTTGCCGCGCTCATTTTTAACGGTATGGCCTGCGTTGTTGCCGCCCTGATACCGTGCAACGATGTCGTACTCCTGGCTGATCAGGTCGACCATGCGGCCCTTGCCCTCATCGCCCCAGTTGATACCCGTAATTGCAGTAAGCATAATAAATGACCTCTTTATCATTTTCAAAAGACAGCCTTTTCCGCGCACCTTGCGCGGGATACGCCACCTTGGGAATCTTGTGCCGCCCTGCCAAGCAGCCACAACAGCACGAGTATAGTATAGCACGCTTCGGCGCACAAAAAAAGAGGGGTTTTGCAAATTCTTGCGTGCCCCTCCCCGATTTGACCTTATTTTAATCCTTTTTGGTCAGCTTATGCACCGTGCCGTCCGGCTCCTTGATGGAGGTGTTGGCCAGCTGGGCGCGGAGGCTGGCCTTAACATCGGCCACATACTCCTGCCGCAGAGCTTGCTGCTCCGCCTTTTCGGCCTCGGTCAGGCCGGTGGTCTTGCTTTTGCGCGCCAGCTCGTTGATGCGGGCGATCTTTTCGTTCGTCATGGGAAGCTCTCCTCTTTTATGCGAAAGTGTGTTATAATAAAGTTGGTTTTGGTGATTTCTCCGCGCGGACGCGCGGAGAAATCACCATGTATTTAGTATACCAAAGGATGATATCCATGTCAAAACAGTTGAATTTTGCACAGCAGATGGACGAAGTGTTGAAAACTCTGGGCGGCACCCGCCCCCGGCTGCTGCTCCATGCCTGCTGCGGCCCCTGTTCCAGCGCCGTGCTGGAGCGGCTGTGCCGGTATTTCGACATCACCGTGCTCTACTACAACCCCAACACATGGCCCGCCGAAGAATACCACCGCCGGGGCGAAGAGCTGGAACGCTTCGTCGCCACCGCCCACCCGCTGGGCGTGACGGTGGTGGAAGACCGGTACGACCCACAGGAGTTCTACTCCGCTGTCGCGGGCCTCGAAAACGAGCCGGAGCGCGGCAGTCGCTGCACGGTCTGCTATCGGCTGCGGATGCGCCGTGCGGCCCAGTATGCCGCCGAGCACGGCTTCGACTGGTTCACCACGACCCTCTCCATCAGCCCCCACAAGGACGCCAAGCGCATCAATGCCATCGGGCAGGAGCTGGAGCAGGAGTTCGGCGTAAAGCATCTGCCCTCCGACTTCAAAAAGCAGAACGGCTATCTGCGCAGCTTGCAGCTCTCGGAGGAATACGGCCTCTACCGGCAGGATTACTGCGGCTGTGAGTTCAGCGCAAAAGCCAGAGGCATCGGCACTACTGCGGGAGAATAAGTGATACACTGACTCACTGTATCAGGCCGGAGGCTCTGTATCAGCTGATACAGTTCGATTTTTAACTTATCAGCGTCAAAAAAGTGCAACTGTATCAGATAACCTCCCTCCGTAGAGAGCTGATACAGCTGCACTTCTTATTTTTATTCTTCCGGAAGCTTTGCCACAAGCACCGCAAAGATGACCAGACCCACGCAGGGAACGATGTTGGTCATCATACCGGCGGCAAGACCGGCGCTTTCGGCCACGACGCCGATGACCCAGGGCATCAGGATCGCGCCGCTGGCCGCCACCGGCAGCATGATGCCCATGCTGGTCACGCTGGTCATACGGCCTGCGCTGGCCACAGCGGTGGGGTTCATGCCCGCCATCGCAAAGGCAAAGGCGAACAGCAGCACGATGGCCGCGCCCTGACTGCGGGCCTGCACCAGCAGGATGTAGAAGATGGTGCAGCTCACGCCCATGACCACCATAGCCTTGCGGGGCTGCTTGAAGGGGAACACGAAGGCGATGAGCAGACGTGCCACGAGGGTCGCGCCCCACATAACGGTGACGGTATAGGCCGCCAGTGCGCCTGCGATGATGCCGCTGCCCTTGAAGTAAGTGACCATCCAGCCGGTGACGCTCTGCTCAGCGGCGTTCTGGCAGAAGACCCTAGCAAGTTCTCTGCCTGCCTGATCCTTCAGATCATGCCCGGTACCCAGGGTCTGTACGGCCTGGTCATTTGGTTCTTCGCCATGCTCCAGCTGGGCGTTCTGGGCGGCAGCCCCATGGAACTGACCACGGCACAGGGCTTTGCTTATCTGCTGGCCTGCCTGCCCATGGCTCTGGGCGGCTACTTCACCGCCATCGCACAGGCTCGCTGCGCCGCTTCCGGTGTCGCACTGGTGGCAAAGCGTGCGGAAGAAATGTCCAAGGGCATCGTTCTGACCATCATGGTCGAATTCTACGCCATTCTCTGCCTGCTGGCTTCCTTCCTGATGGTGTGGTTCATAATCTAAATGACCGCACGCCCAAGGAAGGAGGGAGGCAGACTTGCTAAGTACTGATTCCATACGCAATAAGATACTCGAAGATGCGCGCAAAAGCGCGACGCA
>ERZ827528.4676-NODE-4676-length-9933-cov-26.895829_pt1 | contig 9933 bp, 8 predicted proteins | sample MGYA00519768_ERZ827528 | MGnify/ENA primary metagenome ERZ827528 (study PRJEB31778, sample SAMEA3449343) | human gut metagenome | biome: human gut; feature: human-associated habitat; material: faeces | place: United Kingdom | collected 2010/2012 ...
CGCTCGCCGGCGTCGTTACGACGGCCCGGGCCGACAGCCAGGACTTCACCCTGCTGCGGCTTCTCCTTGGCATTGTCCGGAATGAACAGACCGGAAGCGGTCTGGGTCTCGGCTTCCGCCTGCTTGACGATGATCTTGTCTTCCAACGGTGTGAGTGAGATCGACACTGTGGACCTCCTCTTTCTAAAGAGAAATCGATACTTACCGCGCCGGGACCCGCTAGCAAGAGGCTGACGATCACTTACGGCGTCGTCCTTTCGCGCTGTGACTTATCCTAGCGCGATTATTAGCACTCTGCCAACTCGAGTGCTAACGCTCTGAGAGAAATTATCAAAAAAGCCTGAAACCATGCGGTTCCAGACTTTGTAAAAAACGGTTCAAGCGTTTCGTCAGGCGCTACGACGGGCCAGAATGGCCTCCAGGCCGGTGCCTAGGGAGTCCGAAGTCACATCCGGAGCCTCCACATCGGCACGTACTTCGGCATCGTGGAATCCCGGAACGTCGACCTCTCTGAGGTGCACGCCCTCATCCACGCGGGCGGCGGCCTCATCGGCATCCATGCTGCCCATTGCGTCGCTTGGCGGAATCAACGGCTCAGCCTCGTCGGAAGGCGTTTCGACGGGCACGGCCTTGGCCACTTGTTTGGTGGATTTGATCTCCATGCTTTCCGGAGCATCCACCTCAACGTCGGCACCGTCGCGAGGCGCACCCAACGAGAAGGAAATCAAGTCCTGCGTAGACTTGACGGCAACGGTTTTGGCTTCTTCGGCCATATTGTCTCGCTCATCGTGGATGGACAGTCCCACTTCCTTGACGTCAGCGGGCGCGGCATCAGCACGTTCGGTTGTCTGGTCGACGGCCTTCTCGGCAGTCTGCGTCTCTTCCTTGGAAGACATCTCTTCCTTGCGCCGTTTCACCGCGGCGTCCCGATCGGCCTTGCCGCGGGCGATCGCCTGGCGAATCTCCCCCTCGGGAACGACATCGGTCTTCAACTGCTCGTCGGCGACCTTGCGGGCCTCGGCCAGCTCCTGCGCGCGCAGTCTGGCACGTTCCGCCTGCTCCGCCTGCGCACGTTTGCGTTCGGCGGCGGCACGCTTCTTCACCTTGGCATGGTATCTGGCGACCTTCCGCTCCCACGCCACGGCCTGCTTGGACGCACGCACACCCAACGCGAGCACCGCGGCCAGCAACGCGGCCGGAATGAGCGCGAACAGCGGACTGAAGTGCAGTGCGAACGCACAGACCAGCACAACGACCGTGATTGTCAGCAATGAGACGGCGATGGCGCGCCTCCTGCGGACCGCGGCGTGACGAAGGGCGCGAATTTCCGCGATCCGTTCTTCGGATGTTGCGCCTTTGTGCGCCTCTGTGGACTGCATCAGTACCCCTTTCGCTGCCGCGACGGTCTCATCGGAAAATCGCGTTCCGCTGTCGGCATCCACCAGATGCAACGACGGTGAAAAGCGGTCCTCGCGATGTTCGATCACCCTCTTCATGCCTTTAATCGTCCGTCTGGGCAACCAAATGAGCATCAGGATGACAACGATCGCAAGCACGACCACCGTGCTTAACGATTCATAACCCATATGTCATAAGAATAGGTGACATTCCGACATTCGAGGCGAGTCCTCCCCGGCGTGTCGAATCAGGAGGGTGAATTCCCTGTCATCAGACGCGCGGTGAAACCGTTTGGCGCGTCCTCGGCCATCAATACGTAGCTTTCATGATCGCGCCATTGGCCGTTGACGTACATATACGCGCGCCGCACCCCCTCCAACGTTGCTCCGACCTTGCGTGCGACGGCACGGGACCGCTTGTTTTCCGGCAAAATGTCGATTTCCATGCGATGCAGTCGAGGTCCGGTCGGGTCGAACATGGCCCAATCCGCCAACAGCGCCACCGCCATCGGCGCGTAGCCACGCCCGGCGCAACGCTCGTCCACCCAATAGCCGACCACGCCGGAACGCATCGCGCCGTAGCAGATCGCGCCCAACGAGATCTGCCCGACGATACGGCCATGCTGTTCGATGGCGAACACGGCACCGGTACCGGCCCGTTCGTTGCGCCGCAGTTGTTTCATCCATTCCTTGTAGGTGATGGGGGCGCCGTGCAGCGGATCGCCGGATTCCCACGGCTTGAGCCAGGCATCGTTGCGCCAGCGAACCTCGTTCCACTCGTCATAGTCGGCACCCGTCAACGGGCGCAGACTCACCGGGACGCGCATGCTATGCGATTGGATGAATTCCGGCATTTCAAAGGAATTATTCCCCGGACGACGCATCATGTCGCTCAAGGATTGCAAAATCGTCACCCTTCCATTGTGCCCCACCCATACCCCATGTTCCGTTTTCCACGCAATCGAACCGTGGTACAACGAACGATATGGACATGTATGAGCAACAACGCGAGCTGAAACGGCATTGGCGCGCGGCTGCGATCGAACGACGAAAGCGGACGTCCGCCGACCAGCGGCGCGAAGCGGGACGACTGCTTGCCGAACACGCATTGGAAGCGTCGTTGATTCGACCGCGATCAACCGTCGCGGCCTTCGCCTCGATGGGCAGTGAAATATCGATGATGCCGTTGCTCGAAGCGATGTTCGACACGGATTGCCGTGTTTTGGTGCCGCGTCTGGGTGCTGGCATGGAAGTCGGCTGGAGTGAGCTGAACGGTCTTGACGATCTGCGCGACCAGCGCAATGCTGATGGTTCCATCAACACACATCGCCCGCAGGAGCCGGAAAACGCAGCGGAAGGACCGGAAGTTCTCACTTCGGCCGAGCTGATCATTGTGCCAGCGTTCGCTGTGGACGAACATGGTTTCCGATTGGGGCGCGGCGGCGGTTGGTACGACCGCGCTTTGGAGCATCGTAGCAGCACCGCGCGCGTGGTCGCCGTTTGCTGGCCTTGGGAGCCGACCGACGAGACCGTGCCGCATGAGCCGCATGATATTCCCGTCGACGGCGTGCTCACGCCGGATGGTTATGCCGATGTCCGAGGATAGGACGGTTGCGGGGCCGTCTCAGGGAACGTACTAGGATATGTCCCGTTAAGAAATTTGGGATTGTGCGTAAAGCGAGGATATCGTGCCTACTTACCATTACCGTTGCAAGAACTGCAACTACGACTTCACCGAGCAGCAGTCGTTCACCGACGATCCGATCACCGTATGCCCGGAATGCGGCGAGGAGCAGGTCCGCAAGGTTTATTCCGCGGTGCCGATCGAGTTCAAGGGGTCCGGCTTCTACCGCACCGACAAATCCAAGTGACCCACAGGCGCGGAATCCAACGCGACACGCCGAAGATTGTGGATAACTCCCATTCTCCGACCACAACCCCGGATTCCGCTTGCCGTGGTCATAACAATCAGGTCATCATGCATGCATGATGACCTTTTTTCATTCCTTGATGGACCGCCGGCCACATTCGAGTTTGCGCACATCGACGGCTTCGGAAGGACGGACCGCGCGCACGACGCGTCTGCAACGAGACCGGCATGGTTCGACTGCCGCATCGTTGGAAGCCAGACGAAGCAACGCACGCCTGCATCGGTTCCTCGCCGCATTGTGCGCTGGCCTGACGGTATTCGCCACGCTGCAATGCGTACGCGCAGCCATCGCCACGCAGCCTATTGTGGTCGCGGTGCGGAATGTCGCCAAAGGCACGGCCATCACACGCGAAGCCGTGGAGTTACGTGAGGCGCCGAGCGATGGCTCGCTGAGCAACGCCTTCCATACGCTTGACGACGCCGTCGGCCTGATCGCACAGGTGGGCATCGGCGCGCACGATGTGCTTATGTCGGGCATGGCTCGTGCGTCCCCCGTTGTGCCGCAGGGCCATACGAGTATCGAAGTGCGTTTGGCAAGTGTGGCCGGCGGTTTGATTCCCGGAGACAAGGTGACACTTTCCAGCGCCACCATGACAGATGCTGAGATGCAGTCCGGCACACCGAATGTCGCGGATATGCCGAACGGTACGGAAACGCCGTCCGGCATGGCTAATGATATGCCGGACGGTGGTGTGGATGCGCAGTTACGCACGATCTGCACCGAAGCGCTGCTGACCGGCAAACCGGCTAAGGATGCGCAAGGCAATACCATCGCGGTGTTCGCCATGCCGCCCAATGAGGCGGCCGTCGTGTTGCGGGTTCAGGAATACAGTGCGGTCATCGCCACCATCAATTAATGGCTGATAATCCTAATCGATAGCTGGCCCCGGCTGGACGTATCAGCGGCCACGTTCGGAGAAGACCGCCCAATGTGGCGGAAGCTCGTTTAGGATGCGCTTGTCGTCATCCGCCTCGCGTTGGCGCTTGGTGAGCACGTCCGAAGGTTCGAGTTTGACGCCATCGGCATCGAACAGTTCCGTACCTTGGCGGACCACGCGCTTATGCTTGCGTGCGGTCCGCCGCGTGGCGGAATAACTGGGTGTGGAGTGCGTCTCGGACTGGGTCTGCGAATCGTCATGCTCCATGACGTTTTCGATATGCTCGGCGCTCACCGTTCCTCCCGGTACAGGCTTCCCAGTCGTGCCACGATGCGGTCGACTTCCTTATCGGGGTTCACGAACGCGCCGACGCTCCATACCGTCATCACCGACCAGCCAAGCGATTCGATGTCCTGCAGCAGCACGCGATGGCGTTCCCTGGTGGATTGCAATCCCATGAACTGCGCGTCATCGGTGAGCACGGCCAAAGCGAACGGCTCGCCTTTCAGACCAACCACCAACGGCAGTTTGAGTCCGTCATCGAAACCGTAATCGACGGCCACGTCCAAGCCGCGTTCGCGGATCCTCTCGGCGAGATCGTTGAAGAGCACGTTCTCTCCAGACTCCTTGATCGCCGGGCGGACCATGCTGTCATCAAGCTGTTCGGCCCAACGCAGCACGGTTTTGAGCGCCTTCGGACCATCCTGATGCAGTCGCTCGTCGTCCATATCGTCGGATGCGAAGGACGAGACGATGTCGAGATGACGGTCCGGTACCGCCAAAGCGTCCAGCAGCATGCCTCGGCCGCCGTCGGATTCCAGCGCGCCGAACTGCTGCAGCAGCCTGCCGTGCGAGGTCTTGGCGTAGCACATCGCAAGAATCGCGTCGGTGGCGTGGGCGCCGGCCACATCGACGATGTCCACGATGCGCACGTGGCGCAGGAACATGCCCATGGCCTTGTCTTTGTTGGCAAGCGACTTGAGCTCGGCACCCAGACGGATACGGAACGTGTGCGTGAGCGCCACCACGGTAAGCACATACGATGCGGGAACGATGGTGAAACCGGCCGCGCGCTTGCGGATGATGCTCACCACTTCGTCGATCTCCTGCTGGCTTGATTCGACCAGGCCGGAATTGATGACCGGCACACCGTTGGCGTCCGGCACGAAATGGTACGCGACTTCGCCTTGGTATCCTTCACACGCCACATCGCACGGCACGGAGCCGTATCCTTCCGATTCGAGGAAGGCGTTGAGCTTCGGCGCACGGCGAACCGGCCTGTCGGTTATCTTCACGCTTGGCAGCAGTGCGATCAGTCGCTGCAGGCCATCGGATGTGACGGTCTTGCGGTGCGCGATCACCACGACCTGCTTCGCGCGGGCGATGATGCTGAGCAGCTCGATGGACGGAATATGCGCGGCCGTATCGATGATGACGGTATCGGCAAGCGGCGCCGGGTCGGTGATGGCAGCGAGCGTGGCTGGCGTTGCCACCAGAATCGGCTTTGCCGCGGCCAAAATCTGCGGATGCTCCCTGCGCAGCCTGTTCAACGGCACGTTTCGGGAACCGGCAAGCGTGGTATGCAGCAGATTGGCTTCCTGCGTGCGGGAGAAAAGCATGTCGCACAGACGGCGTACGGACTCTTGGGCGACCATCGGTCCGATGGAACGCACGTGTTCGACATCCACCTGGGTGAATCGGTCGGCGGCGCTTTGCATGGCGGAGCCATCCTGGTTGGAAATGATGGCGGAGGACTTCACGATGTCTTCGAAAGCCGTGGTCCACCACGCCAGCTGCAGTTCTCCGGCCACGGCGTCGTTCGGCACGCCACGGTTGCTCAGGTCCGCCACAAGCTCATCCAGACCGGCCGAATGGAACTCACGTTCCAGACGGGCGCGTTCCGGCAGCGTATCCAACGCCTGCTTGTCGTCATACAGGGCCTTCAGACGCTCTTCCACCTGGTTGAGGTCGACGGTGTCCAGATTGCCGCCCTGCGGTGTGGTGGCGAGCGCCACGTTCAACGCGGTCATATCGTTCGTCAGCTGGTCCTGCGTGTTGATGATGTCGTCGAGTTTGGCGGGCAGCACCGGCCATCCGCCGTGAGGAACGAACATGTGCCACTGTTCGGCCTGCTTGGCCACCACGAGCAGCGCCTCATGCAGGTTCTCCACCTGCGCGCCGACGCGCAGCATCGACTTGGCCTCCTTGATATGGCGGCGACGTTCCCAGAATCCCATGGAGCTGCCTTCGGCCTTGCGCTGGGCCTTGGGCTTGGTGGCCTCGATCATGGAATCGATGTCGCGTTCGAAGATTTCCGGCTGGAAGACGTCGAGCACGCGGCGCAGGTTCTTGAGCACCATGACCTGGCGTCCCCACTCCTGCGCGGTGGTGGGAATCGGGAAGCCGCAGGTCTGCACGGTGCTGGACACCTGTTTGCGGGTGGCGGGCAGCACCTTGCGCAGCAGCTCGACCACACGCTGGTATGCGCTGACCGCTTCCTCTTCGGAATACAGGGAGGCTTTGTACCAGGCGGTGTCCTGCGCGCCGATGGTGTATTCGCCGAGTTCTCCCGCGCGATACAGCTTCTGGGCCCATTCCTCCATCTTGTCCGCGATGGAATGGGCGGACTGCTTGGCCAGACGCACATGCGTGGTCGGATGCGTGGGCAGGACGGCGATTTGTGCGAGATTCTGGATGGTCTGGTATGCGGACACACCCCATTCCTGGCTGACGCCGTGCAGGTCGCCCAGATAGCGGGCCAGGCGGGAGCGTACGCCCACCAGTTCGTCGGAGATCTGGTCGAAACGCGAAGTCGCGACGCCGGATTGGAAACCGACTGCGGCTATCAGCTGACGGTCGATTGCCGCATTGGCGCCGTCATCGGCGATGTCCAGCAATTGGCCGCTCATCTCGTTGGCCGCGATCGTCTGCATGAAACGGCGCTTTTGGTCGGTGACGCACGGCACGTACAACACGCTGTGTCCGCCCATCACGCAACGGGAGGCGATTGCCGCGGCCTGTTCGGCCGTGTTGCCGCTGATCGCGCTGTCCACGAAAATCGAATGCCCGGATGCGGCCAGCTGCGCCGCGTATCGGACGGTGTTGTCAACGTCGCCAATCTCGTATTCGCCATGGGGATCGGCGTCGAACGGACTGTATTCGGGAATCTGCGCGTCTTTCAGCGCGTCCGCGGCTTCCTTGTTCCCGGCGAGCGCGTCCAGGACGGTGTTGCCTGTCGGGCCTTGGGACAGCTGGTTGATGATCTGGCGACTTTCCACCAGCATCTGCGAGGACGGGTCCATGAAGCAGCCGAGGATGATGTGACGTTCGATTTCGAAATCGGGGAAAACGCTGGACGCGCGCGCTGTGATGGCCGCGAACACCGCGGACGTTTCGGGGGTGCCGCTTTCGTAATTCGAACCATCGAAGAGCTTGGTCTCGTCCAATGTCACGTTGTTTTCACGCATCACGGCGGCGAAGGCCGCGTTCAGACGCACTCGTCCGGTGAACGCGATGACGGTGCCGTTCTCGATGTTGCGGCCTTCCTTGCGCACTTCGACCGGATACATGAGCACCGGCATCTGGTTGCCTTTCCAAATGGCCACGCCGACCACCAAGGAGAGTTCGCCGACTCCGCTGACACGGCTTTTCGCGTCACGGTCGTCGAGCACGCGTTCCACACGCCTGCCCGCGGCGCGCAGCATGCCGTTGTCTCGGAACAACGAGTCCAAGGTGACGTGTCCTTTGGCGAACAGCTGCGCGATGCCCGATGGGTGCGCATGCGTCAGGTCAAGCTGGGCGCTCAGTTGCGTCACATCCTCAAGCGGGGATGGTGCCAGACCAAGGCGATACTCCTCACGCCATCCGCGGATACGGTCCAACGCGGTGGCCGTCTCTTCGTTTTCGCTCATATACCGACTCACTTCCCTACTGCCTTGCGGTATTCCTCATATCCCGGATTGTGTGCCAAAGCCGCATCGATGTCTTGGTTGCCCAATGCGCCCAACCACGCGTACAGGTCATCGTATAGGGATGGGTTCATGGCGAGGAACGGCAACAGTTCCGGATGACGCGCCATCTGGAACTGCATTGTGAAATCATCCGTGCGTTTGGCGTCATCGGAGGTCAGGCCGTCGACCTCGATGGTCTGCTCCTGCTTGGCGAGGCCGCCTTTGGACACACGGTCGAATACCGATCCCGGTTCGAAGATCGGCTTGAATGCGGCGGTTTCGTCCGGTGCGGGCTGCGATTGGCTGTTTTGCGGGCGGAACCGCTCGTCGTCGTCTTCCGCGGTCACCGTTCCCGGCTGTTCCGTCTGCGGCTGCGTAGCGTGCATCGGCTTCGACTGCTGTTCGGCGGGCTGCTGTTCGGCAGTTTCCGATGTGGGCTGTTCCGCCATCTGCGATTGTTCGGCGGACTGCGTCTGTTCCTGGGCGGACGCGTCAGCCGCATTGTCAGCCTTGTCAACGTTGCCTGTGTTATCGCCAGTGTCGTTCCTGTCGGGCAGAGCGACGGCGATTGGCGTGTTGGGGCGCGCGCTGAACAGCTTGTCCACCGGAATCAGGTTGTTCTTGTTACCGTCATGGGATGCTTCCAAGGGCCGAGCGGCTGTCTCGGTTGAGACGGCAGCCACCTCGGCATCGGTCGCAGCCGCATCAGCGGAATCGGCCGCATCGGCCTCGATCTCAGCTTCAGCCTCGGCCTGCGCTGCGGCGTCGGCGAACAGGTCGCGGGGCTTGTCCGCGGCCACGACGGTTTCCTGAACCAAGGAGACCGAGGGGAATGCATCTTCGAGTTCCGGCTTGTCGGCATGCTCCGGCGTGAAGGTCTGACGTTCCGCCTGGTGCAGAGCATCGGCACGGTCGGTGACATTGCGCGCGTGGAAGAACGTCGTCGGCTCGCCGGCACGCAGATTGAGGATGTCGTCCACGGACATGTCGGCTGCATCCGGTTCCTGCGGAGCCTCGTCGGAGACCGCGTATTCGAACAGGTTCGAAACCGGCTGGCTTGTATCATCCGAGACACCGGAGGTGGCGTCGTCATCCTCGTCATCGTGTTCGAATGCGGATTCGAGCGTAAGACGCACGTCGCCGAACTGCAGGGTCATCGAGTCGATGGGCAGCTTGATGTCCTCGCCTGCGGGCAGGCGCATCAGTTGGCCGTTGTTCGTCACCACGAACGAGCCGTTGGTGGAATGCAGATCTCGTACGGAGCAATTGCCCTGCTTGTCGACGGAGAGGACCGCATGTCTTTTCGACATGGACTTGCCCGGATCCATGATGTCGAGACGAGCGAACCCGTCATCCGACAGCGGGCGCAACGGTTTGCGCCCGATTTCCACGCTTTCGCCGTCATGAAGCGTTTTCACGTTGTTTCCGTCAACTTTGACGGTCCACTGCCGCGTCATTCGTCGATCCTCGCTCACCGTTGTCGGCCTTCCTTTCGCACTACGCTATCTGCCATTGTGTCATGATTCATCGCGAAAGTAAGGATTCCGAACCGATAAATTGACAACTTTCGCCTAATTCCCCCATTTTAGAACATGCCTGAGTCATGCTCCATATGCGGAAAACCCCGCTGCCTTACGGCAAACGGGGTTTCCACTACAGCTTGGTGATTGCGGCTTGAAGCCGCGCGAATCACTTGAGCTCGACGGTGGCGCCGGCTTCTTCGAGCTGGGACTTGGCCTTCTCGGCGTCTTCCTTCTTGGCCTTCTCCAGGACAGCCT
>ERZ827528.4677-NODE-4677-length-9932-cov-2.843272_pt1 | contig 9932 bp, 9 predicted proteins | sample MGYA00519768_ERZ827528 | MGnify/ENA primary metagenome ERZ827528 (study PRJEB31778, sample SAMEA3449343) | human gut metagenome | biome: human gut; feature: human-associated habitat; material: faeces | place: United Kingdom | collected 2010/2012 ...
GGTCGCCGGAGCAGCCAACATCCCAAAGCACCCAGAGAGGATACAGCAGGGGGAGGAAGCTGCGGCGTTTTTTATGGCGTTTTATAACAGCGACATCCCCAGAATTGCAATTGAAAACCCTGTTCCAATGCGCAGATTTGGTTTGCCCCCATATACACAGATAGCCAGGCCCTATATGTTCGGCCATAACAACGGAAAGCCGATTTGTTTATGGCTTAAAAATCTCCCGATTTTAATGGCAACCGATATTGTGCCGTGCAATCCGGAATTGAGCGAGCGGGTATACAAAGGGACACGAAAGTCCATGTCAAAGTGGTACAACGTCGGGGGCAGAAAAGACCGGGCGAAACTGAGAAGTAAAACGTTTTCCGGCATGGCCCGGGCCATGGCGGAGCAGTGGGGAGGATTGGAGGTTTTATGACAGATCAGGAATTGATCCAGGCGCTGCGGTGCTGCGCTGAGGGTGAGTGCAAAGGATGTGCTGTATATGCTGACAAGCAGAGCTGTCAGGAGAATATTTTGGCCCAGGCTGCTGATCGCCTGGAAGGCCGGATAAAAGCATACGGTGAGGGGCGCATAGTGGTGCTTCCGTGCAAGGTGGGCGATATAGTGTGGGCGAATCTTGACGGGATGCGGCACACCCGCAAATGCGTCATAGAATTTGCGAACATTGGAAGCCACGTTACGACCATTGTATTTTCTACAGTAGATGGATTAAGAGAACAGTACGGGGTCAATCTTAGCTCATTCGGCAAGACCGTATTCCTCACCCGCGAGGAGGCGGAGAAAGCATTGGAGGTAAACAATGGATGATGTAAAAATTGAGATCGGCTATGCACTGCCGAAAGAGGAATGGGAGAAAGCCGCTGACAATCTGGAGCAGGTGGGGAAAATTATGGCCATGTGGTTCCTGAAGAAAAATTTTGATGGCCGTGGGCAAGAGGACGCGGACGAATGGATGGCCGATGTCACCCTCGCCTGTACTGCCTTGCGGTATGTTGCGGAGTTTGCTTCTGATAAGTGCCGCATGATCCAGGTTCCGGACAGGCCGAAGGAGGGCTGACAATGGATGAATACATTGAACGGGAAGCGCTGATAGGCGATTTGACCGCTGCTATGGATCATCGCGGCATGGGATATGTTATTGGACAAACCCTCATTAGGTATGTAAAACGGCAACCCGCCGCAGACGTGGCCCCGGTGGTGCGGTGCAAGGACTGCGCCCACCTGTACGGGACGTTCTGCACAGTCTGCGGCTTGCTGCCCCGCAAGCCCGACGATTTTTGCAGCTGCGGCGAGCGAAAGGACGGTACTGACAGTGACACTGACGGAAGCATTTAATATCTGCGACCAATGCGTATATGCACCATGCTTTTGCGGTAACGAGCCCGAAAATTGCACTGCGTATGTGGCGCAAAATGGCCTAAACAATGAGGGAAGTGCTGACCATGAGTAAGCCACTACTTTGCATGTTTGGCTTGCATAAGCCAAACAAGGAGAAATACGTCACGATCACCCGCAGGCACCACGGCACCCACGGCGGAAAATACAGAACGAACTATGCCATCTGCGAACGATGCGGGAAGCTCTGCTACCGAGTACGCTTGCAGCAAAGGCAAAAGAAAGGAGCGCTCTGACATGCGTAAATGGTGCTTTGGGCTTTGCGCCCGGTGTGCATGGAGATATAACGGCGGTTGTTCGGAATGGAGGTGCGTTTATGGATAAAAAATATCTGGGCCTGATCGGCCCTGCGGACAGCGTATACCTGCGGCTGATCCAGCGGGAGGCGGAGAAGGCCGGACTGCCGGTACTGCGGGTGAGCCGGCGGGACGAGCGCTGCGGGTGCTATGTGATCGACAGCGAAACCGGGGACGTGGACATCTGGCTGACGGCGGAGGAGGACATCGACTGCGTGCAGCACCCGGGGATGTCCTGCGTGGCGGAGGCGGCGCTCCGGTACATCCATCGTATGCTTATGCCGCTTTCGGTGGTCGGCTTGATCGGGCGCCGACATGCGGTGCAGGGCCTTGGCGAAGCGCTGGTGCGCAGCGGCCACGCTGTACTGCCCTGTAACCGAGCTATGTACCCGGGGAAAGCGCTGTACGGGGCTCAGGTCTTCGTAAATAGCGCCCCAGAGGCTGACCGGTATCTGATGGATGCGGTCTGGAATGGGCGGCACCGAGTCATCGACATCAGCGGGTCGCTGGAGCCATTGACACAGAGCCCCGACTGGAAGGGCCTCTATATCAGCCGGGGCGAGATCGGCAAAAAGAACGTGGAGATCCTTCTGGATCGGGCGCAGGCGGTGCTGACAGAATGACCGCAGGGGCGCTGATCAGCGAGAGCGACTGGCTCCGGCTGCGGGCAGCCCTGCGGCACATGGACGAGATAAGCCTGGAGCGGTCGCTGGGCGAGGCCCGGGTGCAGGCCAGCACCGCCCGGGTGAAAAAAGCGTGGCCGGTGGCCATGGTGGTGGGTCTGGCGGTGGAGTATCCAGGCGGTAGCCAGCGCCAGTATTTTCAGACAATCAAGGCCGCCCGGGCGGCGGCAGAAGAATGGAGGATCTATGGCTGAGTATAGCGATGAGTTTGACCGGCTGCGGAAAAACAGGGTGGCCGTGTCCTATCACAAGTACGGACCGGCCCGGAAGAATTTTGGCGAGGGCCGTGTGGATGCGCTGGCGACGGCCCAGCTGTGTCTGGACGCTTTCCGGCGGGACCACAACACGGAGCACCTGGTGGCCGCCGCCAATTATCTGATGTTCCGATACATGTTCCCCATGCCCGGTGAGTATTTCAAGATCACGGACGACTTGAACTTTAAGTCTACTTTCGCCGTAGATGCTAGTAATAGGAAACGTAATTATTATTCGGGTAAGGATCTGATCCAGTTCAGTAAGACGGCGGGAGGTATCGCTACGATAGAGACTTTGAAGGAAATGTATTGGCAGAATGAGAACTACTTTAATTATAATAAGGAGTTTAATAAAAACAATCGTATGAATGTGATGCTTGGAGCAAGCTGGCAGCAGCGAGTTGCCGAGAGCGTGGAAGCTACCTCGCAGAATTTCAGCGATGATTTTTACCAATGGCATAATCTGGGAGCGGGAACGGTGACGATACCGTCGAAATCGGAAGATTACGGTTGGTCTATCAACTCTTATTTCGCGCGTATCAATTATACCTTGAAAGACCGCTATCTATTTACGGCCACAGGCCGTTACGACGGATCGTCCAAATTCGGAAAGAATAATAAATACGCGTTCTTCCCCTCTTTCGCCTTTGCGTGGAGAGCCTCGGAGGAAAGCTTTTTGAAAAGTGTTCATTGGCTGAATAATCTAAAGGTACGTACCAGTATCGGCGAGACCGGAAACCAAGAGATCGGCAATTATGCTTTCTTCCAGAATTTAGGATCGGAGAATGCGATTTTTGGAGATAATTATTATACGGCTTTATATCGTAGTACATTTGGTAATCCAGACTTGAAATGGGAGAAGACCTTGCAATGGGATGCCGGTGTCGATGTAAGCGTATTGAATCAGCGTATCGATCTGTCTTTGGATTATTATTATAAAAAGACGAGCGACTTATTATTGGAGGCCCCGATCCCGGGAACTTCCGGATTGAATACGATCATGCGGAACATCGGCTCCGTGCAGAACCAAGGTTTTGAGTTGACCTTAAATACGCATAATATCCAAACGGATAATTTCAACTGGATGTCTACAGTATTATTTAACGTAAACCGTAATAAGATATTGAACTTAGGCGAGAATGATGAGGATATTTATCCGAAACCCCGCCATGCGCAAGGGGATATGCTGATCCTGCGTGTCGGTGAACCTGTTGGTTCGCTATGGGGATTGCGTCGTCTGGGAACTTGGGGTGAGGACGAGGCCGCTGAAGCGGCTAAATACAACCGCCTTCCGGGAGACGTGAAGTATGAGGACTTGAATGGCGACGGGAAGATCAATAGCGAGGATAATACGATTATCGGCTGTACCTCCCCGGACTGGACCATGACGATCTCTAATACGTTCCTTTATAAGAACTTCGATTTCTCGTTCGATCTCCGCTTCGTGTTCGGGAATGATGTCGTGAATTGCGCTACTCATAACGCCGAGGATCGGTCGGGTGTAGCGAATGGCTTCAAGTCGAATTTGAACGCTTGGACTCCGCAAAACCAGCATACGATGGTTGCCCAGCGTCGTCCGATGAAATCGTACTATGATTCTTATCCGGATTCACATTGGATGCAGAACGGTTCTTTCGTTCGGGGGCAGAACTTCGTCTTGGGATATACTTTCAGCAAGAGCTTGCTCCAAAAGATAAAGTTACAGGATTTGAGAATCTACGCGAGTGCTCAGAACTTGTTCTGTATCACGAAGTACAAAGGCTATGATCCGGAGGTTACGACCTATGAGGATGCTGCTTTCGGACAAGGTATCGATGACTTCAGCGAGCCTAAAGCACGTACTTTTACTTTCGGTTTAAATGTTAAATTCTAATGCGATTGAGTTATGAAAATAAATAAAATCTATATCGTCTCATTATGTGCGTTATTCTTGTCTTCTTGTAATAATTTCTTGGATGAGCAACCTACCGGTACAATGACTACCGATTCAAAGTTGACAAGTAAGGAGTCCGCTTTGGCCTTGACGAATTCGGCTTATTTGAAGAATACGGTCTTTAATAAGATGACCCCGGGTTGGGGATGTAATACGATCTTATTGCTCGAATATATGACAGGCAAAGCTACTTCCGAGAATTCCCAATCGAATTATAAGGACTTTCAGGATCTACTGGTGAGTGATCGTTCTTTATATATCGAGGACTGGTGGCAAGATTGTTATGCAGGTATAGCGAACTGTAACCTCGCGCTTCAAAAACTCGGGGAGTTCGAGAATCTGGATGCTTCCTTGGTTAATGGCTACATGGCCGAGGTGAAGTTTATGAGGGCTTTGTATTATTTCTATTTGGTACGTATCTTTGGCGATGTCCCTAAGATTACGACCGTACAGTCGGAGTTGGGAGAGCTGCAAGTATCTCGTGCCCCGGTAAAGGAAATCTATGATGAGATCATTATTCCGGATTTGTTGGAGGCCGAACAATCGGATCTGGCTTTTAGCGATCATACAGGGCGTGTCTCGATGGGAGCGGTGAAAGCGCTTCTTGCGGATGTCTATCTTACGTATGCCGGTTATCCTTTGCAAGGAGGTAAATCTTATTACGCGGAATCGGCTAAACGTTCATTGGAGGTTATAAAATCGAATGAGTATACGCTCTTCACGGATTATGAGAGCCTACGGCTTCCGTCGCAGAATAATAAGGGAGAGTTTATTTATCAAGTTCAGTTCTCCTTGAACAAGCGGCATAACGAGTCGGTACGTATCTTTTTACCTTCTCGTTCCGGCATTTCCGCCTACGATTTGGAATATGGTAGCCTGATCCCTACCAAGGAATTCGTAGAAAGTTTTGAAAAAGGGGATAAGCGTACGGAAGAGAAGCAATATTTCTTTACGAACTACAAGGGGCATCCGAGTAAGTTCTCTCCGGGAGCGGCAGAGTTGGAGTTTATGGATTTGAATGGCTATTATATCTATAAGTTTTTTGATCAAGTGGCTATTGATAATACGGCGAAGTCGGACTTGAACTGGAGTGTATATCGTTACACGGATGTATTATTAATGTATGCGGAAGCGCAAGTGAACGCGGATGGTACTCCGAACCAGCAATCCATCGATATCGTGAACCAAATACGAGGAAGGGCCGGATTAGCACCGTTCAGGCAGACCAACGCAAGCGCATTCTTGGAGGAAGTCTGGGACCAACGTTACTTTGACCTATGTTATGAGAATAAGATGTGGTTTGATATGCTACGCACCCGTAAGATCCGGGATGATAAATCCGGGGAATATGTGGACTTTATCGGCTATAAGACGAATTGGGGTAAGGTGTATACGGAAACCCAGCTATTGTTCCCGATTCCATTAAGCGAACGGCAGGCGAATCCGAACCTGACTCAGAATCAAGGTTATTAACGAATAGAAAATAATATATGAAGATCAAGTTGTCTTTATTAGCCACCGGTTTACTATATGTGCCGGTGGTGTTCGCCCAAAAGCAACCCAATGTCGTGATCATTCTGGCGGATGATATGGGTTACGGGGATGTTGGATGCAATAATCCATATGCTAGGGTACGTACACCGGCCATCGATCAATTGGCCCGGAACGGTATCCGTTTTACGGATGCCCATTCTGCGGGTGCGTTGAGTGGGCCTTCACGCTACGGTTTAGTGACAGGACGTTATTTTTTCCGTACGCCGAAGAAGTCCGAGTATTGGGGGTACTTGTCTCCATATATCGAACCAGAGCGTTTGACGATCGGTTCCTTGATGCGTAATGCCGGCTATACGACCGCTTGTGTCGGGAAATGGCATCTAGGGCTCGACTGGCAGTTGAAAGATGACTCGAAACCACAGATTCTTACCCCTAAGAAATTTGGTTATACGAATACGGATTTCTCCGCCCCTGTAAAAAGAGGCCCTACGGAATTAGGGTTTGACTATTCTTTCATCCTTCCGGCTTCCTTGGATATGCCGCCTTATGCGTTCGTGCGTAATGACCGTGTCGTGGACCCGGATGTCATCTTGACGGCGGACGCTTATCCGAAGAAACAGGATGAGACGGTTTACGCTTGGGATCGTAAACATACGAACGAGAATGATATTTATTGGGAACGGGGCGTTTGGTGGCGTAACGGAGAGATGTCGCGCTCCTTTAAGTTTGAGGAATGTTTCCCGACAATCGTAGATGAGGGTATCGCTTTTATCGATCGGGAAGGACGAAAGGACAAGCCATTCTTTTTATATATGCCGTTAACCGGTCCGCATACCCCATGGCTGCCCACCGTTCAGTTTAAGGGATCTACTGAGTTAGGTACCTATGGCGATTTTATGGGCGATATCGATAATGTCGTGGCTCGGGTGAATGCCAAACTAAAGGAATTAGGTCTGGAGAAGAATACGATTGTCATTTTCGCCAGTGATAACGGAGGCGCATGGGAAGAGGAGGATATCCAGCAATACGGACATCAAAGTAACTGGAGCCGCCGTGGGCAGAAAGGTGATGCGTGGGACGGCGGTCATCATGTTCCGCTGATTGTTCATTGGCCGGATCATATCAAGTACCCCGGGGTTTGTTCCCAAACGGTTGGCTTGGTAGATATATTGGCTACATTGGCGGATTTAACAGGGCAATCCCTTCCTAAAGGACAGGCAGAGGATAGCTTTAGCTTTAAGAAAGTATTGGATGGTGATATGAATGCCTCGACGAGAGACCAGATCATGTACTTGTCCGGCTCCGGCAAATTAGCGATCAAGAAGGGAGATTGGAAATATATCGATTGTCTGGGCTCCGGTGGTTTTACGGCTCCCGCCCGTTTATCCCCGGTGAAGAATGGACCGAAAGGCCAACTTTATAATATGCGGACCGATTCTTTGGAGAGTAATAATCTCTTCTTGCGTGAGAAAGGCATTGCGAATGAGCTTTCCGCGTTGTTGAAGAAATTGTTGGATCAAGGATATAGCCGTCCGCAATAAAGGTAATCTTGATTAGGCAAAAAGTTGAATCGAATGACAAAGTTAGGCGTATTGTTTAGTGTTTTGGGAGTGGGGGCCGGTTGTATTCCGGCCTTCGCTCAAAAACAGCTCCCCAATATCATCGTAATGTTATCGGATGACCAAGGTTGGGGCGATTTGGGCTTCACGGGGAATACCTTCGTGCAAACTCCTAATATAGATCGTATCGCTCATGAGGGAACGATCTTGGAGAATTTTTATGTCTGTCCGGTGTCATCCCCGACGAGGGCAGAGTTCTTGACCGGACGCTATCATGTACGGAGTGGCGTTAATTCTACGACCGGGGGAGGCGAGCGCTTTAATCTGGGAGAGAAAACGATCGCGGAATATTTCCGGGAGGCCGGATACGCTACCTCTCTATTTGGAAAATGGCATAGTGGTACGCAATATCCCTACCATCCGAACGCAAGGGGCTTTGAGGAATTCTATGGTTTTTGTTCCGGGCATTGGGGGAATTATTGGAACCCAGTGTTGGAGCATAACGGAGAGATTATTTCGGGCGAGGGCTTTATCATAGATGATCTGACCGATAAAGCCTTGGATTATATACGTGATCATAAAGAACATCCATTCTTTATGTTCTTGTCTTATAATACACCTCATAGTCCGATGCAAGTCCCGGATAGTTGGTGGAACCGTGTAAAAGATCGTACCTTGTCGCAGCGAGCTACTTTCCCGGAGCAAGAAGATACTACGTTTACGAAAGCGGCTTTAGCCTTGGCCGAGAATTTAGATTGGAATATCGGACGTGTATTGTCTTTGTTACATTCATTGGATTTGGAACAAGAGACGATTGTTATTTATTTCTCGGATAACGGCCCGAATAGTTTCCGGTGGAATGGTGGGATGAAAGGGCGAAAAGGCTCTACGGATGAAGGGGGTGTTCGTTCGCCGTTTTGTATCCGTTGGCCGGGACACATAAGGAAAGAGGCCGTGGAAACCCAGTTGTCCGGGGCTATAGACTTAATCCCTACTTTATTAGGTTTGGCGGGAATAGAATATACCCCGTTAAGGAAACTGGACGGAATCGATTGGGGACAGCGATTGCTGGATGAGAAAGCTCCTGCTATGGATCGGGTTTTATATAGTTATTGGGGAGGAAAGACGAGTGTGCGTATCCCATATTATCTATTGGATGCGGAAGGTCATTTATATAAAACGGATATAGATCGTGAGCAACGGAAGGATGTATCGGATAAAGAACCCGAGATATATGAGCAGATGAAGCGTTATTCGAATTGGTTTAAGGATGAGCTACTGGCGGATTTCCCGAAGAAGGATACCCGTCCGTTTATAATCGGTCATCCGCAGGAAACCTATTCAAAGCTACCGGCCCGGGATGCGAGGATATCTGGCCCGATCGAACGCTCCAACCGTTATCCGAATTGTTCTTATTTTACGAATTGGAAAAGCCCGGAAGCGGAGATAAGCTGGAATGTGGAGGTTGAGGAATCCGGCTTGTTCGAGGCTTTTATCTATTATACTTGCGATAAACGAAATATAGGCTCTACTTTTGAGCTTCGTACGGCCCGGGATGCCGAGAATCTTGTATTTACATTGGATCAAGTAAATGACCAACCCATGCTCGGTGCGGATTTGGATAGGGTTCTCCGGGAGGAGTCTTATGTGAAAGGATTTGCTCCTTGCTCTGTCGGTACGATTCCTCTATCGAAAGGTACGGCCACTTTATCCTTGCAAGCGAAAACGATCCGGAATGAGGAGGCCATGAATTTTTGGATGTTGGTGCTAAAACGAGTGAAATGAGTCTGAGATTGAAAAAAGTTGTATAACTATTTGCCAGTTATCAAATAATCACTACCTTTGCACCGCAAAATTTTTTATTAATCAATATTAAACAGCGTTTTATGAACAATTACGAAACCGTTTTCATTTTGACTCCCGTTTTGTCTGACGCTCAGATGAAGGAAGCGGTAGAGAAATTCACGAACCTTCTGAAAGCTCAAGGAGCTGAGATCGTGAATGAAGAGAACTGGGGCTTGCGCAAGTTAGCTTATCCTATCGACAAGAAGACAACAGGCTTCTACCAGTTGGTTGAATTCAAGGCAGATCCTAGTGTTATCGCTACGTTGGAGTTGAACTTCCGTCGTGACGAGCGTGTGATCCGCTTCTTGACTTTCCGTCAAGACAAGTATGCCGCAGAATATGCAGCTAAGAGAAGAAATCTGAAATCATCTAAAGAAACAGTAAAGGAGAATAATTAATTATGGCAGCAACTCAATCAGAAATCAGATATTTAACTCCGCCTTCAGTAGACGTTAAGAAGAAAAAAT